>MDSZ01024385.1_pt1 | contig 10526 bp, 8 predicted proteins | sample 811201 | NCBI WGS metagenome assembly MDSZ01 (sample SAMN05326647, study PRJNA326480) | marine metagenome | isolation source: seawater | place: Indian Ocean: North | collected 2010
CGTATAGAAGAGAGAGAGAGAGAGAGAGAGAGAGAGAGGAGAAAAAAGAATGAGCGTCGTCTCCGCCGCTCTCGCGCCTACGTTCGCGACGACGCGACGAAGTCACGGTGTTCGCACGCGACAGATCAACGAGAACGCGGCGTTGCACGCGAGCAGCTGCTTTAGGCGTGGCGCGAATAAAAAAGGTTCTCGTTCATCGAAGAAGATTGTTTTTCGTGCGTCACCTACGAATGTGGAAGGTGAGGAAGAAAAAGAAGAAAAGGAGTCGCCGTCGTCGTCGTCGTCGTCGTCGTCGTCATCATCATCATCAATAACTACAACAAAACAATCAACATCACAATTACCGGTATCATCCGGGGCCCTGTCCGTGCCGGACGAACAAACGCAGACAGAAACCGTTCGATCTTTTCTATATCCAGGCGAAGATGAACTCCCAGACGACGTGGAGATGTCCATTTGGGAACACTTGGATGAGCTTCGCGACAGAGCGCTCGTATCATCCGGCGCAGTCGCCGCCGGTATTTTATTCTGCTTCTGCTTTGCGAAAGATTTAGTCATATTTCTCGAAAAGCCAGTCAGTGATATGGGCGTTCGATTTCTGCAACTCGGACCGGGAGAGTATTTCTTCACCACGGTGAAAGTTGCCGGATACACTGGCATTTTGTTAGCCGCGCCGGTTGTCCTATACGAAATTATCGCGTACGTCTTGCCCGGATTGACGAAGAACGAACGGAAAGTACTCGGACCTATTGTCCTCGGGTCGTCAGTTCTGTTTTACATTGGCATTTATTTCGCGTACTTGATCTTAACTCCGGCGGCGTTGAAGTTTTTTGTTGGGTACGCCAACGGCGCGGTTGAAAGTTTATGGTCTATCGATCAATACTTTGAGTTTGTGCTTGTGCTCTTATTTTCAACCGGTCTTTCTTTCCAAGTGCCTGTCATTCAACTGCTGTTGGGACAAACTGGTATCGTGAGCTCGAAACAAATGCTCTCGGCATGGAAATTTGTCATCGTTGGTTCGGTAGTCGCCGCCGCTGTGCTCACGCCGTCGACAGATCCTTTCACGCAAATGCTTCTCGCCATTCCTCTCATGAGTTTGTACTTTGGCGGGGCGGCTTTAGTAGGCGCAGTTGAGCGTGAACGAGAGGTTGAGTCTTCGTCGTAGTGTTTGCGAGAAAGAGGTGTGGTTTGAGGATTATATTTAGTAAATTTACATTACTTTTTTAGCACTACTTTTAAATGCAGCCGTTTACTAAATCATTCATTCATTCATTCATCCATTAGGCATTAGGAGGAGAAACATGAGTAACGGTACAACCCGTTCAACTCGTATCCGCCGTTTCCACTCACCCAACTTTCAACTTTCGATGCATCTCCAACGTTAATGCGGTCTTGAAAAACGTTTTGAGAAAGCCACTCCTTGTTCCCTCGCGAGTCGTCCAGACATCCGAGAATGCACCCGCCCATCCAAGTTGCCTCCGAGTATACCGTTCCAGCGCTGTGGTCGAGCACGATCGGTGTAATCGCGCGCAAAAGTGTGGCGAGCTCTTCATCCCCCATACTAGAAAGAATGAACGATAATGTAGAAGCAATTCTCCCTTCGATTACCTCTTCAATCTCCGGTATTTCCGCGCCGCCGCCGACGAGTAAAATATTCTGTAACGCTTCGCACTTTTGCGTCGGTAACTCGCAACTGAGACAACTCGCTACGATAGCTTCGTGCAAACCAACGATATCTTCGCCGCCGGTTCTATCCGCTTTTTTATTCCTACGACTTTTTTCTTTTCTTCGTTTTTCTTCTTTTTCTTCTTCTTCTTCTTCGTCGCCGCCGCCGTCCGATTTGTTTACTAATGATGAATCTTCCTCTCGTGACAGAGCAGAGGGTAAAATAAACGTACCGATGGAAGTAGCTACGCTTTCTTTCATCACTGTTTCACTATCGCTGTCGCCGCCGTCGTCGTTGTCGTCATCGCCATCGTTGACGATGATTTTGTCGTCGTCCCAGACACCGCCTGCGCCGGTGAAGGGACCTTTAAATTTGATTTTATCTGGTTCAAAAAGTGCATCCGAAGCAAAAGCTAAAGCCTTCGAACACGAGCTACTTTCGTACAACTTACCACCTTGTTTGAATCGAACCACACGTTCTTTGTAACGAATTTCATCATCGCAGGTAATGGTATCTCTCGAAAACGTGAGTACGTCTTCAAACCATTCGTGCGCTCCCGTTTTCCCATCTGACTTCTCTATCCATGTCCCGCACGATCGATTCGCTGCGACGTTACAAAGACTCATGTGTTCGTAACCGTATGGTAACGCCACTAGCGAGTTTGCGATCGGACACCCTGAGTTATCCACACATTCTGCGGTGATTTTTTGCGCACCGATGTCAACAACGCACGTGACTTTCTGTTTCCTCGAACCCAACGAGAAGTACGCGCACGTGGATTCGCCGTGAATACAGATGGAGCGGAAATTCAAACCGACGAGCAATGTTTGCGCCATGGTTTCAATATTTTTGCGCGAACAAAGAGGTGGAGCTATGAGCAACACGTCCATCTTTTCGCGAACGTTCTTGCTGGAAAACCCAGCCTTCTCGAGAGCGTCTCGCCAGCAATTTTCTAAAACGGTCTCCGAAGCGACGAGCTTCCCTTTTCTGAACGGAAACACCAGCTCCCAATCGTCGTTGCTTTTCTCGTACATCTCCAACGCTTCCTTTCCAAATTTCCAATCGACAAGGCCATGACGAGGAGAATGAAGTGTTTTACCGTCTTCTGTTTCTTTTTCTTTCTCTTCTTCGTTCGTATTCTTCACCTCAACCGCGCCAAAGGCCGCCGCCGCGTTCTCGTTCTCGTTCTCGTTCTGACTTATCTTCTTATCTTTATTCATCGTCGCCTTTGCGGCGACTTGTTTTTTGAGCGAAGCTCGGAAGGCGTTTTCGTTCTCGCCGACGTATACTTCTCGAAAAGTTCTCTTCTTTTTTCGTTCTGCTCCTACTACTCCTTCTTCTTCTTCTTCTTTTTGTTCTTCAGTTTCTGTTCCCGTCAAAGGTGGTGATGAATACATTTTCTTCTTTGCCCCTCGAGCGGTTGAGTACGCGCACACGTGTTCGAAAACGAACGGTCTCTCCTCGCTCGCTCGTCCGAATTTCAAATACTTGCTTCCACCGCAGTGAAAGACGAGTAAATTCCTCCCTCTTTTCTCCAACACGTCCTCTTTCAACAGTTTCAAGCGCTGTTTGTCCCGTTCTATTTTCTCCATCTCGTTTCGTCTTCTCACGAGTTCGACTTCAGCCGCGTAGGACGACGGATCCATGCCGTCCATCATCTTCTTCTTCTTCTTCTTCTTCTTCTTCTTCTTCTTCTTCTTCTTCTTCTTCTTCCTTCTCTTCCTCCTCCTTTCCCAATCGCGCGCGTCCTCGACCCTCTGCGTGCCACTCTCTCTTTCTCTCTCTCTTTCTCTTCTCGAACGCGCGCGCGGCGTGCATCTGACGCACAAAGACGACGACGACGATGCGTCACCCGAGAGACACAAAAAACAATAATTTTTCACAAAAAGTTTTTCCCACTTTTGAGAAAAAAAGCGAAAAAAAAAAAGCGAAGAAGAAGAAAAGAGCTTTGAAGGATAAATAAAAGGTCTCTCTCTCTCTCTCTCTCTCTCTCTCTCTCTCTCACTCTCTCTCTGCTCTTTACTCTTTCTTTCTCTCTCTTTTGCACCGCCTCGACGAGTCTTTCGAAGACGCGTCTTCTAAAGGATGATGACGCTCGCACACGCGCCGTCATCGCTCCTCGCCTCCGCTCGATTTTTCAGCTGCGCTTCATCGCGATCTTCGCCTGCTCCTTCCACGTCGTCGTCGTCGTCGTCGTCGTCGTCGAGCGCAACAACCACCTCCATGATGATGACGAGGACGACACTCTCGTGCAGCGCGGCGCGACAACGCTCCGCCTTCACTTCTGAAATGCGAACGAAAATGATAAAAGCAGAAAGAGGAGGAAGAACAAGAACAACAACAACAACAACAACAACAACAAAACTCGCAGCTTTAGCATTTATTCCCGCGCAGGGTGTATTCGCGAGAAACGAAGACGATGAGACGGATTTGATACCAAACCCCACCTTTAAACAGTTGGAAAAATACTGCAAAGGATGGACAGTAGGAAGGGAACGCGGAGCGGACGACGAAGACCATCTGTGCAGACGATTTCGGGCGAAAGATGCCAAGGCGGGTCATCGCATACTCGAGGTTTTACAGGAGAGGCTGATGACGGAAGAAGAGAGAGGGTGTCGCATTCGAAGAGAGACGCAAGAGATGTATTACATGTGCTGCGACGGCGTTCGCGTGCGAATGAATGAAGGGAAAGGAAGCGTTTTAGTTGAAATTCCCATCGAAGAAAACGCGCTGCTAGGACAGTTCAAACGAAAGTGCAAAGTAATAGAAAGTATCGTGGAAGAGCAAAACAAGCTCTAGTGTTGATGGAAATGTGTCAAAAGGTACTTCTACCATTACTCTTACTCCTACTCCTAAATATTATTACAGCGTCCTAATACTACATTACAAGTTTGTATGTGTATTTGAAAACAATACTTGCTAAAAAAAATCACGCATTCTTCTCGTTCGCGCTTTTGGGCTTTTGTTGCAAGCACTCCTCGACGTAGCCATGAAACTGCGAGCCACCCCAACCGTCTGAGTCACTCAATCTGATACTCGAGCGTCTTTGAAGCTGTTCACCACCCCTACGTTCGTCTTCGAATTGCACTCGTGGCGGCGTGAACTGAGACAGCGTTGGCTCTTTATTCTGAACGTATGTTTCTTTCATGTCAGATGCGACGGCACCATCGGCGGTGCTGCTCGAATTATTTACCAACGAGGTCGCTCGATCTTTCATAGATTTGACGTAGTCGCGAGTTTTATGCGCAAAGCCATTCTGGAATCGATCAAAACGATTCGAGAGATGTTTCGCTTTCATCGTCATCATCAATGTACTCGCTGGTGTTGGCTTTTCTTGAAACGGTACTACGTCTAGTACTTCGACCGAGGTGCTACTTTTCTTCACGCGATTCCTCTCGTCCAAGCCATCGCGAGTAATATTTCTCAATATCACGCAATGGTGTCTACTTCTCTGGCACACATTCGTCCATTTCGCGCAGTTCTTTTGCAACTCCTCTTCATCCCAAGAGGATACTTTCAAGGCGAACAGTTCGGTACTCATATCAATGGAGCCATTGTCTTGTATTTCTACAAAGAACATCCACTGCGCGAAGCGCCGGCCGCCATTCTCAACAAACCTCGGACCTGTGAATAGGTGAATTACTAAACAATCCAAGTAAGACCCGCTCGCGTTTGCGCTTTTTTCAATAGTTTGCAAACCAGCGTTTCGAAGCGTATCGGGTGGAATTTTCGTCCAACGCGTGTGTTTCGTCGTAGACAAATGAAGAGTCCTTTGACGCGCGTGATCTTTGCCTTCTGAAGATTTCAGATGAGTCACTGCATATACAGACCCTTCTTCTAGGGCGCTCGAGAACGCTTCGTCAGTTTCCCAGGCCGTTACAACGGCCTGATCGAAACCTTTCGTACTATTATTATTATTAATATTATCTTCTTCTTCAACTTCATTATTCGTTCCCGTTCTTCGAAGGCGACATTTTGTATCGGACATTAAACCATTCACCAAAATTTTGCATACGCGGCTCACGTCGCGCCTTTCAGGAATTCCTGCCTCCTCCAGTGCGCGGAGTTTAACCTCTTCTTGCCTTGAATGGCGCTGTCTTTCAAAATCTGCCGTGCGATTTATGTTCACGGCTTCTTCGTAATCGTTCATGTCCTGGATTTCGTTTTCAATGTTATCTTTGTTCACAGCTTTTTCGATCACCCTTCGCTGCTGTATCTCGAATTTTTTACGCTCGGCTGTTTCACTCTCTTCTCTACGAGTGACGAAAATAGGCGTGGCCAAATCGACCTTACCATCATTGTCGCGCGAAGTCGCGGCGCGTTCTCGATACACGGGAGGAAAATGTCGACTGATTTTGAGAAGAACTCGGGGAACATCTCCGCCATCGCATCGAATCGAACTCAGTGGAACCGTCAAATTCATCCTTTGTAATCCGAGCTTCGCGTCCCATTCGCACGGCCGACACGAGTTTGAGCGCAAAACCAGTCGCGCCTTATACGCTTCGGGTTTCAGAGGCTGGACGCCCTCGCCGTCTGGTATACCGCTGAGTTGGCAATTCTGTACAAACATCTTTGAACCGACTCTGATTCTATCCGCTCTGAGGTGGGAGGAAAGTTCGTCATCTAATACTGCCCGAACGGAATACCATCCGTCGCTCATTTCAATTTCAGCTGGATAGAATTTCTTGTATGTTCCTTTTACTCTTTCTTCTTCTTCTTCTTCTTCTTCTTCTTCTTCTCCTTCTTCGAAGAGAATTCCGAAACTTCGAACAGCCGATACAAGAAGAATCATGGGAACAGTTGAAGGAGAATCACGCTCTAAAATTTTGCGTAATATAGGCCTATGCGTTAGATTTATTTCACGTTCGTATCTGTACATCATTCTTTCGAGCACATATTTTGCAGACAACGCTTGGTTTGCTTCTCCGCCAAACGCGCGCTTCAAGGAGGCTGCTGTCCATACCACGTGTCGATACGCATTTGCACACCATTCTTCGCTCAGATGCTTCTCTTTCGCCCCACGTGTAAACATTAAATCTCTAATATCCCTCCATCCCAGCGTCAGCGATTGGACGTCCAAGTCGCTCGTAATAGTACTCTTCATAATGTTATCTATCCGATGTTCTTGAGCGCTGTCAAACGTCAGTCTCGACGCCAGAACATCCGCAATGTATGCGTCGCTCGTGTTTGAAAATGGAAGAGCTCCATGAAAGTACTTTGAAAGTGGTTCTCTGCGTATCCTTGATTTGAACAGATCGTGCGTGGGAAGGTGGTTCAACGTAGTTTGCCTTTCCTTTTGAAGACTCGTTCTCGTTAATCTAACTGGAGGGGTGAATGCATTCACGCCGCTTGGTCGATGTTGTTCAGGATCCATCCTAGAAATATTTTGGTAATGTCGCTGTTGTTGATAATGATGATTGCGTGCTGCTCTAGAGTGCATGGCAGAAGGTGCAGAATTCGGCGCGGTCATTTCCCTTTCAACGAGAGGAAAGCCAGACGGTCGTTTTTCACTCATAGTCTGTGCAGAAGTTCCAAGATGCGCTGGGTTCATCGGTGTTTTATTCGCCGTGTTACTTGATTCGAGCATCATTCTTCCTTTTTCCAAAGATGCTTCGGAAACGCGCATCGTCTTTCCGTTCCCCGTGGAGAAAATAGATCCCAATCCTCCTCCTCCTCCTCGAGGAATTTGTTTAGTGCTATTTATAGGCGTGTGATAATCCAACGGCCCATCCTCTACTCTCTTGCTATTCAGTGCACTCAAATACTGCGACCGAGTCACATCGTACGGCGAAGAAGGAATTTCTCCGTTGACGTCTGGACCGCTCAATAACGCTCGTCCTTTTGCCAAAGATTTTTCAATATTCTTGAACGTGATTGTTCTTCCAGATCCCGTGGAGAATATCCCGCAGCTGTTTGCTTCGTCGGGAACACGCGTTGACGTTGGTATGGGGAATATTGGGGCCGTTTTGATTCGTTCTGACGTCTTTGACCCCGCGTTGATTCTTACCTCGCTCCATCCTTTGGTTGATGATACGATGTGTTTCTTTCCAGACGCCGAGATTATTTGAACGGTTCCTGGAACGGTCTCTTTTCGCATGTTTGCGTAAGAAATTTTCGTAGCAGGAGGTGCTACTCTTCCTATTTCATCTTCTTTCTCTTTTACTTCTGCTGTCACTGCTACTGCTCTTCCTAGTCTTTCCTTCTCTTTTTCTGCAACGTCTCGTTCTCTCGTGTCCTCTTCTTCTTCATTCAAATGCGCGTTTGCGTCGTCGCCATACATCGCAAAGAACCGCTTTCTTACGTCAGTAGTTTTGCTGATATGTTTTTGTCGTTCCTCTTTTTCCTGCTCTTCTTTTTCTCGTGGTTGCATATCGTCTCGTTGTTGATTCTCGTCCAGATTCTCTCCGCGCGTCGTCTTCTCTTCAACTCGTTTCCTCTTCTTCTTCTCTTTCTCGTCTCGTTTTCGTGAAGAATTCGAGCGAATTTCAGCCAGCGCTGCTCTGTCCAACTCATTCTCTTCGTTGCCAATTCTCTTAGATTCCTTTGATGAATGAGATGTTCCTTTCGCACTTTTACCCGTTCGTTCGAGTCCATCGATGGTAGGAGGAGAGCAAAGCGCATCGAGAGTAAACGATTGCAGCGCATTTTTGAAATTGAAGCCCGACTTTCCATCTTCGGGGTTCTTCTTCTTTTCCTGTGCGGATGACATAGTCGAGGCGATTTTCCAACCAGAACCGCTCGTTCGCGCTTCCACCGTCTCCATCTTCTCGACCTATTTCCGCTTTTCGTTCTCGACTTTTATCCAAAGCATAAAGGAATGGAGGTGAAATAAAAGTAAGGTAGCGCCTTGCTTTTCTGTGCCTTTTCGCCTTCTATTTTTCGTTTCAAAATCCCCCCTTGGGCCTTGTAAAAAAAAAAAGTACGAGAAAGAGAAAGAGAGGAAAACGCGCGGTTAAAAGTGTTTCGTGATGCGACTAACAATTCAACCATCGAATCTATTGAGCTATGTAGTGTTATTATTCTAAATACTACGCACTTGATGTGTAGTGCATCAGGCATACCCTATCTATTCGTCTTCCTCTTTGGACGATCTTATTTTACTTTTCAACGCTTCGAGTCGTTCTTTTGCGTCTTGAAACGTACTGGCCGAGGAAGCATCGAGTGGGCACAAACTGGGCGCATCTTTCAACAGACGGACCAAAGCTCCGATTTCCATATCTGTATTACTACTGTTGTTCGCATTTTGACGAGACACATCTTCATCCAAAGCGAATAACTCTTCCTCGTTTTGTTGCGCAAAATTCGCTATTCTTGGCGTTACCGAGACTAAAGGCTGTTCGGGGGGCTCGAGACGCACTACGGGAGAACCGTACGGTGTATTTGGACTTCCATATTCTCTTCCAAAAGAGGAGGCTTTGAAAAGCAGCGCTGCGGTTCCCGGTACATCGGCCGCGCACGTTTCAGTTGATCGAACAGCGTCGAAAAGATTTGATGGCGCCGAAGAGGAATTGATCGCGATGTTGCTCTTCGACGGTTTGTTTCTTCGGCCCGTATCAATAACACTCTCTCCGTCTCTTTTGGAACGATTTTCGCTCTTAGCCTGCATCAATTCGGCGCTCAATAAACCTTTCACCTTTGCTGTCTTTTTTCCTTCGTCTTTTTTTCCTTCAATTTTGTGAGGCACGCCGACGACAGATTCAGACAAAGCGGCAGTAGGGTAGGGAAGAGGAGAAGTAGTATTTTTCTTCTTTTGGGTTCTCCTTGGCGCTTGTCGCGACTCGTTTAAGCTGTGTTCGTCTAGAAAGAAACATCTGGCGTGCAAGAGACCAACCTTTGTGCCTATTTTTGAAAACGCAAATGTTCGCCACACGTAGTTTCCCCAATTCGTATTCTTCGGCTTACAATCTAACGACGTCGATGCGTAGAGTTTATGAAACATGTTACCAGCATCTGCACGCAACTTCAATCTCGCTCGGCGTTCTAATCTATGTGCAGGGAGCGAACGAAGTAACGAAAGAAGTACGCGTGTTTGAATCACCGCCTTTTTGTATAACATGGACGTTTCGTAAGACGGCGAGACGCAAGACTCCCGTTTCGCATCCTCGGCGCGTCCATCTTCATTTTCTTCATCGTCATCATCATCATCATCTTCTTCTTCTTCTTCTTCTTTTCCATTTTCTTTCTTACTGTTCCACACAGGCGCGTTCAAAGGATCTACCGATAACACCCAACGTTCGACTAAATCTTCTTCCTCGTCTCCTCGTTTTTGTTCTTTCTCGTCGTCGTCGTCGTCGTCGTCGTCACGGTGGTGGTGGTGGAATATATCCAAGACAAGTGGCGTTGGATTGAATCCTAGTTCGTTATCGTTTACTCGCCACGGCTCGAGTTGTTTTCGTAACAGGATGGATGCATCCCCTATCCCGTCCCCGTCCTCGTCTTCGTCTATTTCTTCGTCGTCTGTATCGTCGTCTCTCTCGTCGTTGTCGAGAAAGTTTGGATGCAGGTTGAACCAACTGTTTTTCGTCGTCGTCGTCGTCGTCTTTTTCTTCTTCTTTTTCTTCTTCTCGCGATTCTTTTCGGCGATGGACGTGGTTTCGTCGTTCAAATCACCGCCACGACGCGAGAAGAGAATGATTTCGACGCTCTTCAGCAGCCACTCGTACGCGATCGTCGCGTGTCGTTGGTGGTGACCGTGGTGCGCGGTGGTCGTCATTTTCTTTTTCTTTTCTTTTTTTTTGATTTTTTTTCTCTCGTGTTTTTCCACCCGAAAACGTCAAACGTCGAAAGATTTTTCTTCTTCTCGACGAGACAAAAAAAACTCCAAACCGAAAAAAAAAAAAAAAAAAAAAAAAAAAAAAAA
>MDSZ01137331.1_pt1 | contig 10526 bp, 8 predicted proteins | sample 811201 | NCBI WGS metagenome assembly MDSZ01 (sample SAMN05326647, study PRJNA326480) | marine metagenome | isolation source: seawater | place: Indian Ocean: North | collected 2010
AAAACTCTACAGACAGTATTAGCAAGACCAAGAATTGTTATGACAGCCCTAGCATTGCCTATATTAAAGCTTTCTCCAATTGCAACTGGATTTTCAATACATTCCATGATGCAATCAACAAAATCGTCTATATAGCACCAAGCTCTGATTTGATTGCCATCACCATCAATGGAAATCGTCTCATTCTTTAGGGCTTTTTTAATAAAAATTTGAATTGCGCCTTCGCCAGTCTGTCCAGGACCATAAACATTAAATGGTCTTACAGTTACACACGGTAGATTAAACTGTTTGTGATATGCATGAGCCAGATGCTCACCTGCTAGCTTTGAAACTGCATATGTCCATCTAGCTTCACCAGCAGAGCCAGCAACTGTTGAGTCAGTTTCAGATGATTTAAATGCCATTGAACCAAATACTTCAGATGTAGAAAAATCAATTAAACGATCAGAAACATTATTTTCTTTTGCTGCTTCTAGAACATTAGCTGTTCCAATTACGTTAACTCTACCGGTTAAAACAGGATTATTTATTACTGTATCGATCCCAGCTATACCTGCAGCATGGACTACAATATCCGAACCTTCCATAGATTTTTTTACATGCTCATAATCTAATACATCACCTTTAATAACCTCAATATTTTGGTTATCTTTAAGATCACTTCCTGAAAATGTATCTCTATGAAAATTATCAAAAATTATAATTTTATTATTATCTACTAATCTTCTTATCAATGTATTTGCAATGAACCCTGCACCACCTGTTATAAAAATTTGCTTATTCTTAATCATAACTACTCCTTAATTAAGAGTTTTTGATATTGTATTAATTACATATTCCTGGTCTTCCTCAGTTAAACCTGGAAATATTGGTATGCTAAATCCACATATGTTTGCAGCCCATGCCGTAGGATAATCTTGAGGGCATATTTTGTATTTGTCAGTGTAGTATGAAAGAGTATGTATGGCATGGGTCGGTGGTCTTGTTCCAATACCAGCATCAGCAAGACTGTCCATAAATTTATTTCTTTTTTCTGAAATATTAATTAAAGAATCATAATCTTTGCTAAGTAATGCTTTCTTAACATAATTTGGTCTAAAGATACATGCATAACTCTGATATCCATGGACAAAATTTTCTTCTTTTACAACAGGGTTACCAATTTCCTCATTAGAATTAAATGCTTCGTCATATTTATATGCTATGTCTTGTCTTTCTCTTAATATTTTATCTGCACGATTCATTTGCGATATACCCAAAGAAGCTTGAATATCTGTCATTCTAAAATTATATCCAGCATTGTTATGATCTTTCATGAATGAAGGCTTATTGTTTTGAATGTCGTAACCATAAAACATACCATGATCTCTTAAAGATCTAATTTTATGTAAATATTTTTTATCATTGACGGTGATCATGCCTCCCTCTCCAGTACTTATTGCCTTTCTTGGATGAAAACTGAAACACCCAAAAGTTCCTTTTGTTCCTACATGAACATCATTTACATAAGAACCAAAACCGCAAGCAGCATCTTCAATTATATGTATTTTTCTATCTTCAATAATTTCTTTAATAATTTCTATATCAATTGGATAGCCAAATAAATGAACCGGGATTATTGCCTTTGTATTTTCTGTAATTTTAGAACGAAGATCATCAAGATTGATATTAAATGTTGATAAATCAATATCACAAAAAACTGTTTTGCATCCAATATTTTCAACAACATTTGCAGTTGATATCCATGATAGAGCTGGAACAATAACTTCATCATCCTTCTGAAGGTCTAAAGAATCGATTGATAAAAATAAAGCAGAAGTACATGAAGTTGTGGCAATAGAGTTTTCAGCTTTAGTAAATTGACTCCACATTGATTCAAATTGTTCAACTTTTGGCCCTTGAACAACCCATCCGTCTGAAAGTGGTTGTAAAACATGATCCATGTCTTCTTTTGTAAAAATAGACTTTGAGATAGGAACTTTCATGAGGTGATTATAGTTTTTTATGCTTATATTAACTGATAATTAGCTATTATTACCATTTTGAGTTAAGAGTGTTAATAATAAAGTCTTGGTGTTCTTTCTTCAAATAAGGACTCATGGGCAAGCTAAAGACTTCTTTACAAAATTTCTCTGTATTGTCCAATCCAGAACTAACAACATTACAAGACTTATAAGCATCCTGTTCATTTAATGGTATTGGATAATAAATAGCTGATGGTATATTCTTTGATTGAAGGAATTCAATAATCTTATCTCTGTCAACATGACGAACTGTGTATTGTGCCCATGCATATGAGTTTGTATTTGAGAGTGTTGGGAGTATTAAACTTGAATCACTAAGCCCATCATTGTAATACATTGCAATTTCATTGCGTTGTATGATTTCATTATCAAGTAGCTTGATCTTTTCATTTAGCACAGCTGCTTGAAGTGTGTCCAATCTTGAGTTCATACCAATATTTATATGCTCATACTTATGGTTACCCATTCCATGATTCTTAATTGAACGTATTGCCCTAGCCAGATCATCACTATTTGTAAATATTGCCCCTCCATCTCCATAACATCCAAGAGGTTTAGCTGGGAAAAAACTTGTTGTAGTTATATCGCCGAAATTTCCTATCTTCATCTGATTATGAGAAGATCCAAAGCTTTGTGCAGCATCATATATTGTTTCTAAATTAAAATTTTCAATTATCTCGTTCAATTCAGCACATATTGATGGTTTGCCAAAAAGATCTACTGGAATAACAATTCTAGGATTATGTTTATTTTTTTTTGCGTCATCTATTGCGGTTCTTAAGCTTTTTGAACAAATATTATAATCTTCTCCAACATCTACAAAATATGGCACTCCTCCAACAAGAGCTATCGATTCAGCGCTTGCAATATATGTAAAAGATGGAACAAATACTGCATCATTTGATTGAACCTTAAGCGCAAGAAGAGCTATTGCCAAAGCATCAGTTCCATTTGCGCAAGTAATCGCATGTTTTACTGAGGTATATGATTTTAAATTTGATTCAAATTCAGTAACTTCAGGTCCATTAATAAAATTACCATGGCCAAGAACTTGATTTATTGAATCTTTAATTTTTTTATCAATTAAATTATATTGACTTTTCAGATCAATAAATGGAATTTGCATCATTCTTCCTTGATAATCATGTCATCAACTAGATTATATATGTCTCCAGTCTTTTCACATTTGTGTTTGCCATTTCCTTTTAATGGTAGTGGAATCTGTTCCCCGTGTTCACTCATCCAACCTATTTGTTTTCCAGGAACACCAACTACTAACGCGTATGGTTTCACATCTTTATTTACTACAGCTCCTGCACCTACAAAAGCAAATTTACCTATATTCACTCCACAAACAATCGTGCAATTAGCTCCTAGCGAAACACCACGAGATACAATTGTATCTCTGTATTCATCTTTTCTATCTATAAGAGAACGAGGATTATAAACATTTGTGAAAACCATGCTTGGGCCGCAAAATACACCATCGTCAAGATGAACATTATCGTAAACAGATACATTGTTTTGAATTTTACAATTATCACCAATTGTTACTTTATTGCCAACAAAAACTCCTTGTCCCATAGAGACATTCTTACCAATTACAGCTCCGCTGCAAACATGAACAAAATGCCAAATGCGAGATCCTTCACCAATCTCAGCTCCGTTATCAATAATCGCGCTTGGATGAATCATTGTCTTCATATTAATTTTCTAGAAAAGGATGATAATCTCCTTTAAGGCCTATAGGTGAAGCTTTTCTTATGTCAGAAACTGTTTCAATGGAAACTCTATTTTCCTCTAAACCAAAACCGTTTCCAGACAGGATTTCTTGATAACTTAGAGTATGAAGATCAGTAAAACCATCTGAAAATTCTAGCTCTTTTCCATCAACGGTTATGGAGCGAAATGTTCTTTGTCCCTTGTCTTTTATTTCATCTGGAATATTTTTATAATCAACTGATAGAAACCAACGAACTCTTGCTTTTTCATACTCGAGATATCCTGCTGCAGATGTTTCATTACATTCGTGAACAATATTTTCTTGAAGATTGCCAAAAATATAATAAAGCATATCAAAAAAATGAACTCCTATATTTGTTGCAATGCCACCAGATTTTTTTGTATCTCCCTTCCATGATTGCATATACCATTTTCCTCGAGAAGTAATATAAGTTAAATCAACATCATATTTTTTGTTAATCTTTTCTTTCTGGATTCTTTCTTTTAATTTAATAATTGATGGATGAACTCTAAGTTGAAGAATTGTATTTACTCTTTTGCCAGTATCTTGTTCAGCTTCCTTCAATCCGTCAATATTCCATGGATTTAAGACTAAAGGTTTTTCACATATTGCATCAGAGCCTGAACGCAAAGCAAATCTAATTTGACTGTCATGTAAGTAATTTGGAGAACAAATTGTCATATAATCTATTTTGTTTCCTTTTCTTATTTCTTTATGAATATGTCTATCAAAACGTTCAAATTCTGTAAAAAATGACATTTCAGGAAAATAACTATCAATTACACCAACAGAATCATTAGGATCCAAAGCTGCTACTAAATCGTTTCCGGTCTCTTTAATTGCTGCCATATGCCTTGGAGCTATATATCCAGACACTCCAATTAATGCAAAATTCTTCATTGCCTTCCCATGTTAAAGTCTCATATCACTTTGATTTTCGGATAATATATATTTTAAATCATAAAGTACATGTTTTTGTGTACCAAATTTACGAATACCTTCAGGGCCTATATTTTTAAACTGATCATGGGCTACTGCAATTATTATTCCATTATATTTACCGAAGCTGGGTTTTTTTATAATAGAAATATTATATTCTTTTTTTGCCTCTTCAAAATCAACCCACGGATCCCACACATCTACATCTATGTCATAGTCTATTAATCCTTTAATCACATCAATCACTTTAGTATTTCTTAGGTCTGGACAATTTTCTTTAAAAGCAAGGCCCATTACTAGAACTTTTGAATCCTTAACCTGAATTTTTTCTCTTGATAATAAATTTACAAACTCACTTGCAACATATTGACCCATAGAGTCATTTTGACGTCTTCCAGCAAGAATAATTTGAGGATCATATCCAATTGCCTGAGCTTTATGAGTTAAATAATATGGGTCAACACCAATACAATGACCTCCAACGAGACCTGGCTTAAACGGTAAAAAATTCCACTTAGTGCTAGCAGCGGTAAGAACAGCTTCTGTATCAATATCCATCTTATTAAATATGACAGCTAATTCATTAATCAAGGCTATATTAAGATCTCTTTGAGTATTCTCAATTACTTTGGCAGCTTCTGCTACTCGTATTGAAGGAGCTTTGTGAGTTCCTGCTTCGATAATGGTGTCGTATAAAATATCTACAAAATCAGCGACCTCTTCGTTTGATCCAGATGTTACTTTTACAATATTTCTAAGTCTATGCTCTTTATCACCTGGATTAATCCTTTCAGGGCTATAACCTGCAAAAAAATCAACGTTATATTTTAGTCCTGATACTTTTTCAAGAATTGGAACACACTCTTCTTCTGTTGCACCAGGATATACAGTCGATTCATAAATTACGATGTCTCCTTCTTTTAGAACTCTTCCAATAGACTCTGAAGCATTTATTAATGGTGTCAAGTCAGGTTGTTTATCTTTATCTATTGGTGTTGGAACTGTAACAATATATACATTACAGTTTGAAATATCTTGAAGATTATCTGTAAACTTTAATTTTGTTGCGGTTTTAAGCTCATCATTATCAACTTCTAAAGTTGTATCACAGCCCTGTCTTAATTCACTAATACGTTTACTTTGAACATCAAAACCTATAACATCACGATTTTTTCCAAACTCAACAGCCAGTGGAAGACCAACGTACCCTAAACCAATTACTGCAAGTTTTGATGTATCAAGCGAAAATTTATATCTATTATTTTTGATCATTGTAATATTCTTTATACCAACTTATAAAATTTGAAATACCCTCTTGAAGTTCCGTATTAGGTGAAAAACCAGTTAGCTTTTTCAAAAGCGAGACATCTGCCCAAGTTTCTGTTACATCACCTTTTTGCATAGGCATCATATTTTTTATAGCTTTTGTTCCTAATTCTTTTTCAATAGCGTTTATGAAATCAAGCAATTTTATTTTGTTTGAATTACCAATGTTTACTACTCTAAATGGTGCAACATTTGAAATACTATCAGACGCACAAACAGACTTGCCTTCTTTTGGAATTGTTTCAATTAACAAGCTAATTGCTTTTACAAGGTCATCAACATATGTAAAATCTCTATACATTTCGCCATTATTAAAGACGTCAATGGGATTTTGATTAATTATGCCATCTGTGAATTTAAATAATGCCATATCTGGTCTGCCCCAAGGACCATAAACAGTAAAAAATCTAAACATAGTGATTGGTAATTTATGTAGATATGCATATGAATGTGACATACTTTCATTAGCTTTCTTAGTTGCTGCATAAATTGTTAACTGAGTATCTGCTTTATCACACTCATCAAATGGCATTTTTGAATTTGCTCCATATACTGAAGATGTTGAGGCCATGAGTAAATGTTGAATATTATTTTGTCGAGCTGCTTCCATAACATTAAATGTTCCTATAATATTTGAATCGATATATGCTCTAGGATTTTTTAGACTATATCTAACTCCAGCTTGTGCTGCTAAATGAACGACAATATCCGGACTAAATTTTACAAAATCATCGTGAAAAAAAGAATTATCTTCAAGCATTCCTTTTGTATTCGTGAAATTTGAAAAATCATTCAAGATTTTAATGCGTTCTTTTTTTAAATTTACATCATAATAATCTGTTAAACCATCATAACCATGAACAATATGACCGTTTTCAAGAAGCAATTTTGAAAGATGAAAGCCTATAAATCCAGCAGATCCAGTGACAAGAACTCGCTTATTTTTCACTTTAATTATTTGAAAATTTTCTAAAGTTTTGTGAAAGAACAAAAAGTATTGATAAGATTCCTCCTAAGAATGTCCCAAGTATACATATCAGAGCTCTGCTGGGTCCAGATTTTTCTTCGGGAACAATTGGAGAATTAATTGTTTTTAAAACATATGCTTTATTAGAAGAAGCAAGCATTAGAGTTTGCATCTGGCGCTCAAGTAGCTTTGATACAACCTCTTTAATGGATTGAATACTTACTGACTGGCTTGATTCTTTTAAGAAATCTATAGAGTTTTGAGCGTCCTGAATGTCAATTTCTCTCATGCTTTCGTTAATGTTATAGATGATTATATCTACCCATTTTTTTGCAATGTATGGAGATTTGTGTTCAATCGAAAGGTATACTAAACCAGTTAATTCCTCTTGGCTAATGTTTAGAACTTTTTTATATTCTTTAAATGCTTTTTGAGCAGATGGTCCTGATTCACTTTTTATCCATTTATTAGTTTTGGAATCAAAATCTGAATCATTGTAAGATATGATATTGTTTTGTGAATTCCACTCTTTAACTGCTGTAAGATTTTCTAACTTAATATTTGGTAAAAAATATTTTGAAAAAAATTCAAAAGATTCTATACGTTTTACGGCAAGTTGACTATTGGTTATTGTTCCACTAGGTAAACTTACTCCAGCAAGACCAGCCAATCCAGAGAGACCTCCAAGTTGAGATGATAATGATTCATCTTGAGAAGTTGGAGCTAAAAGGCTGGATGAAGTATATATATTTGGGAGATATAAAGCATACATGACTGAAAAAAGAGCAGCAATTGCTGTAAAGGACCCTATCAAAAATTTTTTATCCCAAATAATACTAAATAATTGACCTAAATCAATTTCATCATCAAACTTCTTAACTTCATTGCTTTCATTCATGATATATAAGTTGTACTAAATAAAATTTAACGCATTAATTATAAGACTCAAAAATTATGTATCAAAGTATGATTGTAACATTTTTTAATAAAAAATAGATTGACGTAAAAATTGTTTTATAAATGCATAACTATGTATGGTACCCGGAGCCGGACTTGAACCGGCACGAAGTTGCCTTCGAGGGATTTTAAGTCCCTTGTGTCTACCAATTCCACCACCCGGGCAGGAATGAAGTTTGATTATATATTATTTGAAGATAGTTTTTGTTTATTTTGAGATTAATTTCCCCGGATTTAGAATCCAATTTGAGTCAAAATAGTTTTTCAAATTTTTAAATAATTCGATCTTTATCTTATTTTCATATTTCATAAATATTTTAATTTTATTAGCTCCAATTCCATGTTCAGCACTAAGTGTTCCTTTTAAATCTAGAACAATTGAATGGATTTTATTTTCCAGTTCTGTTACATCAGAGGAATTAACACTGTTTTCCAGAATGTTTATATGCAAATTTCCATCTCCAATGTGACCAAACAATATTAACTCGTAGTCACTATTTTTTTTGAAATGTAACTCGAGCCTATGAATCAATTTAGATACATATTTTACTGGAACAGCTATATCAAATTTTATTGGAGATTTCCTACTGATGCTCTCTGAAATTAGCATTCGATAATCCCAAATTGAATTCTTTTGAGATTTATTTGTACTCATAATGATTTCGATATTTTTAGTTCCTTTATAAAGCTTTTCTAAAGCATCTAAAAATTTATGATCTTCAAAATATTCAACAATCAGATAATAATTGTTATTAAGATGATCGATGTCGACATGATCAAACTCATTGCTAACCTTTACAACAGACTCCTTAGTAAAAAATTCTGCTGCCTCGATATCAAAGTTAAAAATCATTTTGGTTATTTTTTCTAAATAAGACAAGTCATCAAATCCTAATAGAATTACATCCGTTTCTATGGGTTTTTGTATTAATTGAATTCTACATGTTGTAATTAGTCCAAAAATTCCTTCAGATGCTATAAAAAAATTTTTTAAATCTGGGCCAGTTGCATTTTTTACCATCATATTATCCATTTTTAGTTTATCGCCATTACCTGTTATTACTTCTAATCCATTAACATATCTTGAAGTCGATCCATATTTTATAACTCTAATTCCTCCAGCATTTGTAGCAATATTTCCACCAATTTGTGAAGATCCAGATGAAGAAAAATTTACTGGATAATACAAATTATTTTCATCAGCAAAAGATTGCAGATTCTCTGTTATTAAACCAGATTGACATAGTACTGTTTTGGAAGTTTCGTCGAAGTCTAAAATGTTATCCATTTTTTCAAATGACATAATTAATTCATTTGACAAAGCTGCTGCTCCTCCTGAAAGCCCGGTTCTTCCACCGGATCCAATAATTGGATAATTAGATTCATTACACAATTTAATTACCTCGGTGACCTGATCAACTTCTTTGGGAAAAACAATTGCAATTGGATCAGACTCATATTTCGTAGACCAATCATTGCGATATTTTTCTTTATTTAAGGTATCAGTCTTGATGTTGGTTTTATCAAAAATGCTATTAAGATTATTTAAGAAAATTTCTTCTTTCATATTGTCTAAATAAAAGTGGTAAATCTAATATCTCAAAATGTAAAATTATAATTATGCTACAAATCATTTTTAGAAATATATGTAATATTTTGATCTTCTTCTCGATTTGTTCTTTCTTTGTAGGCGCTCCTTATTTTATTATTAATTTCTACAGCCTTCATTAAAAGATTTAGATTAGTATCATTTGATTCTGCATATTTAATGATGGCAGTAGAGTCTTTTGGTAAACATGCTCCTCCAAAACCTAATCTATTATCATGACCTGGAACCATCATATGTGAGTTGCCAATTCTTTTATCTTTTGAAATGAAATTTATGAAATTTTCCCAAGATTCATTCTTGCTTACTTTTGAAAAAAGATTATGGAGTTCATTAAAAAATATTACTTTTGTCGCAAGAAAAGAATTAATTGTATATTTTATTAATGATGCGGTTATTGCATCTGTAAAAACATAGTCTTTGCATATGCACTTCATATATTTTTTGTATATCTCGGAAACAAGTTTTGTCTCAACTTCATTTCCACCGAATACTATAAGTCTAGATTGTATAAAATCTTCAACAGCATGCTTTTCTCTCAAAAATTCTGGGTTGTAAACAAATTTTGGAAAAATTTTCTCAATAATCAATATATTATCGGGAAGAATAGTACTTTTTATAATAATAAGGCTTTTTAGATTTAATTTTTTTAATTCTTTTAAAGAGTTTTCAAGAATTGAAATGTCTTGTGTTCCATCATTACTCATTGGTGTTGGTAGACATATAAAGATTGCATCTGGAGAAAATAATTTTAGATCTTCGAGAGAGGTATTAAGCTTAGGATCAATTTTTTTTATGGCGACATCATCATTAAGGCCTTTTTCAAGAGCCTTTCCAACAAATCCATAACCAACAATTCCTATTTTCATAATATTTGGAGGCTGAATCCGGAATCGAACCGGAGTAAACGGCTTTGCAGGCCGCTGCATAACCACTCTGCCATCCAGCCTAATGATTGTGGAG
>MDSZ01036105.1_pt1 | contig 10525 bp, 7 predicted proteins | sample 811201 | NCBI WGS metagenome assembly MDSZ01 (sample SAMN05326647, study PRJNA326480) | marine metagenome | isolation source: seawater | place: Indian Ocean: North | collected 2010
ATCTTTTTAAATTCTTTAATTATATCTGACAATTTTTGGGCTAAAATATTTTTGGTAGATCCTTTACTGAACATTTCCCTGATAAGGTCTAGCCCGAAATCTACATCTTTTGTCAATTTATCAAAATCTGCTGGTCCTAATCCTGTTCTCTTTTGCCATTCGTTCAACATCCTCCCAAATCTAAGATTTTTCCTAGCATTCATTCGACTCGCGGTGGAATCTGCGTTTCTATTGTGTGCAAATAATAATTTGAAGTTCTTTATTTGAACACCCTTCCATAAATTACCTACCATTTTTGCTAAGAAGTTGTCGTAACTAAGATCGTCACCTTCTCCAAAGATAGCGTTTTGAATTTTTTGATATGTCTTTTTGATATGTTTTTTAGCTCTTGCTCTGGCTTTTGTGTTATTTTTCCAGTTCTCTTTGGTCCAAGTAAATACATCTCGGACCTTTGAGGAATCTTCCATTCCAAAGCCCAAAATCAACTCATCTACTTCTTGTTCAGTTATATTCTCAAACTGATCTGCTATTTCTTTACCGCATTTCATGGTTATTTCTTTTTAGCACCAAAGTTAGTCAGACATTCTTGCACTCTGTCAAGCAAGTCGTAGACGTTATCACCCATATTCTCAAGCGTATCAACAAGACTCTCAGATAATTCTTTTTGCGTTGGATCTTTAGCAAATGAATCAAAAATCTTAGACCACAAACTTTTTTCTTGTTCAGGTTCAGGCATTTCAGCATCTATGGTTTGATCTCTTTCTCTTATTTTTTCTAATTCTTCTAAAGTATTATATTCTTCTGGTTTGGGATTTGGTGTATTTGCAGAATCTAAATTTGGGTCATTGCTATCAATATTTGTATCAGGCTTAAAATTAGCATCTCCGTTCATATCTGTAGCAGTTTTAATTATATCTCCCTGTCTTTTAGAAGCATTAAAGTTTCTAAAAGTTCTTCCTGCTCTAGCAAAATTACCAATAGCAAACCCAGCCCCAAATGCAAAAGCCATATCCATACCAATGTCACTAACACCATATTCTTCCTCAAATACGTTTTTCTTTCCGTAGATAACGGCCCCTGCTAATCCTGCTAATCCTGCTACTTCAGCACCCTCCCCACTTATAGTTAATGCTCCTTTAACTGGCTTTGATAATATTCCTGCTCTAGTACCTTGAATAGCTTTATGAGCCACATTACCAATTTTAGCTAAATGCGTAATACCCATTCCTAAAGGTATAAAGTTTATCGGGTCTGGTAACGAACCTACTAAATATCCACCTATTTTATATCCATCCCATGCTCCAACATTTTGGAACCATGTCTCGTAAAACAACTCCCTGTCGTAACTAGAAGATAATATTTCAGCCTGTCTTTCCGTCATGTCTTTTCGGTAAGACAAACCCTCTCTAAAATTAGGATGTTCTTCGTTCCAATCTTCTTCGTTGATAACAGGAGAATTTAGTGCTGTTTCATAATTTAACCAATCTAATCCTTGTACCATCCATATATCACCAAAACCTTGAGCAATAGAATCTCTAAACGTATTCCAATCGTCTGGTCTAAAATTCTGAAACGCTTGCCCTAGAATTTCAGGATTTACATATGGATGCTGTGGATCAATCATTCTACTGGAACCATGCTAGGGGGAGATAATGGCGCATCACCTAATGGGCTTCTTACACCATATGTTACTTCAACTCTTCTACGATCATCTTCGCTTAACTTAGCATGTGACGTTACAAAAGCATTTTGTACACGTTGACTCAATGCTTCTACAGTAGGTCTCCATTCTTTTTCTAAATCTCGAATAGCTCGTTTAACATGTGCATCTGTTGTTTCTGTTTGAGAGTAACTTTGTGCTTTTCTAATAATGTGCTTAACAGTAGCCAAATCTCTTACACCATATTTTTGTATAGCAACAGGAACCATTCCACCCAAAGCATCTGGATCTGTTCCTTTATTTGTTTTATTTACAATATCTGGTCTCATTTCTAATTCATGATACAACTGAATAATTCCTTCAACTGTAGCATGTTCATCCATTTCTTTTAAAATATGCCTACTACCATAAGCTTGTATCCAAGGATGAACGTCTAAAGGATCATTAGGATCATGGCTTATGTCTATAGCTTTATCAGTCCATTGGTATAATATTTTCCCACCATTGTCTTGAGTAGGATCTACTTGAATTAATGATGGGACTAATTTTGTTCCATCATCTGTACTATCCATTGTTAGTTTTAGTGCGCTTGCACGATTATATTTAATCGCCATAGCGAGATATTGTATTAACTCTGGATTTTCCCTAAATATAAAACCTTGAGATTGAAATGCGGGATCATCTTTAATATTAATTATGTCTTCTTCTGTAATAAGAACATAGGGTGCATTATCTTGTATATAGGCTAAAGCATTCTTTTGAGTCAATTTATCGTTATAAACTGCATTAAATCCTGCACCATTTACTAAAGTAACATTACCCGATGCTGGTGATCTTGCGTTTATATTTCCTCTATTAGTACCATCAATTTCAGAAATAGCATGATCTACTGCTTCAGTATGTGACAAATCTCCTGCATTGCTTATTTTTGCATTTGCCAAATCAGTATACAATTGAACCATGTTTTCTTTAGTTCTACCAGTATGTCTATTTGAATCAGCATTTATAGTTTTTGATCTTTTTCTAACATTAAATGTTGTATCCTTAGTGTCTTTCTTAATTGGAGCATGTCTATCGGCAGGAGGTGTATCGTAATAATTAAGTAATGTAATTCTAGTTTCTTCTGGGGCAGTATCAAAATAATGTCTTACAAACATACCTAATTGAGGTCTGCCTAAAGCAACTAACTTTTTTTCCAAAGCCAACTTAAAATTTTTTCTATCACCTACCCATTCTGATCCTAAATGAAGTGCCTTTCTAATTGACTCTGTATTAAATTTAAATTTTTTATTTTCGCTATCAACTCCAAATCCGACTTGTACAGCTTGATCTAAGATCATATCTGGTATTACTAAATCGGCATCTGGAGTTCCTGAACGTAATCTTTGTAAATTAAGGACTGTTTCTAAATCTTCTGGTGATGGTTTTTCAGTAATTTTTAAATCTACACCTTCTCTAAAAAATAAATCATTTGATCCACCTTGGGTTCTTGTTGCTTGTTCTTGACTAGCAAGACTCATAGCATGATCTAATATTTTATTTTTTAAATTATCTTGAGTACCTTCATTTCTTTTTTTATGAATGTTATTTATGTTGTGTCTTAATCGCTCGTTACTCATACCTTTATATTGTTCTGCTGTATGTAGTAAATCTCCATATTCATCTCTTACAGATTTATAACGATTATGATGTTTTTCAATGTTTTCACCATGGTTGTAGTCACCTAAAAAATTAACTGATGCCTGTTCATTAGTTCGCTCATCTACTATTGCATTAAATATAATTTGATCTAAATTTTTATCAGTAACTTTAGTTAAACTACTTTTATCTGCATTATTATGTTTATTATATATTGAAAGGACTTGTGCGCCATATTTTAGAGATGCTTCTTTATTTGCTCCTGTTGCTGGCATCCCTTCATCTTTTAGATGTTTATTTACATTCCAAGTTCCATCTTTATTAAAATATTTATTTTTAGTTTCTCTGCTTGCAATTTCATTAGCTTCTAACTGTATTTTATCAGCGAGCAATGCTCTTTCAAAAGTTTTAGTAGATCCATCTCTTTGTTTAATTTTTAGTTGACTGATTATTTGTTTGTGTTGGTTTGTATCAAAACCTAACTCAACCCTTCCTGTTTTACTCGTATGATCTTCTAATGATCTTCCTTGTTGTGAAATTCCTAAATTTCTTATTTGAAGATTGTAATAACCTGACTCAATTCTTCGCATGAGTAAATCAGCACCACCTTCTCGGTGTGCTAATTTTGCAATGTCGTTAGCAAACATTTGTCCTTGAACACTTTTATATACTTTTAAAATGTTCTGTTTGCCTAAATTAGAATTTCCACCTTCTCTATCGTAAAAAGTAATTAATTCATTTATATAAGCAGTTAATCCAGATTCGTCTTCCCAATCTGGTAATTTACTGTTTATATCTTTGTTTAATGTTGTATGAATTTTATCTGCATTCTTTAATGCTTTTTCAGATAAAACATCTTGATCTTCTGGTATAGATTCTTGATGCCATAATGTTACTTTATTTCTAAGATCAGTTAAGCTATTGCTTCCATGAAAATTTATACTATCTTCTAAATACTTTTTTTCTAAAGCATTTGCCATTGTTTCAAATTTTAGAACTATGGCATTCTCTTTATCTGATAATCTCCTTTGGAGGATTGCTTGTACGTTAGGAGAATTTTTGTACCAGTTTAATATTTGTTTACCTGAAACTTTTGCTTTTTTATCTCCTACTGTTAAATCTAATTCTTGATCTAACCATCCTTCTTTGGTTTGACCACCTCCAAATAAAAAATGGTGTCTTGGTGATTTACCATCATCCTGATTTTTTTCAGTAGATAATTGACCATGTTTTTCAGGATCTTTATATGTATCAACAAGTGTGCTTTTCACTTGTCGGTTCATTTCACGATCCCATTCGTTAAGCCAATTGATTCCTGTGTTATATTCTAAATTTTCTCTTCTATCTTTTTGCTTTTCTCCTATTTCTTTACCCCAATCAGCTAAATCACTAAACAATCTTCTAGCTGAATCAATCCCTTGCTTGACTTCATCATAGCCTCCAATCATTCCTGGCCCCCTTACTGTAGGTGCTTGATACCTACTTCTAGGGCTAGGAACCATACCCTTCATTAAATCTTGTCCAGTAAATTCAGCCATTACATTGCCCAATTCCAGTTGCCTTGACCATCAAAAAAACTATCACCACTACCCATATCTTTAGCACCACCTAATATTCCACTAGCCATGCCAGTAGTGTAATTAAGATCAGCACCTCTCTTTTTAAGTCTTATTCTGGCCTTCATTTGACGTTGACTTACCTTATGTTCCCAATCACTCACGGATTTCCAATCATGATGAGCATGATTTAAATTATCTAAAGTAGTGTAAGTATTATGGTCATCCATGCTCATTTTCCATTGCATGACCATAGCTTCTTGAACCATTGTGTCCAAAGCAGTACCTTCTGTTAATTTAACACCACCTTTAGTTGCTATTTTAGTTCTTTTCTTTGCTTCTTTTGTTGATCCTTCTAGTAAAGTTGCTGTTTTTTTATAGGCTCCCATTTTTCTAGCCGATGCAACATCACGTTCAAACTGCTTCTGTTTAAACACTACAGTTAGATTTCTAGCAATTTCATTTTCAGCCATTACGTTTTCCATTTCATTCGCGGCTTGCATATCTAAAGCTTTTTTCTGCTGTGCCGCCCAAATAGACATACCCATATTTAGGCCACCTAATATTGCCATTCCTATAGCCATATATTACCCCAAATTGACTTCAAATTGTTGTGCTATATAAAGAATCGTAAATGGAAATGGTTGATTGCATCGAAAAGAAACTCCTTCTGATTCAAAGGATCTTGCTATTGGAGCCATTTCTTTGTTACCACTAAATAAAGGAACCATGTTTCCATATTGATCTTCTGAAGGATTACGAAAAACAACTTCTTCATAATCCTGACCTTCCATAGAAAATTCTAAACCTAAGCTGTTTAGCATTTTTATGTTTATTTTAATCATCCGTTTATTTCCAATTACGAATGATCCACCACCATCTCCCATAGTCATTGGAAGGGTGACTAACTCGGAGGTATAACCTAGTCCTGCCACTACAGTATTAGAGGATATAAGGGCCGTAGTGGAACCTATAATACCAGAAGCAACTTGTTGATCTGGTTGAATCGCACCATCTCCGAGTACAGATAAAGTCTGCCCTTCCAAATGACCATAACCGCTTGCTGTCGTAAAAGCATTAGAATTGTAAGTTTTTAAACCACTATCTACAAAATGAGCATCTACTTGAGCAACTTCTTGTGCATCATGAAACCGAGTCATGTACTCGATTTGCCTTTTAGTGCTATTACCTATTGTCCTTTTAACAATCATCCATGTTTGTGATCTATTATCTTCTGGGATTGTAATAATAGATTCTACTTTTGCATGATTACCATAAGTAGCATCAGTATGAGTACCACCTATAGTGTGTGTTGACCATGCATACATGTTTAAAGATGATTCATGTGTCAATGCAATCAATTTCCCATTTCCAAGCCTTCCCCAAACGACTGAAAAAGGTTGTTCTTGGTACGTCATTTCTTTGACACCAGAATAAGTAATATCTTCTGATCTTAAAGTAAGATCCATTGCACCATATTCTTCTTGTTGTTCCCCAGATGTTTTCATTTCACGGATTTTACGTTCATTTTGCTGAACGTATAACATTTTTTCACCAATTTGTAATGCATCTGCTGATCCTGCTGGATATGCAGATTCTTTTACAACCGTAAAATTAAAAGGAGTTAAAGTAAGATCATTCTCTGAACCATATATAGTAAATACACCACCAGTTGTACCAATTGCCAATTTGGTTCCTTCAGATAACCATGAAATCTTGTCCACTGTATCTGAATCAATGGTAAAGGTAAGTGCATTATCATCTAAAATTTGTTCTCCAAGAATTACAGCACCAGTTGGGTCAATGTTCCCTGTGGATGATCCTAATAATTCAGACGAAGCAAAATTAAAAAAATCACCAGTTTTAGAAAACCAAACTGTTGCGGGATATTTTTTTGTGCCAGCAAATACTAATCGTTGTTGGTATAACGAGACATCACTAGGATAGCCATTTGTAGAATTAAATACTCCTGCATTCCATTCTAATGTATCAGCACTATCTAAAACGCAATCTTCCTGAAGAGTTCCTTTTGCTTCTCCTGTGCTGACAATTGATGTTATTTTTACAGAAGTCCAACGTATGCCTTTTATTTTATCTCTATCTTTTCCAGCTAATACGTTTACTCTGTAAATAACACCTATATCTGGAGAACTACCCCCTGTTGTAAAAGGCGTATGGTTTGTTGCTATTAACCGAACATTAGTACGATCTTTTTTTAAGATCATTTTTACTACATTAATTTTTCCAGTCCATTTTGTATTCGTTCCTGATAATTTAAATGTAATTGGAGTTCCTAATACACCATCAGAACTTATCTCATCTGTAATTTGGAATGTAGTTGCAGTTGGGTTTACTACATAATAAGTCGTGCTATTGCCTTGAGATGTAGCAGTTGCATTGTCGCTACTGGTAAAATAAGCAAAAGCATTATTAGCATCATCTGTTACTAAATTACCAGCACCACCATTTGTTATTCCATCTTTGTGAAAATATATTTTCATTCCTGCTTGTAAACCATGAGATGAATTTACAAATGCATCCAAAGCTGTATCTACACCAACACCTCCAATTTCTACTAAATCTAAAGCTGTATTACCACCACTATTAGGTTTTTCAATTTTAAATAAACTAGCATCAACTTTATTTAGCTCATCATACGGACCATCTACAAAATCTATATTAGATATAGCCCAATATGATCCATCTTCTGCTCTGGAGTTATAACCAGTTTCACTAGATGTTGGAACAGTACGTTCTATTTTTTTTGGAGGATGATTAGGATGAGCTAAAAAAATAACATCTGCACTTTGGATATATTTAATATCAGCAATTTCAGTAGCCGTATATCCTGTGCTGGCAATAGTAAACTGTGTAGCATTATTGGATTGAAGCCCTAAAATACCATTGTTGTAAAATATCTTAATATTGTCGGCATAAAACTCTAGGACATAACTTTGTCCTTGCCCGTAGTAAAATGGGACTAACTTAGACTGATAATCTGTTGTAGTAGATGCTTCAGAAACGTAATAAGTTCCTGGCCTTCTTGCTACAGATCCTTGTGGAAGGACTATAAAGTTTTCTAATGTTTTAACAGATGTTTTGTAGGATGGTATATCTATCTGCCCATGTAATCTGGGCGATATTCTACCTTCGGAAAAGGAACTTTGGATATTCTGTACAGTTCCCATTTAATATCACGCTTTGCCCCATGAATAGGTAGTACCATAGGCAGTTCCATCACTAGGCCAATCAACAGGACGATAATCTGTTCTGTAATCACCTAATCTGGAATCCAACCATGTATTTATTTCAATTCTTTCTACTGAACCACCTTCTTGTGCATCAAGACTTCTAGCTTCTTGTAACATAGCTGAATATTTACGGAACATTTCATCTTTAAGAGAAGTCTTACCAGTTAAAGGTTCCGCTAACTCCCAAGCAATCCTAAGACCCATAACATTTCTTAGAATAGGATCTAAAGTCGTTAAATCCGTAACTCTTGCTTGCCATTTAACATTTAAAGTAGATGCATCCGTAAGAATCTCATTGCCTTCAATTCGATACGGAGTGGTATGATCCTGCAACGACAATATTCTTAAACATTTTTCGGCAGGGTCTTTAGTAGTATCAGTTGGGAATGTAAATGCATACTTATAACCCCACGCAGGAGTTGAAGTATAAGCAGATAAAACAGACCGCCTAACAGTAACATTCCAAGGATGGGAACGGAGGACAGAATCCCTAATATCGTCAAAACGATTATTAAGAAGTCTTGCCCTCTCGTTATTATCTGTCTGAACGTCCGAAATAGTTGCTTCACCTAAATTAGTTAAGGCGATATTAGCAATTTCCGTAATTCCAGATCCAGTTGCCATTATCAGTCAACAGTAAATTGGACATTAACCATAATAGTTTTAGCTGAAGCTCCAGCAGTATTGCCTTTAGCTCCAAGCCAATATTCTGTCAACTTGTTAGCCGTAGTGTGACCAGCATCTTCGTAAACAAATTGCCCCATCTTTTCGATACCCCTTGTGGTGTATGCGATATCGAGAGGTGCAGATGTTCTACCTGAAGCAAGTGTCAATCCATCAGCATAACAATCAATGTCTACTGCCGTTGCAGAAACATCGGATACCAAGCCAAAATCATAATCAGTTCCACCAGAACATGCGTCATTGTGGAGCCAAATATGAATAATCCTCCATTCAGGATTTAATCTACAAAATACAAATGTATCGTTATTTGAACCTGTAGTTTCGGCAGTTGCTACAATGGAACGAAGTCTCGCACCATAGAGTCCAACTTTATTATATATAATTGGTACATTAGCTTCATTTGAAACTAAGGTACTTTGTACATTTGCCATATTTTAGCCTTCTGGGGGGGCATTTCCTTCCTCCCCCATTAGAGTGTTAATTACCCTGCTTGATTGCATTGAATTTCAACCATGCGCTTTTCGTCAAGACGAGTTGCGCCGATTGTCATCTTTGCATAAGCATAAAGAGAAAACCGCTTATCGGCTCTTTCTTCGATTCGTGCATTAATGTCATTCCAAATGCAAAGCCCTAATGCATTCCTTTGGAAAACAAGAACACGGTCACAAGTAACTGTACCTTGTCCAGTTACACTTGCAGTCGGTACAAGCTCTGTCTGGATAAAGTTAAAGCCCATATAATGATGAACTTGTCCTTCAACCAATGCTCTTACCGCATTATAATCAATGCTGTTTACTTCAGTAGAAGCCAACAGATTTTCAATTTGCCTATGAGTACATACGCAATATACATCAGAAATCCCGCCCTCATTATAATTGAGAACTTCATTCTTCATTAACATACCTCTAGCTTCTATTAACTTAGCTACAGATAATCCGGTATCGGCCGCGTTTGCTCCAGTATGTTTTGTAGAGTTTACAGCAACAACGCTGACATCTGACCCTACATTACTGTCTGTAGTATCCCACTCTGCCGATGTTGATCCATCTTTTCCAAGATAGGCTGTTCCATAGGCCGCCGTTAGGATTTCCTCGTCAATTGCTCTTCCTAGTGCCATTCCTCCAGTAGTTACATATGCACTTGCTGGATCTGCAATGATAACCCGAAGCATATCAAAGGAATCGACCATATCTCCCCAATCGTAATCGGTTGGAGTGACACGCCTACGTTCATGTGGTGTCTCAATTAAAGGAGAATCCGCATGTCTGCTAGTGACTTTTTGTGCATTGGTCTTGCCGATTTTGTCCATGAAGTATTCTTCACCAACTTTACCAGCTTCCAACTGCACGGCATTACGCAAGCGAGAACCTTGTTGCTGTGCTACCAGCCCAAGATTATCACTAAACTGCTTGACCATACTGGTCGTGATCTGATTAGACATAATACGCCATACAATAGAGTTTGGTGAATCTACCCTATGGAGTTGTCCTATTCAGGATTCCAGCCTAGTCACTTGCAGGGGTCCAAGGATTGTCCCTGCGGATCTAGTGGGATACCGATTCTGATTTATGCAGATTTTTCGTACAATTTCTGCATGGTTTTAACAGCCTCCCGATGATTCGGATGTGATGCTGTCATGTAAGCTCGTTTAAATTCAGGATCAGATAACTTTGCAGTAATCGTTTCCTGAGCCTCTTGGGGAGATAAACCAGATCCCCTTGGTTCGCCAGTTAGAA
>MDSZ01053141.1_pt1 | contig 10524 bp, 11 predicted proteins | sample 811201 | NCBI WGS metagenome assembly MDSZ01 (sample SAMN05326647, study PRJNA326480) | marine metagenome | isolation source: seawater | place: Indian Ocean: North | collected 2010
AATAAAGTGGCTATGTCTCTATCCGATCAGTTTTGTGTGGATAGACATAAACCTCATTTTTTACAGTTGGTAAAAAATAAATTGGATATAACTTTTGCTAACGAACAAGAAATTACATCATTAATTGATGCTAAAAGTTTTGATGAAGTTATAGGTTTTTCAAAAAAACTTGGAAAATTAATAGTCATCACAAGAGGTGAGAAGGGAGCAATTGCAATACAAGGTGATAATATTTACGAGTGTGGAGTGCAAAAAAACCTTAAAATTGTTGATCTAACAGGTGCAGGTGATCTTTTTGCTGCGGGCTTCCTTCATGGATATGTTAATGGGCTTTCAATAAAACAAAGTCTAGAAAAAGGTACAGAAATGTCTTCTAAAGTTATACAACAAATAGGCGCTAGACTTTAAGCTCTACTTCTTTTTTCTTTTGAAACTACCTTTGCCTTTTTTAGGTTTAATTTTTTTTTGACTAAACGTTTTTGACCTTAAACTTTTTGCAATAAAATTTCTTTTTTTCAACTTGTTAATTTATATCCTTTCTTGTTATTAATAATAAAATTATCATCATTAAACTTTTCATAAATTTTTTTTCTTAATCTATATATATGAGTCTCAACTGTATGTGTCTCTACTTCGGGACTATGTTTCCAAATATCTTTTTGTAAAATTTGAGGAGTTTTTTCAATATCTGAATTTTTAAGATATATAATTATCTCAACCTCTTTTTGGGTCAATTTAATTTTTTTATCATCTTTAATTAAAAATCTGGAATTTGTATCTACATAATAATTTTTCAAAATTAAACTAGATTGAATTTTAAAGTTAGATTTTGACATGATAATATTTATCTTCTCTATTAAAGCTTTAATTTTTATTGGCTTACTTATAATTAAATTAATAAATTTATGTTCAATTTTTTGAGAAGAAAGAATTATTGTTTGAGGATTTTGATCTAGGAATTTAACAAGGTTATTTTGATCTGTAATATGGGTACTTATTTTAAAAGCAAAAATATTTTTTAATTCATCAATAATACTGTACAATGCTGAATTATTATAAACTACTAAATTAAAACTATTCATTATTAATGATCATAAAATATAAAAAAAATTACTTATATATAGATCAATTTAAACTAAAATGTTGCATAGGAAAAGCTGGAATTAAGAAAAAAAAAGAAGAAGGTGATAAAGCAACACCGTCAGGTATATATGGATTGGGCAATTTATATTTTAGAAAAGATAGAATAGGCTCATTAAAAACAAATTTAAAAAAAATAATTATTAATAAAAATATGGGTTGGTGTAACGATGCTAGGTCAAATCAATACAATAAAATGATTAAAATTTCAAAAAATAGTAAATTTACGTATGAGAAGCTTTTTAGAAATGATTACAAATATGATCTATTAATACCTATTTTATATAATTATTTAAATACTAAAAAATTAAAAGGAAGTGCAATTTTCATTCATTTAACTAAAGACTTTAAACCAACAGTTGGTTGTATAGGATTATGTAAAAAGGATTTTTTAATTTTACTTAAATTAATAAATAAAAATTCTAAAATCAAAATAATAAACTAATCTCGATTACCAAAAATTTTTGTACCTATTCTTAAATAGCTTGATTTTACTTCTATAGCATGAGCATAATCACCACTCATTCCAAGACTTAAATAACTTAATTTTAATTCATCGTTTTTATTTTTAATTTTTAAAAAATTATTGGCAACAGGGCCGTCTATAGGCGGGATACACATCAATCCCAATACGTCTAAATTTAATTTAGTACATTCATCGTATAATATTGATACTTCATTGACATTGGTTCCTGATTTTTGTGTTTCGTTACCAATGTTTACTTGCAAAAATATTTTAACTTTTTTTTTTATTTTTGTTTGTTCATCAGATATTTTTTTTGCCAATTTGATACTATCTACAGAGTGAATGAAATCAAAAAGTTTTACAGCTAACTTCACTTTATTTGTTTGAAGTTTACCGATCATGTGGAGATTTATATTTGGATTTTTTTTTTTAATTTCTGACCACTTATCTACTGCCTCCTGTACCTTATTTTCTCCATAATCTAAGTGACCATAGTTTATAAGTGGCTGGATATTGCTTAATGAAAAAGTTTTAGATACAGCAATAATTTTTGGACAGTAATTTTTAAAGTCTAATTCAGAAATTTTTTTATTAACTTTTTCCTTTAAATCAATTAAGTTTTTTACTGAAAAATGCATAGGTTAATTTTAAAAAAATATCATTTTATTGATAATTATAATTTAAACAAATTTAATAATTTAGGTAGAGATACATGTTTAATTTGGAGAAGTAAACATGCTCAAAAGAATATTGATTTAATTGTTAAAACAGCCCTGTTGTGTAAAAGGAAAAAAATAAAGTTTTATTTAGCTAATAATTTCAAGTTGGCAATTAAACTTAAACTTGATGGTGTTTACATTTCAGCTTTTAATAAGAATTTTAGAGGCAATTGTTATTTACTTAAAAAACAATTCAATATAATCGGATCAGCACACAACCAGCAAGAATTATCAATTAAAAAAAAACAAAATGTTAAAGAGATTTTTTTTTCACCTATTTTCAAAACTAAGGCTGGGAAGCACCTTGGTATTTATAGTTTAAAAAATTTATTTAATAATTTTAGTGGAAAAAAAATCGCTCTTGGTGGAATAAATAAAAAAAATATCAAACTTTTAAGGCTAGTTGGTTTCGACGGTTTTGCAGGTATTAAATATTTTGAGTAAAAAAAAAGGCCCCAGAATATGGGGCCTTTTAGATTTCTAAATTTCTATACTAGAATTAGAATGAGAATGCTACAGTAACACCTTTAGCTTCTTTAGTTACTCCTGCAGTTCCACCAGCATTGTCTACTTTGTTAGCAAATGCTGTAACGCTCATTGAACCCATTGTGTATGAAGCAGAAAAACCTGTGTTTTCTTCTTCGCTAGCACTTGTTCCAATTTCAACATCCATTCTACCAGCAGATACTGTTAGATCTTCGTTAACAGCAAAAGATGCACCAATGTGAGTTCCTTCTTCATCTGAACCACTTGCTGCATTTACGTCATAAGTAGAGTCTTGATAACCTACTGATAAACCACCCATAGTATATGTTACGTATAGAGTTTCAGCTTCAGAAGTATTACCGTTCTCTGCTTGACCATATCCAAATGCTAGACCTTCAACCATATCTCCTGCATCGTACATGATAGCCCAAGAATTATCTGAGTCTGCACCAGCATCAGATCTTGGAGTAATTCCAGCTGTTACTGTTAAACCAGATAAAGATGGTGAAACAAAACCTAATTGGTTTGTTGATGATATGTTCTGAGATGATAGACCGTAGTCAGTTGCATCTGTTACATCGTAAACTTCTTCAGCAGCAGTTGGTACTTTGTCTCCAATTTTACCAATACCACCAGCAGTCATTGATGATGTGATCGCAATCGATCCCATTGAATCAGAAGACAATGTTAGATGTCTGTCGTCCATAACGTTTCCGTCTAATTCCATTTTAGTAGAAATAGCCATACCATTATCTAAATCACCGCTTGCACTGAAAGTAACTGAGTCACCGAATGAAAACGGGTTAGTGTTTGACGTGTTTGATACGTTAGTATAACTTACTGATGCACTACCTGATACACTCCAATCAGCAGCATTTGCTGATGTAGCAATCAAAGTAGAAGCTAGAGCAGTTAAACCAACTTTTGTTAGTTTGTTCATAATGTTCTCCTTTGTTATATAATTAATTATAAACACTGTGTTTTTAGCAAAAATAAATAAATATTGATTATATTTTAAGCGTTTAAGCTAAGATTAATTACAACTGTTGCATAATTGCATCACCAAAATTCCCTTTATTTATCGGTTTTTTTAAATATAACCTTTTAAATTACAATCATTATGAGAACATTTTATTATTTTGCTGCTTTAGGGCTTCTTATTATAAACACAGCCTGTGGACCACTGAAATATAAGCCAGTAGACGCAAAAGAGTTTCCACCTGATCCTAAAGAAAGAGTTAAAAAAAATATCGAAGAGGGCCGTGGTTTTAGAATAATGGGAAGTACAAATACTAAAGGTGGTAAATTTGAGTTTGCCAGTTCAAATCCGCTTTGGAGAGCTACCTTAGATATATTAGATTTTATGCCTTTAGTCTCTGCAAACTATAGCGGCGGAATAGTTATTACTGACTGGTATAGTGAGAACAATTCCAACGAGGCAGTAAAAATTACAGTAAGATTTTTAACTAATGAAATTAGATCAGATGCGTTAGATATAAACGTATTTTTAAAAGAATGTGATATAAATAATTCGTCCAATTGTAAAATTATGAAGAATAATAACGAACTAGTCGCTGAACTAACTCTTAATATTTTAAAAAGAGCTGCAAAATATAAAAAAGATGCTATTGAAAAAAATAAGAAGGAAAACCCTTATGTTGGGGCAGAGTCTAAAGGCGGCGATGCACCTAAGAGTGATTAAAAATAAAGTAATTATAAAAAATTCGCAAACATACAGTGGAAAGATATAACTTCAAATTAGTTGAAAAAAAATGGCAAAAATATTGGGAAGATAATAAACTTTTTAAATCCAAGATAGATAAAGATAAAAAAAAATTTTATTGTCTAGAAATGTTTCCATATCCATCTGGAAAAATTCACATGGGACATGTGAGAAATTACACAATAGGCGATGTTTTATCCAGGTTTAAAAAAATAAAAGGTTTCAATGTATTACATCCTATGGGATGGGACGCATTCGGTATGCCTGCAGAAAATGCTGCACGGGAAAATAATTTAGATCCCAAAGAATGGACAAATAAAAATATATCAACAATGAAGACTCAACTTAAAAAACTTGGACTTTCAATTGACTGGGATAGGGAAATTTCAACTTGCTCTGAAGATTACTACAAGCACCAACAATTATTTTTTCTAGAGCTATATGAAAAAGGTTTAGTATATAGAAAAGAAAATTATGTGAACTGGGATCCAGTGGATCAAACTGTATTAGCAAATGAACAGGTAATTGATGGTAAAGGCTGGAGGTCAGGTGCAGTGGTTGAACGTAAAAAATTAAATCAATGGTTTTTTAATATTTCAAAGTTTTCACAAGAACTTCTTGATGGATTAGATGATTTAAAAGAGTGGCCCAATAAGGTAAAAGTTATGCAAAAAAATTGGATAGGTAAATCTTTTGGATGTGAAATTTCTTTTAAAACAGAAGGAGATATACCAGTTAATGAGATAAAATGTTTTACAACTAGACCTGACACACTATTTGGATTTTCTTTTTTAGCACTATCTATAGATCATGAAATTTCTAAATATTTTTTAGGAGATGAGAAGTTTCAAGAATTTAAAAATGAATGCTCTAAAACTGGTACCACCGAAGAAGCAATAGCTATTGGAGAAAAGATTGGATATAAAACTAATTTAGTTGCAATCAATCCTTTAAATCCAGATCAAAAGGTACCTGTTTTTTTTGCAAATTTTGTATTAATGGATTACGGTTTTGGAGCAGTTTTTGGTTGTCCCGCACACGATCAAAGAGACTTTGATTTTGCTAAAAAGTATAATCTTGAAATAAAGACTGTCGTTAGACCCGAAAATGAAGATGATTCTTATGAAGTTAAAAAGGAAGCATACTCTGGTCCTGGAGTAATAATAAATTCTGAGTATTTGAATAACTTAAAAGTGCCAGAAGAATCAGTGCTTAAGACGATAGAAATCTTAGAGAATAAAAAAATTGGAAAAAAACAAATTAATTTTAGATTAAAAGATTGGGGGGTTTCTCGACAGCGATATTGGGGATGTCCTATACCTATTGCTTATGATGACGATGGTAATGCAATTATAATTCCAAAAAAAGATCTGCCAGTAAAACTTCCTGATAAAGTTAATCTTAATTCAAAAGGCAATCCTTTAGATTTTGAAGATAAGTGGAAAAATATATCTATTGATGGAAAAAAATATGTTAGAGAAACTGACACCTTGGATACATTCGTATGCTCATCTTGGTATTATTTAAGATTTTGTTCACCAAAAGAAAATAAATATGGCTACGACAAAGATGAAATTAATTACTGGATGCCTGTTGATCAATACATAGGTGGTGTGGAGCATGCTATTTTGCATTTACTTTATTCTCGTTTTTTTATGAGGGCTTTAGGTTACAAAAATGAAAATTTTAAGTTTCAAGAACCTTTTAAAGGCCTTTTTACTCAAGGTATGGTGTGCCATGAAACATATAAAGATAAAAACAATAATTGGATAAGCCCTGATGAAATAGAATATAATGGAAAAGATATCCACCTAAAAAATGATCCAAGTACGAAAGTAATTGTAGGACCGTCAGAGTCGATGTCAAAATCAAAAAAAAATGTAATCGACCCAGAAAATATAATTGAGAATTATGGGGCAGACGCTGTAAGATTATTTATTTTATCAGATAGTCCACCAGAAAAAGATGTTCAGTGGTCTGATCAAGGAATGAATTCGGCATACAAATTTATACAAAAAATTTGGCTATTACACTCAGAAATAAAGAAGATAATTGAAATAAATGATGACTCATCAAAAGAAGAAATTGAACTTAAAAAATTTACTAACAAGATGATTTATAAGATATCAGAAAATTTGGAAAATTTCAGTTATAACGTAATTATAGCTAACATGTATGAGACTTACAATTATTTAACAAAATATGTAAAGAAAAAAGACTTTAATAAAAAAGATTTATTAGATTGTTATAGAAAAATTTTAACTTTATTCTCGCCAGTAATACCACATTTGGTGAGTGAATGTTTTGTAGATCTGAAAATTGATGAAGCCAGTAATTGGCCAAAGGTAGATAAAAAGTATTTAGAAGAGGAAAATATTGATCTGGTTGTTCAAATAAATGGTAAAAAAAGAGGCATTATAAATGTAAAAAAAGATATTTTAGAGAAAGATTTGATTCAAGAGGTTTTAAACAGCAAATCTTTTGAAAAATTTTTAAAACAGAATAATATAAAAAAACAATTTTATGTAAAAAACAGGCTTATTAATTTTTTAATTTAAATGTTCAATTTAAAAAAACTTATTTTATTCACTTTTTTAATCATGATATATGGTTGTGGATATACACCATTATTTAATGAGCAGAGAAATAATTTTAATATAGGTGAAATAAATGCAACAGGAGATCGGCAAATCAATAATAATATAGTTTCATATTTAAAAAAATTTCAAAAAAAGGACGAAAATTCAAAAGAATACGATTTAATTATTTCTACAAATTATGCAAAAATTGTTGTTGATAAAGACAATAAAGGAAATCCAAAAAATTATAATATAAAAGTTAAGACATCTGTTATAGCAACTTCACCTACTGGTAACGAAGTAAGTAAAATTTTTGAAAGAACTATATCTTTAGCAGCGCAAACAAAGAAAATTGATGAAAAAGAATTAGAAAGCAAACATAAAGAAGACATTTCAGATTTGATTGGTAAGGATATAATATTTCTTTTAACAACAAGTAACTAATGATTATTAAATCGTTCAGTCATAATGAAATTAAAAAATCAAATTCACAATTTTATCTTTTGTATGGAGAAAACGAAGGATTAAAAAATGAAATAATACAAAAATTTTTTTTAAATGACTTTAAAGGAGAATTAATTAGATACGATGAAAATCAAATACTTGAAAATAAGGAATTATTTTTTGAAATATGCTTAAACGAATCTTTATTTGAGAAAAAAAAATTAATAATAATTTCAAGAGTAACTGCAAAACTGTATGAAATTATTAAAGATTTAAGTGATAGAAAAGTTAATGATAAAAAATTTATATTTAATTCCAAAACACTAGAAAAAAAATCTAAAATAAGACAATTTTTTGAGAAAGAAAAAAATTTAATATGTATACCATTCTACGAAGATAATAATAGCTCATTATATAAAATTGCTAGTGATTTTTTTAAAAAAAATAAAATTTCAATTTCAAGCGAAAATATAAATCTAATTGTTGATAAATGTTCTGGTGATAGACAAAACCTTCAAAACGAAATAAGTAAAATTTACAATTTTTGTTTCAATAAGAATACAATTTCAAGAAGTGAGATTCTAAAACTTATAAATTTGTATGAAAATGAAAATTATTTTGAATTGATTGATAACTGTCTCTCAAAAAATCGAAATAAAGTTAATAAAATAATTAACGAAAAAACATTTAATAATAATGATGCAATCATATTAATAAGATTCTTTATCGCTAGAATAAAAAGATTGCTCGAATTAAAAAAATTACAAAAAGAAACAGGAAGTATAAGTGAAACGGTTAACAATTTTAGACCGCCAATCTTCTGGAAAGACAAAGAAATAGTAGAAAAACAAGTTGAGATCTGGCCAACAAATAAAATATTTGAACTTCTAGAAAATGTTAACAACTTAGAAATAAGCTATAAACAGAATTCAAACCTATCGAATAATTTAGTTTTTGACCTTATTTTAAATACTTCTAATAGTTAGCCTTAATTACCATCACCAACCTATCTAATTGGTCAGTATTGTTGTACTCAAAGGATAATACACCTTTATTATTTTTTTTATGATGTATTCTTGCTTGAAGACCAGTTTTTTCCTGCAGACTCCGTTCTAATGCTTTTATATTGCTATCATTAGTAATTATTTTAACTTTTTTGGGAGACTTATATATTCTGACTAAACTTTCTGCTTGTCTTACTGACAATTTTTTATCAACAATTTTTTTAGCAACTTGAACACTGTTCTCTAGTCCTACTAGGATTTTTGCATGACCTTGTGACAATTTTTTTTCCTCTATCATCTTAATAATATCAGCTGGCAAACTCAATAATCTTAGGCAGTTTGCTATATGTGTTCTGCTTTTTCCGATAAACTTCGCTACTTTGTCTTGATCATACTTAAAGTCTTCTATAAGTTTTTTATATCCGTTTGCTTCTTCTATCGGATTAAGATCGTCTCTCTGAACGTTTTCTACAATTGCAAACTCTAAAGATTTTAAATCATCTGCCTCAACTTCGACAATAGGAACCTCATGTAGTCCTGCGCTTTGTGCAGCTTGCCATCTTCTTTCTCCAGCAATAATCTCATATTTGTCAAATTTTTTTCTAACTACAATTGGCTGAATAACGCCACGTTCTTTGATTGAGTTTGTTAAATCTATCATATGATCCTTATCGAAATTTTTTCTAGGTTGAAGTTTACTCCTAACAATAGAACTGATAGAAATTTTATTTGATTTTGTTGAAGAGGTATCGTCGCCTATAAGTGAGGACAATCCTCTTCCTAATCCTTTCTTTAATTTTAATGTATTTGTCATGCAGCAGTCTCCATTATTTTCTCTTGGTTTATGAATTCATCTGTAAAGTTTAAATAAGATTTACTGCCAGGGCATGACTTATCGTAAAACAAAACTGGCATACCATGTGATGGAGCTTCGGAAAGTCTTACATTTCTTGGAACTACAGTTTGATATACTTTTTCCTTAAAATAATCTCTCGCCTCCTTTTCGACTTCAGCTGAAAGCTTGTTTCTTTTATCATACATAGTTAATAGAATGCCTCTAATTGAAAGTTCTTGGTTTAAATTATTTTTAATTCTTTCTATTGTTTTTATTAATTGTGTAACACCCTCTAAAGCAAAAAATTCTGTTTGAAGAGGCACTAAAAGAGAATCTGATGCTACTAATGCCATGATTGTAAGAAGACTTAGAGATGGTGGGCAGTCTATCAATACATGGCTATAGACTCCTCCAGAATCGTTTAAATAAGCCATTATTTGCTCCTTTAAAATAAAGGCCCTTCTATTATCTCCAGCAGTTTCAACCTCTAAACCTGATAGATCCACGTTAGATGTTATTAAGTCGAGATTTGCAAAATTAGTTTTCTCAATAACTTCGGATAATTTTTGCGTTCCATTTAAAACACTATAAATAGATTTTTTGGAATTTTCTAAATTTGATAATCCTAATCCTGTAGTAGCATTTCCTTGTGGATCTAAGTCAATTACCAAAACCCTCTTTCCTTGTAAGCTCAAACCGGCTGCGAGATTTATCACAGTTGTAGTTTTCCCTACCCCACCTTTTTGGTTTATTATTGAAATTATTTTTTCTCTCATTTTTTTTTTAAACTTTCTATTTTTAATATTAACGAGTCTTCATTCGTTAGACTTTTTTTTACATTATATTTAATTTCCCATTCTAATGAGGCCTGTTCAATAATTTCTCTTCCACTTTTTCCTAAAAATAAAATTACCTCTTTGAAAAATTTAAAATTATTTTTAATCAGGTTTAAAATGACTGGTAACGGCTTAAATGCTCTCGCAACAATAATATCTGAACTTAAGTTTTTTTCATTGAAAATATCTTTTTGGTAAACTTCTACATTTAAATTAAATTTGTTTGTTACTTCTTTTAAAAAATTGCTTTTGTGAAAACTTTTTTCATATAATCTGAATTTCATATCAGACT
>MDSZ01162693.1_pt1 | contig 10524 bp, 7 predicted proteins | sample 811201 | NCBI WGS metagenome assembly MDSZ01 (sample SAMN05326647, study PRJNA326480) | marine metagenome | isolation source: seawater | place: Indian Ocean: North | collected 2010
AACAACAACAACAACAACAACAGTACGGCGGCGGCAACACCCTCCCGGGTGGCCCGGTGTCTTTAAATCGCGGAACGAATTACGCGACGAATAATAATGGTGGGGGAATGCGCGTGGGAAAATCATCGTCGTCGGTCTCGTCGGGGATGCGCGCGGACGACTTCGACCCGGAAAGCGCGTCTCCGTACTCGAAGACACACAAGAGTGGAGGGTCGAACGGCAACGGGAACGGGATGAATGCGAACGGGAAAGATAAAAAACACCCCGGTGGCAGGTCGAGTGCATTGATGAATAAAGGAATGAAATTGGGAGGCATCGGTCTGGTCGCGTGCGTGTTGATGATCGCGTCGAGAACGTCGTTCGCGATCGCGTTGGTGCTCACGGCGGCGATCGGGACGTTGCTGTTTGCAAAGTATTTATCCGCGTGGGTTTTAGAAAAAGACGAAGGCACTATGGAGATGATTGAAGTGGCAGATGCGATTCGGTCCGGAGCGAACGGTTTCTTTTCCACGCAGTACGGATTGATTAGTAAACTCGCCGTCGCGTGCGCCGCGTTCGTGTTCTTTTTGTACGAGTTCAGACAAGTAACGCCAGAGCAAGAAAAGAGCGGGTTGAACAGTCACAGCGTAGCGATATTGACGACGGTGGCGTTTTTGTTGGGGGCGTTTTGTTCCGGGATGAGCGGATACGCAGGGATGTGGGTTTCCGTAAGAGCAAATTCGAGAGTGGCGGCGGCAAGTCGAAGAGGCACGAGGGAGCCGCTGGTCGTGGCGTTGAGAGCGGGTGGTTTTGCCGCTCTGCTAGTCGTGGCGACGACCGTTTTAGGCGTCGCGAGCTTGTTTGCGGTGTACTCGTGGTGGTACGGGCTGACGAGTGCTGGTACGAAAGGAACGGGCAGTGAGGGAGACGATTTGAGCGAATCGATTGAAAACGTGATTGAGATACCTCTGATGTTGGTTGGGTACGGGTTTGGAGCGTCGTTCGTCGCGTTATTCGCGCAGTTAGGGGGTGGGATTTACACGAAAGCCGCGGATGTTGGTGCAGATTTGTGTGGGAAAGTAGAGATGAATATTCCCGAGGACGATCCGAGGAACCCGGCGGTGGTTGCAGATTTGGTTGGAGACAACGTCGGGGATTGCGCCGCGAGAGGCGCAGATTTGTTCGAGTCTATTGCGGCGGAGATTATTTCGGCGATGATTTTAGGCGCGACCATGGTTAAACGATCAGATATGAGCGTCGCCGAAGCGAAAGGATTCGTGTTGTTCCCGTTGGCTGTTCACGCGATGGACTGTTTCGCCTCGGCGATTGGTATTCTGTCTGTTTCCGACGTCGAACCGAGATATAAACAGGAACCATATTCTGTATTGAAGAAAGGTTATAATGTGGCGTTGGGGATTGCGATTGTGTGTTTTGGCATCGCGTGCAGGTGCATGTTGTTTACGGAGAAAGCCGAAGACGCGTGGAAGTATTTCTACGCGTGCGGTTTAGTCGGCATCGTGTGCGGGTACGTTTTCGTATTTATCGCGCAGTTTTACACTGATTACGCGTTTTCGCCTGTGAGAAAGATTGCAGAGGCGAGTACGACGGGTAGTGGCACGAATGTTATCGCGGGCGTTGGTGTTGGTCTCGAAGCGACCGCGGCGCCGGTGATTGTCGTTTCGTTTGCGGTGGTCGCGGCGTATCTTTTAGGTCAAAATGCAGGATTAGTGGACGAAAGTTCGGACGAACCGATTGGTGGTTTGTTCGGCACCGCAGTAGCCACGATGGGTATGTTATCCACCGCAGCTTATGTTTTGACCATGGACGTGTTTGGCCCAATCGCAGACAACGCTGGCGGTATCGTTGAAATGTCCAATCAACCAGACTCAGTTCGCGACGTGTGCGACGAGTTAGACGCCGTTGGAAACACGACAAAAGCAACGACAAAAGGATATGCGATTGGTTCGGCGGCCTTGGCGTCTTTCTTACTATTTTCGGCATTTATGGACGAAGTTTCCGCGTTTACTGGTCAAGCATTTTCTACGGTGGATATTTGCATTCCGGAAGTTTTTATCAGCGGTTTACTTGGCTCCATGTTGGTGTATTTATTCTCTTCTTTTGCGATCGCGGCGGTTGGAAAATCCGCGCAAGACGTCGTCAAAGAAGTTCGACGACAGTTCGCGGAGAATCCTGGAATCATGACATACGACACGAAACCAGATTACGAACGGTGCGTCTCTATAGTAGCGAAATCGGCGTTACGAGGTATGGTAAAACCGGGTATCATCGCCGTTTCTGGACCGTTAATCACGGGCGTCATATTTCGACGAATTGGCATAGCCACCGGACGCGAGTTACTCGGCGCAAAATGCGTGGCGAGTTTTCTCATGTTTGCAACCGCGAGCGGGATTCTGATGGCGTTGTTTTTGAACACCGCCGGAGGAGCGTGGGATAACGCCAAGAAATACGTAGAAACCGGATTCGGAGGAGGGAAAGGGAGCGAAACGCATAAAGCGGCAGTCACGGGTGATACTGTCGGTGATCCGTTTAAGGATACCGCGGGACCGAGTATACACGTATTGATTAAAATGCTTGCAACGATCACGTTAGTAGCCGCGCCCATGTTTCTCGATTAATAAACTTGTAACTTCAAACAGAGCGAGTAGGTACGAATATTATTAAAGAATAAAGTACCGGGCATACTACGTAGTACGGGTACGTGTAGTTTATCCTGTATTTTCATGTGTTATTAAAAAATGTGTAAACACTCCATGTGTTCTATATATGCAATGCACACGTTTGTTCACTCTCGCCCATCGTATATCTCGTTCTGTCTCTCCCATTTAACGCTTCGTCCCCGCCATGGCCGCACTTCCTTGCATCAACCCGGAACGAATGGCCGAACTCGCTTCTCCCACTGCACCCGGTCCGCTTGGCACAAAGATCGTCGAGTTTCCGCCTTGCGTCCCAACTTCCTTCATCGTGTCGAAGTATTGCGTCATCATCATCATCTCCATTACGTCTTTGGACGAAATGCCATCGACTTCTTTTTGAAAGTTCACCACCGAATCTCTCAAACCGCTAATAATCGCCTGCCTTTGTCTCGCCATACCGGTACCGCTCAAATACTTTGACTCCGCGTCCGCCTCGGCAGCTTTTACTACCATAATCTTTTCCGCCTCGGCACGGTCTTTCGCGGCAACTCTTTGTCTTTGCGCCGCGTTGATTTCGTTCATCGCGCCCTTCACTTTAGGATCCGGCGCGATATCTGTCACCAACGTCGAAATAATGTTATACCCAAACTCCTCCATCGATTTCGCCAGCATGTTCTTCACTTCCTGCGCGATTTCCTCTTTTGACGTGAAAACGTCGTCCAACTTAATTCTTGGCACCGTCGACCGCACCACGTCAAAAATATACGACCGAATTTGCCCTTTCGAATCGGTCAATTTATAAAACGCGTCAAACATGCGACTCTTGTCTTGCAACACTTGGTACTGCGTCGAGATGATGATGTTCACGAACACGTTATCGAGCGTCTTCGTTTCCACGGAAACGTCCAACGATTGGATTCTCGTGGAAATTGACCCGACGTTCGCTTGGCCTGTTCGTCGACGACGGCGTCGAAAAAGAAAGAGAGATTATTCGCCGTGAGCGCTCGCTTCGGCGGCGCGCGTACTCCTCTGACAAAGTAGAGTCGTTACGAAAGAAGAGTCGTAGTAAAGAGAGAAAAAAGGAACACAACGGGAACACGCGAACGTACCTAAGCACGGAATGATGCAGTGGCATCCAGGGGGTGCAAATTTGTCGAATTTACCGCACGTGGCGATGACACCGCTGTGCGTTCGAGAGGGAGAGAGAGAGAACAGTCTCGAGTCAGCGCGCGCATTTTTGAACGACCAATCGGATCCCAAAATTCAATTGGAATAATCAAACGAAAAAAGTACATCGAGAAAAGGAAACAACACCGACGAGAAAAGACAAAAGACACACGCACAATGTGCCCTGATCAACGCATGTCCAGCACGCCATTTTTTGTGTGTGTGTGTGTTTGTGTGTGGTGTGTGTGTGTAAGTGCTACGTGTGCGTAGAAATTTGAGGACGATCGGGTGCCTTGCAAATGTGCCAGATTTTTTTTCTAATACCCTAAACATAATGGAAGAAAAGAGGAGGAGGAGGAGGAGGAGGAGTATTTTTGGTACGTACGCGATACGACGAATACGACGATGAATACGATTATTGTTTCCTAGTGTACGGATTTGGACTGAACTTGAAAGCACCATCTTCGCTGGGCCATTGCGTCATGCGCTCGGTTTTTGTGATCGTCACGTTTGGTCCACGGATGCCTTTCCAACTCTTCTCGCTGGCGTGCACGACGCCGACGACGACGGAATCCGAGAACGTCGGCGAACTGTGACCGTCGAAAACTAACGCGTGAGAGTGACCACCGTCAATTAAAGATTTGACGCACGTGACCGAAGAAGAGTCCCAAGCCCAGATACCACCGACGTTCTTCGTGATTTGGGAGGAAGAGAGCAGGCAGCGGGCGTTATTAGAACAGTCGACGCCGGGGCCCTTGCATTCGCGAAGGATAGTGTTGGAGAGGATGGAGCATTCCGCGTTCTGGGTGACGACGATTGCTTCTTCTTTGGTATTTTCGACGACGCAGTCTCGAATGGTACACGTGGCGTTGTCGGTGACGTAGACGCCGGCGCGTTCACCCCCGTGGATTTTGCAGTCGATGAAAGTGGCGTCGGCTTCACGCGAGAGGCGAGCGCAATTGTTTTTACCGGTAATGTCGCAGTTTCGAAAGGTAGCTTTGGCTTTGTCCGTGACGACGAGACCATCGCAGCCGGTGCAAGAGAAAGAGCAACCTTCGATTAAGGTCTCATACTGGCGTTTATTCAGGATGTTGCCGCGTTCCATTTGGGCGATACGCAAGGATTCCGCGAACCCGGAGAAATCGAAATCGACGTTGGAAACGACGCATGATCGAGTGATCCGGAAGGTTGGGCTGTTAGCGCGCATGTCGATGGTAGCTTCTTTTAGCGCACCTTCGCCTTTGATCCACACGCGTTTTGTGACGCAGACAGTTTCGCCGGCTCCGTTGTGTATGCCTCGCAAAAGGAGTATTTTATCGCCATCGGATGCCATTTCGACGGCTTCGCGAATCGACCGAGCGTGAAGGGCAGTATGTTTATCCACTTCGGCTTTTCTTCGCGCTTCAGCCATGTACCCATCCTCTTTGCTGTATCGCTCGGTATTTATTGGGTTTTTGTGTTCGTCAGTGACGTCGAATTGGGCGTTTGTCGGAGCATCTTTGCCCAACCACGCCTCTTCGCCCGCCGATCGGACGTAAATGACGCGACCATCGAAGCCAGCCGGGGAACCATTTTTCGCAGCTTTGATGGCGATGACGTCCAAGAAGTCTTTAAACGGTTGTGATGACGTGCCTTTTTCGAATTCGACGAGCTTTTCGCCCACGCGTAACGATGTGACTGCTAAAGACCACGCGGAAAGGGCAGCGTACGCTTCGCCACAGCGAAAGCGTGCTTTCGACCACTCGGGTGCAATCGTCGTCGCTTGGATGGCGTCTTCTAAAGCCCCAAATACATCTTCCCCGTCTTTTAACTTAGCTTTCGATCGGTTACACAAAGTCACCACAGCGATCAACTCTTCTTCCGATAACTCCTTATTCTTTGTGGTATTGTTATAACTCGTCTCTTCTCGTCCTTCTTCTTCTTCTTCTTCTTTCCTCTTCCTCCTCAAATCTGCTTCGCATAGATTCAAAGCTTCGTCGTACATCGCCACCGCCATTTTCAAATCGTTTGCGCGCATTAAACCGTTCGCTTTTTCTCTCAGCACGTTCGCAGAATGCTCCAAGTTTACCTCTTTCAATCTCGCGTCTGGCGTCGTTCGTTTCCTCTTTTCGAACACGTCCACCAACTGTTCCGAGGCTTTCTCTGCCTCCAGATCTTCCTTCGAGACAATCTCCGATTCCTCTCTCCGTTCCTCTCTCGCGACGTCTAGCGCTTCTTTTGGGAGCACTTTTTTCATGTTCAGGTCTTTCTCCTCCAGTTTCGCCGCCTTCTTCACCTTCGCCAGGTAGCGTTGTTTCTCGTTCAGATCGTGCTCCGGATTGATCTCGATTTCAGAGACGTGTTGTTTTTCCAATCGTTTCAGCGCCTCGCGCGCTTTCATCGTCCCTTCAATCGCGTCCAGCTTTTTTTGCACGTCCGGACCAGACCCGGTGTCGGTCCACCTGCGCCTGAGCTTGTCGGCGAGCGATGTCATCGGAGAGAGAGAGAAAGAAAGAAAGAAAGAAAGAGCGTGGACTGTCGATGAATAAATGCCGTAACGCCTTTTTTTTCTAAAAGTTTACATTTTAAAAGAGATACATTTCGTACGCACGCGTGGATACTACAACAAGAAAAATCAACGTACAGAACTAGTCCGCGAGTCGACGCTTTTAAGTCTATCCATGCATGGATAGACGCGCCTCTCGCAGGTCGAATGGAATCGCGAGGATAAATATCGCGCGCTAAGCGATACATTATGAATGTGTTTTCGTTATAGCGCGGTCACGTCGTATCCGCTCCGCGTTTTCTGCGCATTCGCGAGATCTTTTGTGCGCGTGCCGATTTCTTAAGTCGCCAGAGCCTTTTTCAAATCAGATTCGAGACCTTGTTCCAGTGGATCTCTCGGGGAGTACCGTTTAATAACTTTCCCATCTCTACCGACTAAAAATTTTGTATAATTCCACGGTATATCTTCTCCGCCGGTCTGCGCTTTCAAATATTCATACAAAGGATCGGCCGGGCCTTTCGCGATGGGATCGTCAATTAACGGTGCCATTAACGCCGCATCTGGATCATCCTTGTACTCCTCCCATCGGGCCGGGTCCACGACTTTACACGACGTCCCTTTGTTTCTCACGGCAATTTCGTCCATCACTTGAAACCCGTCGCCTTCAATCTTAAATTTCATTTTAGCTTTCTCCCTTTCCCCCGCGGAGCCGAGAGGTCCTTGACATCCAAACTGATTCACCGGAAAGGCTATGATCTCAAAGCCGTCTTTGTTATATTTCTCAAACATCTGCCTGAGCGACGGGTAGTTTGAGTTTGCCAGAGGTCACTCGCTCGCGACGTTGACTATCGCCGTGACTTTACCTCTATATTTTCCAAGCGATACCATTTTCCCGTATTGTTGCACGGTAAAGTCATACACGTTCGCCGGCTCCTGCGCTTTTGCGCCCGCGGCGCGCAGCGCCCCGGCGCCAACGGTGACGACACACGTCGTCGACGCGACGAGCACGTTTCGACGTCTCGTCTTTTTTTCCGTCTCGTCTTTTTCTTCTTCTTCTCCTCCTTCTCTTCCCGCGACGTCATCATCTTTCGTCAAAGTCGCTTTTGTGGGTGTCGTCCGCCGCTTCCAAAAATCCATTGCATTTCGTCGTTTCTTTCTGTCAAAGGAGCCGCGCGTGGGCGCCATTCTCGGGCACGGCGCGAACGAACACGACGAGGTCATCCTCCTCCTCGTCGTCGTCGATGTCGTCTCTTTGTCTCTTTGTCTCTCTCACACACACGCTCTCTCTCTCTCTCTCTCTCTGTCTGAGCACCTTTTTTTGGTCCTTTTTGAGTCCGTTGTTTTAACAAACCATAAAACCCTAAATGGAAGTGCCATTTTTTGGGGGAAAACTTTTTTGTCGAACATCTCCCAAATCATTACTCGTACTGCACAAACGAAGCAACACTCCTTTTCGCATACACACGCGGGAAGACGCGACGCGCGAAACGCACGTCGCCGTCGCGAAACGCGTCGCAAAAAACGGACCGGTCGAGGAACTTTCGTAGGTTTCGAGGTTTCTCGACGAGAGCACGGGGACTTTGCCCCGGGCGGCACATTCTTTTTTTGAGAGTTTAAGTGGATATCTACCACTAATCTTTTTCTCTCGTTTTTTTTTTGCGCGCGCGGAAGCGTCTGCTTTTTGAGCCATCGCGGGGGGACGGGGACCGCGGAGAGAGGGGATTCTCGCGGAGAAACGCGCGCGCATCGCGAAAAAGGGTCCGGAGACGCGCGCATACGGTCGCGCGGTGTGCTCGAGAGGTGGAATAAAAAGGAGAGCGGGAACATTTCGGTTAGACAATTGAAAATTTGTTTTGATTTCGTAACCGAAATTATCCACGAGAAGTCATCATCAACATCATCATGCCACTTCGAACGCTTCTCGGAGAAAAGAACGACGAGAACACGTACGCGGATGTGTGCGACGAATTGTTAGCGTCTGGGGTATTATCACCAGTAGACGACGATATTTTGTTGGAGGACCCTTTGTTAGAGAGAGGTGGGACTCGAGACGAACTCGCGGAGTTTATTGAAGCGGAGATTCAACAGACCAATCAGAACGACTCGGCGAAGACCACAAACAATCGAAGCGCAGAGGAGCGAGAAAGTAACGAAGGGGAGAGAAATTCCGCAGAGACGCACCCTTCGACGTCGAAACGGTCGAATCAGAGCAGCTATTCAGGTGAACATAAAAAACGAGACTCGGATGATGACTCGCAAAAGTCAAATAGCAATCCAAGCACTGCCGGTTCGACAAAAGGGGAGAATACCACCACCACTACTACTACTAATTATAATAGTAATAATACAAGCGGCAACAAGGCGGTATCAACCAACCAACTACAACGAGGAGTAAAGAAAGGATATCGAAGATCGCATTCGTTCGCGTTGTTGGAAGACTTGGGTCACCAGCAGCCGAATTATTACACGCTTGGACCGATTTTGGATGACTCGGCGATGCGATATGTGGAGATGAATCCGAGTTATTCAAAGTTTGACGATTTAGAGTACACACCTGTAAATCCGGCGCCGATGGTTGGAGAGTTTAATAATTTGGGTAGAAACGGTTATATCAACGAACAGCAAATGCGACAAATGCAACAAGGAGGAGGATCGAAAGTCAAACAACGACAACACGAGGACGTGAATACAAACATTAGCCCGACAGATAATTTCGGCGGTCCACATCATCCTCGTAACCATTTTGAGCCGCCGCCGCAGCAACAACAGCAACCGCTGCCGCCGCAAGCACAAGCACCACAGAGAGGAGTAGTGTACCATAATCAACAACAACTGCCTCTAGTTGGTGTAGTGCAGCAAGAATATACATCAGTCAATCGAGCCGGCGCGGCTGGTCCGCAGCCTGGTAACATTTCTTGGTCGCACATGCCGCCGCAACCCGGTATCCCACATTATCAGTACATGCAACCACTACCACCATCTCAACAACATCAGTATCAAATGCAACAAGGAATGTTGCCACAACAACAACAGCAGCAGCAGCAGCAACAACAACAACAACCGGGCATACCGCCGTCGCAAGCGCAAATGACGCGTCTCGATCGATTGAAGCGATGGAAAGAAAAACGTAAAAATCGCGTCTTTACGAAATCCATCCGGTACATGTCAAGAAAAAAGTGCGCGGATAATCGTCCAAGAATCAAAGGCAAGTTCGTGAAAGTATCCTCTCTGTCGAGTTTGACGGATATCGCCGAAAACAACGACGACAAAGAGAAAAAGAAAAAAGAAGAAGGCAAAGATAACGAGTCGGGTTCTCTCGAGACGGGTGATAGAAAGGAAGAACCGAGAGAAAAAGCGAAATCGGAAGAGACAAACGATTTGATTCGCGATTTGCGAGAAAAGGCTATCGAAGCCGGTCTCGGCGTGGGCAAACCGTTATCGAGGTTACGCAGAAACAATGTACATGCATCGGAGCCAAACTTGGCGTCGCTTGCCGATATATGAATTAGTAGCACAAGAGATTTTCGGGGGAGTGTATCAAAATTTTAAGAAAGAAGAAAACAGATGTATTCTTTTCGAGATGTACCAAGAGGAAAAAAACACATTTAAGCGTAGGCAATTAACAGTTTAGAAAGCAGCGATACGTATGGATTACTTGTAAATATGTGTACCTATATTCATATGTGTGGGTAGTACAAATAAAATCATCATTTAAAACCATGAGAGCTACCTAGTGTTTATTCTAGAAACAATTTACGCGTGCGCGACTTCTATCATACCTTTGACGGATCGTTCAAATCCTCCTTGGTTAAAAATTCATCGATATGTTTCAATACCGGTCCAAACTTCTCCACCAACTCTTTTCCATCAGTTTCTAACACCTTCTCGCCGCCTAAACTCTCCACGAATCCTTTCCTGGCCGGAGGAAACTGCAAAACCACCGAAAACGCCGACGACGACACCCATCCATGAAACGGTTTCAATTTTTCCGCGTACGCGTACGAAGCCGCCTCCTTCGTTTCCGTGCGTTGATTTTCGGCGAGTTTCGAGACGAGGACGACGACAAACTCTAAAAACCGTTTTAACCAGAGAAGACCTTTCGAACAGCTCGTGTTCGCAGCGAACGAGTTCGATTTCTTCTCGTCCAGAAGGATATCGAACAGCTGCGCGACAGAGAGAGAGAGAGAGAGAGAGAGAGAGAGAGAGAGAGAGAGACGGTAGGGGGTCAGTACGGACGCG
>MDSZ01068578.1_pt1 | contig 10523 bp, 9 predicted proteins | sample 811201 | NCBI WGS metagenome assembly MDSZ01 (sample SAMN05326647, study PRJNA326480) | marine metagenome | isolation source: seawater | place: Indian Ocean: North | collected 2010
CAACCCCAAGAGCTTGGTCTTTTTAAAAGAAAAAAATTTTTATCTATATTCAAATTTTTATTTCCAAATGAATAACCTGTAACGGTTGTTACGTCCTTATTTTTTTTATATTTATCTAAAAGGGTATTCATAGTAAAAAAAAAATTACTTGAAACTTCTAAGTCATCTTCAAGAACTATAATTCTATTATGTTTTTTAAAAACAAGATTAATTCCTTCTTTAATATTTTTTTTAAGACCAAAGTTTGTGTTTCTTAAAACAATTTTTTTTTATAAAAAAATTTATAATTTTTAATAAAGTTATGTACCTTCTCAACATCATTTTTGTCTGTCTTATTTTTAAAATTGTCTAAAAAAAAGAATACTTGAAATTTTTTTGAATTTTTATTTTTTTCGATAGATTTTAATAATTTTTTTAGTAGATCTAGCCTTCGATAACAAAATATTGCAACTGGCGCTAATTTTTTTTTCACTCGTTTACTTAACAATTTTTTTTAGATAAATTAAATTAGTGTCACTAACATTTGTTGTTTTTATGATTTTTTTAAGTGAGTTTTTACTAATAAATCCTTTTTGAAATGCAACTTCTTCAATAAGACCAATTTTTTTGTTGGTTCTTTCTTCAATAATTCTAACAAATTCTGTAGTTTTAATATGATTTTCTGGTGTACCAGAGTCAAGCCAAACAGAACCTCTTTCCAATTCATAGTGGTATAATTTTTTTTTTTTATTTATTATGTTATTTAAATCAGTTATTTCAAGTTCTTTTCTCCTAGAGGGTTTTATATATTTTAAAAGATTTACAACTTCGTTTTCATAAAAATATAATCCAGTTACAACAAGATCAGAGTAAAATTTTTTTGGTTTTTCAATTATTTTTTTAATTTTATTTCGTTTTTGAATTAAAACACCGAATTCAGACGGATTACTTACTTTATAGGTTACAAGAGTATTTTTATGTGATCTACTAATTTTGGTTAGAGTATTGCTTAGGTTTGAAGAATAAAAAAAATTATCACCAAGCATAAGAGCAAAATTTGATTTACCAATAAATTTTTTACTTAAAGAAATACCCTCAGGAATACCTCTTGGTTTTTCTTGAATTGTGTATGATAAATTAAGGCCATATTTGTTTCCATTTCCTAAAGATTTTTTAATTAATTTTATAGTTTCATTATTACTCACAATATTTATTACTTTTATTCCTGCTAGCATAAGCGTGGACAGTGAAAAATGAAACATTGGCCTGTCTACTATTGGTATTAAATGCTTATTAATTATAGAAGTAGCTGGAAGAAATCTTTTGCCCATTCCTCCTAGCAAAATAATACCTTTTCTCATAATTTTATTTTATAATTTAAATGAATATTTTTATTATGTTTTTGATTAAAATACTAAATATATCTCAAATTAATTATAAATTTTGTCAATTTTTTTGAGAATATATGTAATAAAATAGAAAATAATACTTATAAATAAAATTAAAAAAGCTTCATTTAATATCTTTAATTGAAATAAAAATGGACCAATCAAAACAATAAGTAAATATATTAAAAGTGTTTTTCTGTCGTTAAATCTTTTTAATAAAAGATGATGAAAGTGATTTCTATCTGGTTTAAATGGATGATTTTTTCTTAAAATTCTTTCTATGAACAACCTAAACATATCTAACCCAGGTATCATTAGCAGTATAAAAATTTCTTCAATACTTTTGATGTTACTAAGATCTGATTTATAAGCTTTAATCAAAAGTAAACCAAAAATAGATGATAGCAAAAAAACTCCAGAGTCTCCCATAAAAAAAATTTTTTTAAAATTAAAATATAATAAAAATGAAATTAGAAGAATAATACTTAAAATAAAATTTTCTTGAAAGTTATATGAAAAGAACAAGTAACTAAAATAAATAAATATAATTCCAAGAAATAAACCATCTATTCCATCGGTCATATTTGATGCGTTAATAAATAATAACAAACATAAAATTGTAAAAAATGTATTTATTTTAATTATACTTATTTCATTTTTTAACGATACAAAATTTAAATAATTTATTTTGAATTCTGGAAATAAAATTAAAAATAAATAAATACTCAATCCTAAGATAAGTAATTTTAAGTTTGCATTTAAATTTTTAGCATCATCATATATTCCGATAAAAAAGAGAACTAATGGCAAAAAAATAATATTTACACTTATATTTTCCTTAATATTAAATAATTTTTCAATTAAAAAATATTCAGTAAAAAAAACAGCTGCAATTAAACCACCTAAAATTGGTATGGGTCTTTTATGTAATTTTCTTTGATTTGGAATATCTATTAAATTAAATTTTTCAGTAATAAAATTTTTATTTTTTAGTATAAAATACACACTTATTGTGAATATTATGTAAAAAATAATAATAGAATACATACTGCAAAATGATGAAAATAAATTTTAATTATCCTAATGTAACACATCATGAATTATTTAATATAAAAAAAATTTTAAAAGGTAATAATTTTATAAATTCTGGTAAATTTTATAATGATTGTTCCATTCTTATTAAAAAAAAATTTTCGGCTAAGAATGTTTTTTTAACCAACAATTGTACATCAGCGATTGAGGCGGCTTTACTTTCTATTAATTTAAAAAAAAAAGACGAGGTAATTATCCAATCTTACAATTTTGTAAGTATAGTCGACATATTATGCAAGTTGTCTATTAATTTCAAATTTTGTGACATCAATAAGTTTTTTGTTATGGATTTAAATGATTTAAAAAATAAAATTAATAAAAATACACGAGTTATAATTTTAACCCATTATAATGGTAATTCGGTTGATTTTAGTGAACTTAAAAAAATTATTAAAAACAAAAATATACTTATTATAGAGGATGCAGCACAGGTTTATGGATCAAAGTATAAAAATAATCTTTTAGGTTCATATGGCGATTTTAGTGCTTTTTCATTTCATCAAACTAAAAATTTACACTGTGGTTCTGGAGGAGCACTAATTTTAAATAATACTAAATATCTAAATAATTTAAAAAATGTTTTAGACCGGGGTACAAATAAGTCTGAATTTTTAAATAATAAGGCAAGTAAATATACATGGGTTTCAAAGGGTGTAAGTTCATCAATAACAGAGATGCAATCAGCTTTTTTATTGAACCAATTAAAAAATGAAAAAAAAATAACAATAAAAAGAAAAAAACTTTTTAATTTGTATAAGTTTTGTCTTAAAGATTTAAATTCAAAAAGAGTTACATCAAGTTTTCAAAGAGAAAATACTTCAAACTACCATATGTTTTATATTTTATTAAAAAATTTAGCTGAGAGAAATAAATTTATTATGTATATGAAAAGAAAAGGAATAGAAGTAACTTCACATTATGAACCTTTACATTTATCTAAATTTTATAAAAAAAATTTTAAAAAAAACTTAAAATTACCTACAACTGAAGCGATGTCAAAAAAAATTGTCAGATTACCACTTCATTTGAAACTTAATTCTAAAGAAATTAAATTTATAAGTTCAGAAATAATATCTTTTTTTAATAAATAATGAATGATTAAAATTTTGAATTTTATTTTTTTAAGATTTTGGAATTATTATACACACACTTCTTTAAAATTTTTTTTAAATAAAAATAAAAAAAAAAGTAAAAATTTAAAAAAATTAAAAATAATTTTTGTAAAACCACTTAATTACTTAGATCTTTATCCTATGAATATTAAAAAAAACTTTCTTCAAGTATTAAATTCTAATTATAGGATGGGTCCTGTGGGTTTATTTTTAGACCACGAGACAGATTTTGTAATATCTAGTACATATAATGATATTTTAATTAATTATAACTTACAGAAGCATAAATTAAATAAATTACGAATGGAGAATTTGAGGTTACAATGGAAAAATAGGAGAGATATTAATAAGATAGACTTTAATAAATATGATTTAGCAATATCGTTTGAAGATACAATTTCAAATCGAATAGTTAATAAATATAAAAAGGTTTTATGGTTTAAAATTTATGAAGATCATAAAAAAAATTGTTATAAAAAAAATCTTTTTTTTAAACCAAAATTTTATGATGGTATTCTTAATCAAACTTTAGGTTTTACCCCTTATAATTTATTTTCTAGAAGACACTCAATTGATTTTTCATATACATTTGGAAATTCTAATTTTTTAAAAAAAGTAAAAAAAAATAACTCAAAAAAAATTGATATAATACTAGAGGTAAATCAAGAAAATGAAGTAAAAAAAAAACTTTCTGATTTAATAAAAAAAAAATTATTGAGAGATATTAATAATGTACATTTTTTAGATGAAAATTTGAGCCATAATAAATATATCTCTAAACTTTCAAAAGGAATTTTTTTTATTGCAACAAACTCAAAATCTCCTAGGTGGGGAAATTCTTTATTAGAGGCAGCTATTTGTCAAAATTTAATAATTGGTAATAGAAATCATTTTTGGAATTCACAAATTATTATTAAAGAATTACATTCACCAAATTTAAATCATGCTTTAAAAATAGCGAATAAATTGAAAAAAAACGAAATTCTTTATAAAAAATATTTAAAAAAACAAAATGATATTTTGGATTATTTAAATTATTTTAGACCTTTACAGCAAATTAAAAATTATTCTACTTATATAAAAAGAGATCTTAACTTAAATAGAAAAAATTAAATTTTGAAATTTGATGAATTTAAAATCTTATCCTTTATTAAATAATTTTATTTTAAAGTTAACTATAAATAATATTGTAAATAATTCTTTCTCAACCTTTATATTATTTTTATTTGTGCTTAACGGCAATTTTGAAAGTGCATCAGATATTGCAATCATTGGTGCATTTACTATTTTAATAACTAGGGTTTTTTCATTAAACTTAAGAAACATCTTCATTGCGCAGTATAATAAAAAAAATTTAAATGAATTCATATTTTTAAGATTAATTTTTTCAATTTTATTATTTTTGATATGTTCTATTTTGTCGTTATTTTATTTAAATGTAAGTAAAATAAGTATTTATTTATTAATTTTTATTTTTATTATTCAGTGGTCACTAGAATTAGTTTTGGTCAAGTTTGAATTAGATAATAATAAAAAAAAAAATCACAATTTATTAATTGTTAATTTGTTAACTATATTATTTTTAATAATTTCTTCTTTTTCGAAGAATTATTATTTGTTCGATGAAATACTCATATTTTACATATTTAGTACTTTATTTATAGCCATTAACTCCTTACAAATAAAAAATGTTAATTTTAATTTCATTTTCTTTAAAAAATTATTAAAAATTTTCAAAGATAGCTTGTTTACTTATTCGTTTCTTTCATCTTTCTCCTTAAATATTGCCAATTTAATTTGGAGAATTTTAGTAACATTTTTCGTTGGTAAAGCTTTTGGTTCAATTATTTTCTTTTTTTATGCGATAGGCTCATTTCCGGGGACTATATTTAATGCTTCATTTGGTCCAACAATGGTTCAAAAAAAATTAAAGTTCAATTTTTTAACAATTTTTTTTATTTTTTATCTAATATTTTTATTTTTTGTATTATATCTGTTTTTTATTAATTTTGAGAATGAATTAAATTTATCCAATCAATTTATTAAAAATATAATTATATTTTCAATTTTAGGATCATTCATAATGTTGTTTGCTGTGTATAAAAGACAAAAAATATTGCAAAAATCCCCATCTTTAAGTAATTCTATATTCTATAAAGATTTTGTTGTTTCAGTATTTCTTATTTTATTAATACCATCTCTATTTTATCAGGGAGGTTCTGATGCTCTTGCTTTTTCTTATTTTTTTGGATCAGTAATTAGTTTATTTATCTATCATCTAAGAAAAATAAAATGAAAAATATTTTGATCATCTCTGAAGTATATAAAAAAGGAGGCGCTGGTAACGCAACTAATAATATATTTGAATTTTTTAATAAAAATTTCAATAATGTAAATTTATTAATACCAATTAAAAAAAATTCAAAAAAAAATATATACTCTTATTATAATAATTTTTCTATTATTTCGTATTTGTTATTTAAGCTTATTAATAGAGTTTTATCTTTCTTTTTAACAAAGAATAAATTTTATTTTTATAATAAATTTTTTGATTTAAGTCTTTTCAAAGCAAAAAAAATAAGAAAAAAAATTTATCCTTATAAACCAGATATAATAATTATTTTATGGTTTGAGTATATTTTGAATTATAAGGAAATTTTGAAAATTAAAAAAGAATTTAATGCAGAAATTATATTGTTCCCTTTTGATATGTTTTATTTTACTGGTGGTTGTAGGTATTCTCAAATGTGTTCAAATTTTGAAAAAGATTGTAAACAATGCCCTGCTTTAATAAAATTATTTGATAAACTACCTAATAAAAATTATTTAAATAACAAAAAAATTATTAAAGAGATAATGCCAAAAATTTTTTTACCTTCTTCATATGCAAGTCAGTTTGTTAAGGATTCAAATTTTTTATCAAATTCAAAAATCGAAACTAAATTAGTAAATTATCCTGTTGAAATTTCTAAAACAAAATCAGCAAGTAATTTAGTAAATAAAATAAAATTTGATGTTAAAGATAAAAAAATAATTTTTTTAGGAGCCCAGGATTTAAGAGAATGGCGAAAAGGAATTCATAATTTCGTTAATGTAATATCTATATTAAATACAAGATTTGAAAAATTTTTTGAAAAATTAGTCTTTATTGTGGTTGGAAAGGATTCTTCAAAAATCTTAAAAGATTTCAAAAAAAATACAATTTGTATTGATAACCTAAAACATAGTGAATTATATGAAATTTATAAAATGTCAGATTTAATAATAATACCATCTTTACAAGAATGGGGATCTTTAATGATGAGTGAAGCCATAACATTAAATAAAGTAGTTTTTGCATTTGACACAGGATCATCAAGAGATCTAATAACAAACAATTATAATGGTTTTATTTTTAGACCATATGATTATAGCAAAATTGTATCAAGCATATATTCTTATATAAATGATCCTGAAAATTTTTTAAAAAAAAAAAATCAAAGTTTTATACCAAGTATGCATTATAGATATGATGAAAAGAGTCTAAAACTAAATTATCATCAAAGTATTTTTAAATGAAAAAAAATATCATTATTACGGGTGGTAATGGCTTTATTGGTCAAAATTTTTTAAAAAAACTTTCCCCAAAAAAATTTAATATCGTGAATATTGATTGTTTGAGCGATGCATCAGATAAATTTGTAAATAAAAAATTTAAATGGGTAAAATTTAAGAAAATCAATTTATGCAATTCCAAAAAAATTAAAGATGTTTTCCATACATTTGATCCGGATTTAGTTGTTAATTTTGCAGCTCATTCCCATGTTGATAATTCAATATTAAATAATAAAATATTTATGGAAAATATAAACGGCACTCACATTTTATTAGAAAATTCTTTAAAAATTTTTCAAAAAAAAAAAAGATTTAAATATTTACAAGTTTCTACTGATGAGGTTTTTGGATCTATCAAAATAGGAAAATTTAACTCTAAATCCCCATATAGACCTAATTCACCTTATTCAGCATCAAAAGCAGCAAGTGATCATTTAGTCCGCGCTTTCAACAAAACTTATGGTTTGCCAACAACAATTACTTATTCTTGCAATAATTATGGTCCATATCAACATATAGAAAAGCTTATACCATTAACAATATATTCTTATTTGAATAAAACAAAAATGGGAATTTATGGCAAAGGGAATCAAAAAAGACAATGGATATATGTAGAAGATAATACAGATGCTCTAATGAAAGTATTAGAAAGTAATTTTAATGGTTCAACGTATTGTATAGGATCGAAATATGAAATAGATAATTTAAGTTTAGTTAAAAAAATTCTTAATATACTTCACAATAAATTTAAAATTAAAAAAAAAATAAATTATTCTGATCATTTAAAATTTGTTAAAGATAGACCAGGACATGATTTAAGATATTTTTTAGAGTATAAGAGTTTTTCAAAAACATTTAAATGGTATCAAAACACAAGTATGGATTTAGGCTTAAGAAAGACAGTAGAATGGTTTTTAAATAATCCTAAATGGATAAAACAAAAAAAATCTAAAGTAATTAAATTTTTTTAGAAGAGTGAAAAATTATTTTTATTCCGACTTTCTAACAAAACTTACAATTGTTTATTTCTCATTTTTACCCTTTGCTCTGATTTTAGGAAATTTGACAATTAATTTATTAATTTATTCTTACTCAATTTTTTTATTAACTAAAATAATTCACTTAAATCAATGGGATTTTATTAATAAAGATTTGAGGAATTTACTTATTCTAACATGGTTATATTTAATTATTATTACGATTTTTATTCACGACCAAAGTTTAAAGGGAGTTGTAAAATCCATAGTTTTTGGATTCAATTTTATTTTTGCAATTGGATTAGCAATATATCTGAACAAAATTAATGTAAAAGTAATTAAAATAATTTCTTTTATATTTATTTCTCTTACGACCTTTATATATGTTGATTTACTTTATCAATTTTTGAATCCAGAATTTAAAGATCTGTTTGGATTTAAAGTAAATACTATTCGTAATTACAATATATTTGGAGAGGACATTAATTTACCAATTAGATTGAGCGGACCATTTAAGAATGAGCTTGTTCCTGGTTTTTTTCTTTCAACACTTGGATTTTTTTCAATTTTTTTCTTTTTTTATTTAAATCATTTTAAAAATAATAATCTTTTTTTTATTTTTATTTTCTTAAATTTCTCATTTGTGATTTTATCTGGTGAAAGAAGTTCGATAATAATGAGTTTCTTTACATTAATTTGTTTTTTTTTAATTTACGATAAATTCAAAATTAAAAAATATTATTTTATTTTTGCTATAATAATTATTTTATTATCATTTATAAAGTTTAATCCAGCAACAAACGAAAGATTCAAGGATATTATATTATGGGCAAAAGATGATAATTTTATATTTAAAAATAAAGATACTAATCAAGATTTAAAAGAATACTCAAAAGTTATTCAAAATTTTTTTAAAACAGATTGGGGGAAACATTACTTTGTTGCTATAAAAATTATAAAAGATGAGCCTTTTTTTGGAAAAGGTATTAGAAGTTTTAGAGTGGAGTGCAAAAAGTACGATGAAAAAAGTTGCACTACACATCCCCATCATTTTGTATTAGAAATTATAAGTGAAACAGGTGTTTTATTTTTTATATTATATATATTTCTAACTTTTAAAGTAATTTTATATTATTGGAACTTAAAAGAAAAAAAAAATTTCTTTAATTTGGGTTGTTTACTAATTTTTTTATCTTACCTTTTCCCTTTTAGACCAACAGGAGCAATTTTTTCCTCATGGTATGGAAGTTTTTTTTGGATATTATTATCCTTATTTATATTTTCATGTATAAACAAACCTAAAAAAAATGAAGAAATTTAATTTAAATTTCTATATCTGTTTTTTATTTGTAGTATTTAATTTAGTTATATTTTTTTTCAGCATTAATAAATTTCCAGTAAATAATCTAATATTTATTATTTATTCATTATTAGTTAATTTTTATGTTTTGTTTTCTTTTCGAAATAATGGGCTCTTTTTTGAAAAAATATTATCAATATTTATATGGCTAGGCTTTTGGTTTAAATTTAATTTAGTTTTAAATACTTCTGGTTTGTACAGAGAAGGAGTTGGAGATTTTGATTATTCTGAAAAATTATATAATTTTGGATTTTTAGTAGTAATTGCAGCTATATTAACTTTAATTTTGTGCTCTTATATAAGAGCAAAATTATTTACTTATGAACTTTATCAAAAAAAAATTCAAGATGATAATCATAAAGATCTTGATTTTTTTAAATCAAATAGAAAGAAAATATATTTAATTTTTATTTTTACTTTCACACTTTTAGCATATTTGAATTATGAATTCACAATTTATAGAAAAGGTCTGGTCTCAAACGAAAATATAAATTTTTTTATTTTAGGAATTTTTAAATGGCTAACAATCTTTGGGCTTTGTTCTATTTCTTCATTTATAATTTTTTATGAAATAAAATTAAAAAAAAATATTTTTCAATCTTTAATAGTTTCTGCTCTAGAGGGATTTATTACAAATGTTGGGTTTATGAGTAGAGCGATGATTTTTAATCAAATAGCTCTAATTTTAGCATTGAAAAAATCAATTAAATTAAAAATTCATAAATTTGGTTTTACTAATTGGATTAAGTATTTAATAATAGTGATTTCTTTTTTTGTTTTATCTGTTTATCTAGTAAATGTTGAAAGACAAAATACTTATTGGTCAGGTGTAAATAAAAATATTTACGATTATGATTTTGAATATAATAGATTTGCATCTGTAAACGAAGATCCTTTACAAATACAAAAACATTTTTTTTTAAGATTAGAGGATAAATTTTTCAATAATTTTCCACAAATAAAAGAATTTTCATATTTACTCATAAATCGTTGGGTAGGTTTAGATGCAGTATTTACTGTA
>MDSZ01117971.1_pt1 | contig 10523 bp, 8 predicted proteins | sample 811201 | NCBI WGS metagenome assembly MDSZ01 (sample SAMN05326647, study PRJNA326480) | marine metagenome | isolation source: seawater | place: Indian Ocean: North | collected 2010
ACAACAGCTATGGAAAGCTGAGCGCCTATGCCAGCAGTTGGAAGACGGATCCGATGCTATCTCCAGAAGCGGCCTGACACCATGTCGGCCATCAGCCTGCTCGTGTGCACGCGCAATCGCGCTGCTGCATTGTCGAATTTGCTGCGCTCGGTATCCGTTGCGATCGATCATGCCGCAGGGACGGATATAGACGTTGTCATCGTCGATAACGGATCGACCGACGATACGCCCACGATGCTGGCACGCTGGGCGCGCTGCCAGCCATTTTCCGTGCATCTAGTGGAAGAGCCCCAGGCCGGCCTTGCCCGCGCGCGCAATACCGGCCTGCGCCACTGCCGCGGCCGCGTCATTGCGATGACGGACGATGATTGCGTTCTGCACGCCGACTATTTTGATGCGCTGGCGCGCTGCTTCGCGCGCCTTGGCAAGGATGTGATTGTCGGCGGGCGGATATTGCTTGGCAATCCGCTGGATCTACCCGTGACGATCAAGATCGAAGATCATCCGATGATCCTGCACCCTGGCGCATTCCCGGGCGGCTTCGTAATGGGAGCCAATCTGGCGCTGACCGCGACCGTCGTCCATCGCGTCGGTTTCTTCGATGATCGTTTCGGGTCGGGGGCGTGCTTTCAGGCCGCCGAGGATACTGATTATCTCTTCAGAGCAGCCGGGCTGGGGTGCGACATTCGTTACGATCCGAGTTTTGCCGTCGATCATCATCATGGCAGACGTCGTGGTTCAGAGGAAAAGGCGTTGCTGGCGTCCTATAGTTTTGGCGACGGCGCGCTATACGCGAAACATTGTCTGTCCGATCGCCGCATATGGCGGGCGATAGGGGACGATGTCCGGCTATTGTCTCGCGACCTTTTTGCGCCGGTCAGACAGCATGAGGGCGTGCGCTATTTCTATGCGTTTCGATTGCGGCACAAGCTGCGCGGTGTCCTGGCCTTTGCTAAAAGCCGATGTTGCCGTCGGCGGTCGCTGGTCAGGGTAGGGTAGGGGCAGCGGTAAGCCCAAGCGCATCCTCATCAGCCGTTGCTGCGGCGAGTTCCGCGCGCGCCGCCGCGATCCGTGCGCGCGCCTCAATCAGCTTCATAGCCGCGTTCGTTGCGCTTTCCTCGCGCTGATTGACCAGGAAAAAGTCGCTCGATCCCAATTCGAACCGGCGCCGCTCTGCGCTTGCCAGCCGCTCGGCGAGCGTGCGTTCGCGTTCCGTGGTGTCGACCAACTGGTTGGCGGTCTCCACCTCTATGCCGATGGCTGTCACTTCAGCACGAATTTTTTCGGCCAGGAACCGTTGCTTGATGGACAGTTCATCGATCTTGGCCTGCGTTTCCGCGAGCTTGCCCTTTGCCTTACGGTTCTGAAGCGGCACCTTGAACGTCACGCCGACAATCACTTCCAGCGGCGTGCGGTTTGACCCGCCAAGTCCCACCGGTCCCACATCCTTGGCCACTTCGCCATTCAGGTCCAGCCTGGGCTTCATGTCATTGCGCGCCAGCGCCAGCTTGATGGTCGCCTTGTCGATTTCCTCCAGCAGGATCGCGAAATCCGGCCTGCCTTCCAGATTGAAGGCGGGGTCCACCCGCAAAGCCCCAAAGGCGCTGGCCGCGTCCGGCAGGCGCGCTTCGTCAACCACGACCGGCAAGCCTTGTTCATCGCGATAATAAAGCGACAATTTTACGGCGGCCGCGCGAAAATCCTGGCGCGCCTCAACCACTAGCGCCTGACGCTTGACCAGATTGGCCTCATTCTCGGTCAGCAATATGTCGGGTTTAGCGCCCAGATCAACTTGGCGCTGAATGCCTTGCGTGCGGTCCTGCGCCAATGCCATCAGCGCCTGATAGGCCTTCAGCTTCAATCCAGCGGCGGCCCATTTCTGGTAGGCATCGATCGCGCGCGCCTGAACGCCGATGCTCGTCGCCTTGGTTTCGAACCGCGCAATGTCGATATCGTTGGCGGAAAGGCGAAATTCCGACCGGCGCGCGTCAATCAGACGGTCACGCAAGAGCGAATATAGCGCGCCGACCTTCAACTCGCCCAGCTTGTTGGTATAGGCCTTGTCTTCATAGATCGGGAAATCGCCCCGCGAAACACGATATTGGCCATAGACATAGCCGCCATTGGTCATCAACGGCTGTTCGGCCTTTCCGGCGAATTCCGTCCCGTCATAATAGCCTTCGACCCGGCTGCGCCCGTCCACCGCGAATACGGTGTCGAAGGCGCCCTGTGCTGTCAGTGCTCGGGCCTCCGCCTGCCGGTTGCGCGCCAGGGCGGCGATGATGTCGGGGGCCGATCGCGCGGACGACTGGAGTACTTCCTCCAGCGTCAACGGGTCGGCGCTGGTCGATCGGGACGATAGCTGTGCCGTGTTATGCCCGCTCTGCGCCAAGGCCGGACAGGCTGTCCCGGCAATCAGCAAAGCACCCATACCGACGCGGCATCGCATCTTCATTTCTTTTTCTTCTCGATCGAGCTTTTCTCCGCCTTGGCCTCCCCCTTCTGGGCGACCTGATCTTGGCCGAAGTTGAGAGGAAAGTCGTTGAGCTGACGCCACAATTCATAACCCACGGTGACAACATCGCCCTGAACCCAGCCTAGCGCCTTGCCGCCTTGGCGCACGAAGCGCTGCTCGGGCCATGGGGTCTTGCCAGGTCGCGGCTCGACAAGAATGCGAAACAGTCCGTCGGCGCGTGGCGTCGGATCGACCGAGCGCACCTGTCCGTCGTAGATGCCCACTGCAAAGGCTGGCCAGCCGCTGAACTGGAAGGCCGGGAACCCCTCGAACTCCAACCGGACCGGGCGACCCTGATTGACCAGGGGAATGTCCCGCCCATCGACGTACAATTCCACAGCACGCTCGATCTTCTCCGGCGCGATCATCGCCAGCACCGTGCCAGCCGAGATGAGCGCACCACCTGCTGCGGCGTTCAGATTTTGTACCCGCCCGTCACGCGGCGCAGTGACGATCTGCGCAGACTGGCGCTGTTGGCGGACCTCGATCTGCTTTAGCTTTGCCTTGGCCTCGGCCAGCTTGGCATTGGCTTCGGCGACCTTGATCTGGGTCTGTTCATAATCCCGGCGCGCGGCCAGCCCTTCGGCAAAAAGCTGCCCTGTCCGTCCCACGTCGATCGACGCAACCGCGCGTGACTGCTCGATCGCAGCGATCTGCGCTTCCACTTCGGCCTTCTCGGCCGCAAGGCGCTCCAGGAAATTGGGGTCGACATCCACCACCTGGACGATCGGGTCGCCCGCCTGTACCAGTTGCCCGTCTCGCACGAAGAAACGATCGACCCGACCGTCAACCAGCGAGGATACCTGGCGCGGCCGGTCGTCGGGGTCGAGCGAGGTGACCTGTCCGGCGCCTTGCGCCGTCTGTTGCCAGGGCACGAACAGGATGGCGACCACCAGCAGGATGCCAAGCAGGATCAACCGTGCGATGACGACGGCCGCGCGCGGGGGCTTTAAGGTCGCAAGCGATCGAAAATGCGCCAGTTGCGCCGGCTGGATGGTCATGGGCGCTGCTCCCTGTCTGCTTTGAAGCGGGCCAGCGCCGCCTGCCCGGGAAAGCGGTGCTGTGCATCCGCGCCCAGCCAATAGCAGCAGTCGAGATTGAGTGCCTCGGGCCGTTCGGTGAACAACAGGACGGTCGTGTCGTGCTGGCGCAGCATGTCCAGGGTCGCGCGCAGCGGCTCGGTCGGCATCATGTCATAAAGTTGCGACAAGAGCAGAACCTTGGGTCCGCTCAGCAACGCCATGGCCAGCTTCAATTGCATGACTTCGACAATCGACAAGGGCGAGCCGGAACTGGCCAAGTGCGTGTCCAGCCCGTCTGGCAGGCTGGAAATCCGCGCGGCAAGGCCCACCAGTTCCAGCGTCCCCATAATGCGGGACCCTTCGGCGGTCCCACCGGTGGCGAGGTTCAGATATTCACGGATCGTCACATCCACGATCGTCGGACGATTGAGCACGACGACCGCCGAACGCAGCAGATACATGTCGAAACTACCCAACTCGCTGCCGCCGATCGACACCAACCCCCGGTCAGGATTGGCGTGCCGCTTGAGCAGCAGGGCGATCTGACTCTCGACACCTGGTTCCGCCACGATGACGGCCTGCTCGCCGCTGCCGATCGCGAAATCGAAGTGCGAGCGATCGAGCACCACGTCGCGAAATCGAAGCGATCCATCGGGTGGAGCTTGACCGCTCAGTCCAGCGGCCTCCTGCGGAATGGCGAAAATCTGCGATAATTCTTCTGAACTCGCGACCAGATCGTAGAAAGTGTCGAGATACCAACCAAGCTGGGAGATGCCGTAGAAGACCCCGGACAATATCAGTTCCGCCGCCACCAGCTGACCGATCGACAGCTGCCCCGCTAAAATCAGGTTCCCGCCCAGCGCCAGCAGCGCGGCCGCCGCGAAAGCATAAACCAGGAAATAGCCAAGCGCCTGCGCGAAACTGTAGCGGAAATAATGGCGATGCGCGCGGATATAGTTGGCGGTGACCGTTTCGGAACGATCCATCGCAAAGTCGAGGTGGCGCGCGGATTTGTAGAAGCCATTCGAAGCGCCCACGCTTTCCAACCAGTGTGCTGCCTCATGCTTGGCATGGGAAACGCCGACCGCGCCGGTGATCGCGCCATGGCGCCAGACCAGCCAAATCAGCAGACACACCCCTACCAGGATGATATTGAACGCCAGGAAAAACGGGTGGTAGAAACTGGTGACGATCAGCCCAACCGCGCCTTGCAGGATGATGGTGAAGGCGCCGATGACCAGGCTGGGTACCGCCTTCTGCACCACAACCATGTCGAAATAGCGGTTGAACAGGCTGCCGCGGCTTTCATCGGCGAAAAAGGGGTTTTGCGCATGGACGGCACGTACCGTCACCTCGGCGACGACCCGGGCAAAGATGCGGCGCTCGAACATTGCGAGCAGATAGACGCGCAATGCGCTCAAACCTGCTACCAGCAGCAATAGGGCCAGCAGGACGCCGGAAAGAATCCACAACGGTGCGACCAGTGCCGTGCGCGCCACGGAATTGATGAGCAACTGTACCGAGATCGGCGTCGCCAACGACAATAGCGTGATCGCCAATGTATAGACGATCCCGACATTGATATAGCCTTTGTCAGGCCCGATGATTTCTGCGAGCCACGCGGCTGCCTGCCGCAGACCAAGACGCTCCCCAGCCAAATTCAACCTCTCGAGATTCCGTGGCGACCGGTCTTAGACCGACCGCAGCCCAGCGCAATAGTCAACGCTGCGCTGCAACATAATCTCACAAAGTCGAAACGCAATCAGCGGTGGACGGCCGGTGGTGCAGCACCGTGCGCCTCACCCTTCCTTATGCGAAAAATCGCGCGGTCGGGTTCGCGGGCCGTCTAGGTGCCGGTCCAGGGCCATGCGAATTCGATCTGCCAATTCCTCCCGGCGATATGGCTTGCCGATAACGTCCAGCGACGTGCCGCGCGGTATGTCGGCGACCAAGTCCTCATTATAGCCCGTGGTCATGAGCACAGGGATGTCCGGCGCCAGGTCGACAAATCTTTCGACCAATTCCAGACCGCTCATGCCGCCGGGCATGACGATATCGGTGAATAGCAGGTCGATCTTCTGCTTATCCCACAGTTCCAAAGCCTCCTCTCCACTGCTCGCCAAGACGAGTTTGTAGCCGAGTGCACTGAGTTGTTCAGCCGCCAGCGCGCGGACATCGTCACTATCCTCAACCAGCAAAATGGTCTCCGTCCCCTGGGCCGACACGCGCCGCATGGCGCTTGGAAGGGCAGGGGGTGACAAACGGCCGGCATCACCGATGGCCGCGGGAAACAGCATTCGGATGGTCGTCCCCTCGCCAGCGACGGATTCCAGTTCCAGTCGGCCGAGCGATTGCTGCACAAAGCCATGCACCATCGCCAGTCCAAGGCCGGTGCCGCGATCCTGCCCCTTGGTCGTGAAGAAGGGCTCGGTCGCGCGCCGGCGCACATCCTCGCTCATACCGCTGCCTTCGTCGCTGATGCTGAGCACGACATAGTCGCCCTCGGGCAGCTGGTGCGCCGCTGCATTGCCGTTCAATTTCCATAATTCCGTTGCGATGGTGACAGTGCCGCCCTCTGGCATCGCATCGCGGGCGTTGAGCAACACGTTGAGCAGCGCCATTTCCAGATGCGACGGGTCGATCTGGACGTCGGGCAGTCGCCGTTCCAATGCGGTTACAAGTCGGATTTGCGCCCCGACCGTGTTGTCGATCAGGTCGCCAAAGTCATGGATCAGGTCGTTGAGGTTGATCCGCTTCGGTTCCAGCCGCGTCTTGCGCGCAAAGGCCAGCAATTGCCGCGTCAGCTTCGTGCCGCGGTCGGTCGCGCGCGCGGCGTTGGTCAGCAGTCGGCGCTGCCGATCGTCCAGGTCGCCCGTCAGGACTAGCTCGATATTGCCCGTGACGATCTGAAGCAAATTGTTGAAGTCGTGCGCCAAGCCTGCGGTAAGCTGGCCGATCGCTTCCATTTTCTGGGCCTGGCGGAAGGATTGCTCGGATGACCGACGTCGGGTGACGTCCAATTGGCTGGCGAAAAAGTAGATCAGTTCCCCATGGTCGCCAAATACCGGCGCGATGAAGACCGCATTCCAAAAGGCGGTGCCATCGCGCTTGTAATTCAGGATCTCGAGCGAAATCGCCTCGCGATGCTTCACCGCCTCCCGCAGATCGGACACCGCGCCGCGATCTGTGTCGGCCCCTTGCAGGAACCGGCAGTTGCGCCCGACAATCTCGCTTTCCTCATAGCCCGTCAGGTCTAGAAACGCTTTATTGGCGAACACGATTGGATTGTCGTCCTGCCGCGGATCGGTCAGGATCATCGGCATCCTAGTCATTTGCAGCGCCGCGAAAAATACGGTGCCGCGCTGTTCCAGCCCCGGTTCGGCTATCGTGGACCGCTTCCAATGATGGGTCGGCCGGTTGCCTGTGGGGCTGAAGGAGGTGGGATCCGGCAGATCGCCGGCAGGCTCGCCGGACGCTTGCGACGCATTCTGATCTGTCCGTTCCTCGTGCACCTGAAATCCCTTTGTCGTGACGCACCTACAATCATCGGCTGCGCCTTCGGGTTCCTGCCCCGTCACTCCGCGATATTCAAGACTGCGAAGCGGACAGGCGGACCGCGCCTGGCACCTGGGCGAACATGAGCGATCATGGCGATATCAGGAGAGATCCATCGTCCGCAGACGATCCCGTCACCGGGTGGACTGGCGCAATAACGTAAGCGAACGAGCCCAGGCCAGATCGGCGGCCGCCTTGTCGAAACGGGGCGTCGTATCATTATTGAAACCATGTTCTACGCCGTCATAGACAAAGGCCTGATAGCGCACGCCTGCTTTGTCCAGCGCCGCCTTATAGTCGGGCCATGTCGCGTTGATCCGCGCATCATTACCGGCATAGTGGATCAACAGTTCCGCCTTGATGTTCGGCACATCCGCCAGGGGCGGGGGGCTACCGTAGAAGGGGATCGCGGCCTTAAGGTCGGGCAGGCGCGTCGCGAGCAAATTGGCGATGCCGCCGCCGAAGCAGAAGCCGATCGTCGCCAGTTGACCGTTGCCGCCCGACATCGTCCGCGCATAGTTGGCCGCCGCGACGAAATCCTCGCCGATCTTTTCGCGATCCAACGTCGCGAACATTTCCCGCGCCTTGTCTTCGTCTCCCGGATAGCCACCAAGCGTCGTCAAGGCGTCGGGGGCGACAGCCATGAATCCTTCCAGCGCCAGTCGCCTTGCGATATCCTCGATATGCGGGTTCAGCCCACGATTTTCATGCGCGACGATGACGACGGGCTGCGCGGCGCTTCCCATGTCCGCCGGTCGGGCGACATAGGCCCGGATCATGCCATAGCCTTGAGGTGACGGAACCTCGATCCAGCGGGTTTCGATCCGGGCATCGTCCGCCGCTATGACCTGAGCGCGCGCGAAATCGGGACTGAGCGCCGCCAGCACTGCCGTCGCCGATATCATGCCGCCGACATGGGTGGCGCACTGGTTTAGAAACCCCCGTCGGTCCAGCGCGCCATGGACATAGGCATCGAACAGGTCCAGCACCTTGCGCGGATAGTCCGCCGCCTTCTTGGCCGCCGTTACATCAAAGTCGTTCATGCCATCCTCCTTCACGGTTGCCCCCTTTCCTTGTGGGTCAGGACAGCCTCTTGCCCAAGCGAATTCGTATGAGGCGCCTGTCCGCGCCTGGAAGCAAAAGGCCCGCGTCTTTTTGGTTCGTTCGCCCTTTTCGCTGGTCGAGGCCATTTCGATTATGGGCAATGCGCAGGCGGGGTTTTGTTGTGACGTTTCAAGCCCTCTGGTCCGCGAGGGCGCGGATAGTCCGGGTCAAGCGCTTCAGCCCCTCACTCTCCTCAATCCGTCTGCGCCCGACCGGATCGGTGATCATGCCGATGCGCCGCTTCTGTTCGAACCCGATGAGCGTAGGCATCGCCATGCCGGCCTGCGCAAAGCAGCACGGCATCACGGTGATGCCAAGCCCCGCCTTGATGAAAGCGACGGCCCGCGCATCATCGGCGGTGCGCGCAGAAAAAAACGGGCGCACGCCTCGGCGGGTGAAAAACCGGCTGACATGGGGCAAGGCCTCGCAATTGCGCCGGACGATCATTTCGGCGCTGGCGACCTGTTCGGCCTCCAACGCCGCGTGCCTGGCAAGCGGATGATCGGCGGCCATCGCAAGCGCATAGCCCTCTTCGAAAAGAATGTCGGACCGATCCGCCGCCTCGTCCACTATACCCAAGATCACGTCGATTCGCCCGCGCTCTAAACGGGGCATCAGATCGCGCATGCGTCCTTCGACGATCTCGATGCGTTCGCCCCGGACGGAACAGGCCGCACGGGTTGCAGCCTCCACCCAGTGATCGGGCAAAGTCGACAGAAGGCCGATCCGTACCAGCTTGCCGGCCTGTTCAATCGCCATCGTTTGCGCCGCGCGGGAAAACTCCGTCTCGATCCGTCTGGCATGGACTGAAAACGCCGCGCCGGCGCTGGTCAGCTCGACCCGCCGGTTGGTGCGGTGAAACAGGACATGGCCGACCAGCGATTCCAGCTTGGCGATGCCGACCGACAGGGTCGGCTGCGACACCCGGCATTGCTGGGCCGCGCGCGAAAAATTGCCATGATCCGTCACGGCGAGGAAATACTGGATCAGATAGCGCTCGATCATAGACACCGTCTATGATGTGCATATGGCGTGGTCAATTTTTCACCAGGATCGCCTGATGCTATATCGGCGTTCAAAGCAGACAGCTGGGAGAGGCATGTGACGCCCAATTTCGATTTCGCGCTCGGCGATAATGCCGACATGATCCGCGACACCACCGCGCGTTTCGCTACCGACAAGATCGCGCCGCTCGCCGCGCGCATCGACGCGGACGACTGGTTTCCGCGCGACGAACTCTGGGCCGCCATGGGCGCGCTTGGGCTGCACGGCATCACGGTCGAGGAAGAATGGGGCGGTCTCGGCCTTGGTTATCTGGAGCATGTGATCGCATGTGAGGAAGTAAGCCGCGCATCGGCCTCCATCGGCCTGAGCTATGGCGCGCATTCCAATCTGTGCGTCAATCAGATCCGGCGCTGGGGCAATGAGGACCAGAAGGCCAGATATCTGCCCAAGCTCATTTCCGGCGAGCATGTCGGCAGCCTCGCCATGTCGGAGGCTGGAGCCGGGTCCGACGTCGTCTCGATGAAGCTCAAGGCGCGTGAAACCGACAAGGGCTATGTCCTGGACGGCACCAAATATTGGATCACCAACGCGCCCTATGCCGATACGCTGGTTGTCTATGCCAAGACCGGCGAAGGCAGTCGCGGCATCACCGCCTTCCTGATCGAAAAGGGCATGGCCGGCTTCTCGATCGGGCAAAAGATCGACAAGGTCGGCATGCGCGGGTCGCCGACCGCCGAGCTGGTGTTCGATGGCTGTGAAGTCCCGCGCGAAAACGTCATGGGTCCGCTCAATGGCGGTGTCGGCGTGCTGATGAGCGGTCTCGATTATGAGCGCGCGGTTCTGGCCGGTATTCAGCTTGGCATCATGCAGGCCTGTCTTGACACGGTCATCCCCTATGTCCGCGAGCGCAAGCAGTTCGGCCAGCCGATCGGCAGCTTCCAGCTGATGCAGGCGAAGGTTGCGGACATGTATGTCGCGCTCAATTCCGCCCGCGCCTATGTCTATGCCGTCGCCAGAAGCTGCGACGCGGGGCGGACCACGCGCTTCGACGCGGCCGGCGCCATCCTGCTTGCCAGCGAAAATGCGATGCGCGTCGCGCTGGAGGCGGTGCAGGCGCTGGGCGGCGCGGGCTATACCAGGGACTGGCCGGTCGAACGCTATATGCGCGACGCCAAGCTGCTCGACATCGGCGCGGGTACCAACGAAGTGCGCCGCATGCTCATCGGCCGCGAACTGATCGGGATCGGCCGGTGAGCGGACCGGTTCTCGACACCGCGCTCTCGCCCGACAGCGAGGCGTTTCGGGCCAATGCCGCGCATAAC
>MDSZ01181341.1_pt1 | contig 10523 bp, 16 predicted proteins | sample 811201 | NCBI WGS metagenome assembly MDSZ01 (sample SAMN05326647, study PRJNA326480) | marine metagenome | isolation source: seawater | place: Indian Ocean: North | collected 2010
CCTTTCGACATCCTTTTTAGGAATCACTTTAAATCTGACAGCACATTTCAACCTGTTGGAAATTTCAAACAACCACATCCCGTTAATATTTTTTATGATGAAGCAGGACTTCACTTTGAAGTAGCTTGTACTGGTCTTACCAAAAAAGATATAGTAGTAGATATTGAAGGGGATATTTTAAAAATCAGCTATACTAAACCTTTTGAAGAAAGAGGGGATGATGGTAAAATGCATCCTGGAATGATTCATAATGGTTTATCTAAAAAATCATTTGATTTAAGGTATAAAATAGCACCTAAGTTTAATTTAGGTGGAATTGATGCTAATTTAAAAAATGGCCAATTAGATATTTACATACCAGTAGCTGAGGAATCTAAGCCAAAATCAATTAAAATTAATTAATAATAATTATAAAAAAACGTGCCCTAGCCATGTTTTTTTTGTATATTGTTGTCAAATTAATATAAATAGTTATATGGCAAGAAAACCTAAATCCCTAACCCTTATTGAAGATCCTAATTTGGAGCCTTATTACATTACTAAAGATGAAAACTGTTACACAGTTAATATTAAAGTAACATCAGATAAAAACCATTTTAGATCTACAGGAAAAAGTAAAACTTATTCTAAAGCACTTACTTTCCATGCTAATTTTGAACGAGCATTAGAAAGAATAAGTCAAGAAAAGTTACATACTAAAAAACATTATAAAAGTCTAACTGATTTTTTAAATGAATTTAAAAACATTGAAACTAACATTAAAAATTATATAGAAAAATGAGCAAATTAGATAAAATAGAAGCATTATTTGACGCTGTTATAGTTAAACCTATTGAAAGTGAAGAACAAACCCATGGTAATATTATTGTACCTGATATGGGTAACCAAATTAATGAATTTGGAGAAGTTGTATCTACAGGAACTGGTAGATATACTATTAATGGAGAAATAATTCCTAATAATTTAAAACCTGGTGATTTAGTAGTATTACCAACTCAAGGTTTTACCAAATTACATTTTAAAGGTGAAGAATTTTATGTTGGCCCTGAAAATCAGATATTAGCTAAAATAACTAAAAAAGTAGATGTAGCTGATATTTTAGATGAAGTAGAAGTAACTGATGAAGATAAAGAAAATTTAACTGAATTATAAATAAAATAAAAATGAGTAAACAAATACAATTTAGCGATGAATCTAGAGATAATCTAGTAAAAGGAATAAATACATTAGCAGATGCTGTTGTTTCAACATTAGGTCCAAATGGAAGAAATGTCGTTATAGCAGGAGATGATGGTATACCTTCTAGTACTAAAGATGGTGTAACAGTAGCAAAATCAATTTCCCTTAAAAACCCAACTGAAGAATTAGGGGTTCAATTAGTAAAACAAGCAGCTGTTCAAACAGCAGATAAAGCGGGAGATGGAACAACTACTTCTACTTTATTAGCTAGAGAAATGATTAACCTAGGATTAGATAATTTATCCAAAAATGAAAATGCTGTAGAAATTAAACGTAATATAGACAAAGCTGTTAAAGAAGTAATAACTACTTTAAGAAAAGACATATCAGAAGATATATCAGCTGAGGATCAATTACAACAAATTGCTACTATATCTGCTAATAATGATTCGGAAGTAGGAACATTAATTGCAACTTCTTTAGAAAAAGTAGGTATGGATGGTGTTGTTCATATTGAAGAATCTAAAACAGGAGATACTTATCTAGAAACAGTAGAAGGTATGCAATTTGATAGAGGATATAAATCACCATACTTTGTTACAGATAATAGTACAATGTCTGCAGTATTAGAAAACCCTGTTATATTAATTGCAGATCAAAAACTAAACTCAGTAAAAGAATTATTACCTATTCTAGAAGCTGTATCTAGTGAAGGAAAATCATTATTAATTATAGCTGAAGATATTGATAATGAAGCTTTAGCTACTCTTATTGTAAATAAAATGAGAGGAACAGTTAATGTATGTGCTGTTAAAGCTCCTGAATTTGGGGATAGAAGAAAATTAGTTTTAGATGACATTGCTGTTTTAACTGGAGGTCAAGTGTTTGATAAGCAAAAAGGAATGAAACTAGATAAATTTTCTTGGGATTGGTTTGGTGAAGCTAGAACTGCAACTATTACCAAAGAAACAACTACTATAGTTGATGGTAAAGGCAGTGAAGAAAAAATTGCTAGTAGAGTTGATGAATTAACTAAACAAGTAGATAATGCAGAATCGGCTTATGAAACTGAACAACTACAAAATAGATTGGCAAAATTTGTAGGAGGAGTTGCTATTATCCATGTAGGAGGTAATACTGAAATTGAATTAAAAGAAAAGAAAGATAGAGTTGATGATGCCTTACATGCTACTAAAGCAGCAATTGAGGAAGGAATTCTACCAGGAGGTGGTGTTGCTTTACTTTATGCTAGAGAAAATATAACAGTTGATAATGAAGGTGCTAAAATTGTTTATCAAGCATGTGGTAAACCTTTTGAACAAATTCTATTAAATGCTGGTTATGATAAAACTGAAGCCCAACTATTAGGTAAATATAAATTAGTTGACTCAGGTAATGATCATTGGGCTGGTATTCATGTAACTAAAGGTGAAGTAGTTAACTTTAAAAAAGAAGGTATTATAGATCCTACTAAAGTTACAAGATTAGCACTTGAAAATGCAGCATCAGTAGCAGGAACAGTATTACTTACAGAATGTACAGTAGTAGATGATCCAGATAGTAAAGAAGATAATCAACCACAAATAGATCCATCAATGATGGGATATTAATAAATAAAAAATAATAAAATGACAAAAAACGAAATATTTAAAATAATTGAAGATAATTTTCATATTCTAGCTGAGAATAATAGTGGGACAACTAAAGCTTCTCAAGCAAGAGCAAGAAAAGCAGCACAGGCTATTAAAAGAGTAATTACTGATTATAAAAAAGCATCAGTAGCTGAATCTAAATAATTGTAGGGGGAGCTTGTCTCCCCCATTTAATTTTCATATCTTATGAATGTAAAAACAGAAATAATAGAAACAGATGTTTTAATTGCTCGTAGAGTACCACCTGGTGATAAATGGAGATTAGTATCTGAAGAACCAGATGGTCCTGTTCATCAGACATTAACAGATGCATTAGAAGCATATATGATCAAATCAGGTTTTAGAGGTGATTATAAATTAGCTCCTATGAAAAGTGAATTATATGCAATTTCAACAACTGAAGAAGAAGTAAAACCAGAACCAATTAAAAGATATTCAATTTATGGTGAATATGGAGAATAGTTTATTAGTAGAAAAATATAGACCTATTAAATTAGATAATTATGTAGGTAATAAAAATATAAAATCTGTAATATCAAAATATTTAGAACAAAATGATATACAAAATTTCATATTTTATGGACCTGCAGGTACAGGTAAAACTACATTAGCAAAATTAATAGTTAAAAATTTAGATTGTGATTACATTTATATTAACGCTTCTGACGAACGTGGGATTGAAACTATTAGGGATAAAGTCTCTGGTTTTGCGTCTGTTGCGTCATTTAAATCCCTTAAAGTTGTTATCTTGGATGAGGCGGATTTTCTTACGATACAAGCGCAAGCATCACTTAGAAATATAATAGAAACATTCTCTAGGACTACAAGATTTATTATGACTTGTAATTTTGTAGAACGTATTATTGATCCTCTACAATCTAGATGTCAAGTACTTAAAATTGTACCTCCAACTAAAAAAGATGTTGCCAAACATTTAAATTGGATTTGCAATGAAGAATCAATTACACATGAAATAAATGATTTAGTACCTTTAGTTAATCAGTATTATCCTGATCTACGTAAATGTATTAACACCATACAGTTATCTACACAAGATAATATATTAAAATTAGATAAATCAATATTAGTATCATCTAATTATATAGATAAAATATTATTAGAATTAAAACAAAATAAACCTTCATTTACCAAAATACGTCAAATAATAGCAGATGCTAATGTTGATGATTTTGATGAATTATTTAGGTTTTTATATGAAAATGCTAGTGAATTTCTACCTAATAAAGAAGGTACAGCAGCTGCTCTAATTAATGACCATCAGTATAAGGCTAATTTTAGAATAGATAAAGAAATTAATGTAATGAGTTTAATAAATAATTTAATAATTAACAAGTAAAATGGCAAAACAACCACAAGTAAAACAACCACAATTGAATGTTGATTTAAAATCAACAACAGCAATTCTTAACTCAGAAGGAAAAAATGTATTTGTTTCTGGAGTTATTTTAAGAAAAATCTCAAAATTCGTAGCAGGTACAGATGATGACGCTATTCTTCCTATTCCTGTATTTTATGATCCATCTACAGGTAAAATTTTAAAAGAAGGATTACCAAAAGAATTAAGAGAGGAATTAAAAGACGAGTGTTTATAATATGAAAAATATTTGGGATTGGCTTAAACAAATAAATAATATTAAGGCTGATCCTAATTCTTTTTCTGAAAAAGATTGGGAATTATGGAACAGTTATATGGTTCATAGATTTATATCCATGAATCGTGACTTTCTACCCATTGTAAACGAAGTACAAACAATTCCACCTCAGAATAAAAAAGAAATATACACTATATATAGAGAATTTATTCCTAAAAATAATAAATGGAATAAATACATTAAATCTAGTGTTAAACAACCAAATAACGATTTAGTAAATAAATTAAGTAATATTTTGGAGTGTTCAAAATCTGAGGTAAAAACATATTTAAATATTTTGGAAAGTGATGAACTTATTCATATATTGAATCGTGTTGGAATAGATAATAAAGAACTAAAAAAATTAATGAAATGAATATACAAGTATACAAATTTTTAAAAGCAGAAGCTCAAGCTGACAAAGAAAAAGCATTAGCTAGCATCCAATTACTAACAAACCACCCAGCTGGGATTGGTGATCATTCAACTAAAGACTATTGGGATAATTGTAATGAAGCAATTAAACTATTAGCATCAGCAGATGAAAGATTAGAAATCTTAGAAAAATATTTTGACAGAAAAACATTAGTATAATGAGTGATTCAGTAAAAACATACTACGAAGAAAAGGAATTTGGGAAAGTAGAAGCAGTTAAAACATCATCTACCGTAGAAGCATTCGAAACCGAATATCCAGAACTATCAGAAGAATTTAAAAGAATAAGTGAAGAAATGTATGAAATGTTTGCTGCTAAACATATGGACTATGGTTTAAATAATATTGCTCTTGGGGGTGATTTAACTAATAAAGAAGATAAAAAGTTTTCACTTACTGGTTTAGCAATTAGATTAACTGATAAGATATCTAGATTAAAAAATCTTTTAATTAACGGAAAAAACTACGTTAAAGGAGAAGGAATGGAAGACACGTTTATAGATATAGCTAATTATGGAATAATTGGTTTACTAGTAGGACGTGATAAATGGAAAAAGTAAATTTTGGCTAAAAAAATCCCTAAAATAGTTAAGGAGATTAAAAATAATCCTCCTCATGAGATAGATTATTCTTATCAAAAGAATATATCTTATTCTCAAATATCTATGTTTAAACAATGTCCTCATAAATGGAAATTACATTATAAGGATAAAATAAGTCAAAGGGATACTTCCATTTATTTAGTATTTGGAATAGCTATACATGAAGTCATTCAAGAGTATTTAACTGTTTATTATGAAATATCTAAAGTTAAAGCTAATGAAATTAATTTAGAAGAAAAATTCCAAGAAGTATTTATTGAGGCATACCAAAAACAATACAAACAAAATAATAATTCTCATTTTTCAAGTGCTGAAGAAATGAGAGAGTTTTTTGAAGATGGAATTGAAATATTAAATTTTTTCAAGAAAAAAGTAAGTGGATATTTTTCAAAACGAAATACCCATTTAGTAGGTATTGAATTACCTGTTATTAACGTTCCAAATAGGATGCTTAATAATATTTTATTTAAAGGTATGTTAGATATTGTATTATATAATGAAGTGTTAGATGAATTTACTATTATAGATATTAAAACAAGTACTAGAGGATGGCACGATAAAATGAAAAAGAATGAAGATAAACAATTCCAACTAATACTCTACAAACAATATTTTTCAGAATTATATGATATACCTTTAGAAAAAATAAATATTAAATTTTTTATAGTTAAAAGAAAACTATATGAAAATTGTGATTGGGCCCAAACAAGAATACAAGAATTTAGTCCTCCTAGTGGTAAAATTAAATTAGGTAGAGCTAATAGATATGTAAGTGATTTTATGACACAAGTATTTGATTCTCAAGGTAATATTAAAGAACAAAACTATCCTTGTACTTGTAAATATTGTGAATAAATATCGATTTCAATAAATAAATATATATGTATAATATGAATAACATTAATTAAACAATCAAGATTATGGCAAACAAACCAATGACACTAACAAGTGTAAAAGTAAAAACGGATCTATTTAATGATTTTAAAGTAGAATGCGTTAGACGTAAATTTTCATTCCAAAAACTTGCAGATCGATCTATCTTTTTGTATCTTACTGACGAAGATTTTAGGAAAAAAATTACGAACCAAACTAATTTAGAAAAATAAAAGTAAATTAAATTATGAATAAAAGTTTTAAACATCTTCCTCAAAATGAGAGGAAGAAAATATTATTAATCTGTGATGATATTAGAGTACATTCTGGGGTAGCTACAGTAGCTAAAGAAGTAGTAGTACATACAGCTCATCATTTTAACTGGGTTCAAATGGCTGGGGCAATACAACACCCTGAAGTTGGAAAACATTTAAATATATCTAATGACACTAATAATCTTTCAGGTATAAATGATAGTTCTGTGTTTTTATATCCTGTAAATTCATATGGCGATCCCCAAATATTACGTAGAGTATTAGAAACAGAAAAACCAGATGCTATATTATTAATTACTGATCCTAGATACTTTAGATATATTTGGGATATGGAAAGTGAAATTAGAAAACATTGTCCTATTGCATATTTAAATATTTGGGATGATTACCCAGCTCCAATGTATAATAAACCATATTATGAAGCTTGTGATTTACTAATGGGTATTTCAAAACAAACAGTAAATATCAATAAATTAGTAATGGAAGGGTGTGATAAACCAAGAATATACAAATATGTACCTCATGGTTTAAATCATGAAATTTATTATCCCCTAACTAAAGAAGAAAGATTAGATAAAGAATTTTTAAATTTCCAAGAAGCTATTTTTAAAGGTAAAAAACCTAAATTTACTTTATTTTTTAATTCAAGAAACATTAGGAGAAAACAAATCCCAGACAGTTTAATGGCTTTTAGATTATTTTTAGATTCACTTCCATATGAAGATGCACTTCAATGTAAGATGATACTACATACGGAAAGATCAACTGATGCTGGAACTGATTTATATGAGGTAAATGATTATTTATTTGGGGAAAAATATGATGAAAATTTAATTTTCTCTCATAGTAAATTATCTACAAAACAACTAAATTATCTATATAATATAGCTGATGCCCAAATTTTAATCACTTCCAATGAAGGTTGGGGATTAACACTTACAGAAGCAATACTATCAGGTACACCTATTATAGCAAATACAACAGGTGGGATGCAGGATCAAATGAGGTTTGTAGATAGTAAAGGTAAATGGTTTACTCCTGATGCTAATATACCTTCTAATCATAGAGGTACATTTAAGGAACATGGTGAGTGGGCATTTCCAGTTTATCCAACTAGTAGATCAATTCAAGGTTCACCTCCTACACCTTATATCTATGATGATAGATGTAAATTTGAAGATGTAGCTGAAAGAATTAAAGAATTATATCATTTAGATCCTAAAGAGAGAGTAAAAAGAGGTTTAAAAGGTAGAGAATGGGCTATAAGTGATGAAGCAGGATTTACTTCTAAACATCAAGCTAATAGAGTAATGGAAGCATTTAATGAATTATTTGATACTTGGAAACCGAGAGAAAAATATGAAATTATTAATGCCACTAAACATAAAAGAAGTTTCATAAATCATAAAATAATATACTAATGAATAAAAAAAATAAACCATTTTTTGTAATAAGCTGCCCTTTTGACACATACAGTGGTTATGGAGCTAGATCAAGAGACGTAGTAAAATCAATAATAGAGTCAGATAAATATGAAGTTGAATTATTAGCCCAAAGATGGGGTGAAACTCCTTGGGGTTTTTGTAAAGACCATCCTGAGTGGAAATTTTTATATGATTATGAACATAATCCAAGAACGTCAACTAGAAGACAACCTGATATTTGGATGCAAATTACAATACCAAATGAGTTCCAACCTGTTGGAAAATATAATATTGGGTGTACTGCTGGTATTGAAGCTACTTCATGTAGAGGTGAATGGGTTGAAGGTATAAACAGAATGAATGAAACTTGGGTATCATCTAAATTTGCAAAAAATGTATTTGATAATGTTAAATTTGAAAAAAGAGACCAAAAAACAAACCAGGTTATTGGTGAATTAAAAGTTGAAAAACCAATTAATGTTATATTTGAAGGGATAAATACCAAATTATATAAGAAAATTTCAAAACCAAAAACTAAAGGTATTAACTTATCAAGTATAAAAGAACAATTTTGTTACCTATTTGTAGGTCATTGGATGAATGGAGCGCATGGTCATGATAGAAAAAATGTAGGGGTATTAGTAAAAGAATTTATTGAAACTTTTAAAAATAGAAAAGGAATGCCTGCATTAATTTTAAAATGTAGTAAAGGTAGTAATTCTTATACTGGTAAAGATGCTATTTTAAAACAAATAAATGGTTACATCAGAGAATATAAAAATGAAAGAATTCCAAATATATATTTGTTACATGGTGAATTTACTGATGCTGAAATGAATGATTTATATAACCATTCTAAAATAAAAGCTATGGTAAGTTTTACTAAAGGAGAGGGATATGGTAGACCATTGTTAGAATTTAGTCTATCAGGTAAACCTGTTATAGCATCTGGCTGGTCTGGTCATATGGATTTTTTACATCCAGAATTTAATACTTTTATACAAGGTAAATTAGAAAATGTACATCCTAGTGCTGCTAATGATTGGTTATTAAAAGAAGCTAGATGGTTCCAAGTTGATACTGTTTATGCTAGAGAAGCCTTAAGAAGTGTATATAATAATTATAAATTAAAATTAAGTAATGCTAAAAGGCAAGCATATTATGCTAAAAATAATTTTAGTAGAGAACATATGAGTGAATTAATTGATAACCATTTAACAGAAGTTCTACCAGAATTTTCAACACCTTTAGAGCTAAAAATACCAGAATTAAAAATACCAAAACTTAAAAAAGTATAATTATGCAATATGATGAAATAGTAAATTGTCCTAAAAGTGGAGGAGATTTATGTTATAAAATGAGAGTTAATGAAAATATAACTAACTATTATAGTTTATCTTGTGGTTTTTGGACTAATACCTTAATGATAGCAGGATCTGATTTTTTTGAAGAACAAATAGAACTTTTACCTGAGTTATATAAAGACTTAGCATGGACAGATCCAGATACAGAATTAATTTGGTTACCAACTACAATAAATGAAGAACAATTAGGTATGGTTTTTGCTAACGGACAAAATAGTTCTACTTGGAGTTGGTCAGCAGTAAAAGCAAGACCTTTAACTGAAGATGAATTAAAAGAAGTAGAAAATAAAATAACACATAAACCTGATATGTCAACAATGAAAAATTTCCACGAAAGAGATTTCATGGAAGCACTTTCATATATCGGAGTATTACCAGAATAAGTATGAAATTAAGTTACGCAATTACAGTATGCAATGAGTTAGATGAAATAACTAAACTTTTAAACTTTCTTCTTAAACATAGAAGAAAAAAAGATGAAATAGTAATTTTATTTGATAAAAAAAATGGTACTCCTGAAGTATGGTCTCGTATTTTAGAATTAAGAGGAGAAGATAATATAAATTATAAAGCTGCTACATTTAAACATCATTTCGCAGATTGGAAAAACCAATTAACTGAAATGTGTAAAGGAGATTATATATTCCAAATTGACGCTGATGAAATACCCCATGAATTATTAATTGATAGATTACCAGAAATTATTGAAACTAATCCTGATAATGAAGTTTATTTAGTTCCTAGAGTTAATACCGTAAAAGGATTAACTACTGAACACATAAATAAATGGAGATGGAATGTTGATAAAGAAAATAGAGTAAATTGGCCTGATTATCAATGGAGAATTTGGAAAAATAAACCTGAAATTAGATGGAAAAATAAAGTACATGAAGTGTTAGAAGGACATAAAACACATGCACCCTTACCAGCTATGGTAGAATTATCTTTATTTCATCCAAAAACAGTAGAAAGACAAGAAAAACAAAATAATTATTATAATACCTTATGAGAGAAACCCAAAGATATGAATTATTAAATCATTTAATTGATACTTATAGTTTTGTCAA
>MDSZ01045193.1_pt1 | contig 10522 bp, 8 predicted proteins | sample 811201 | NCBI WGS metagenome assembly MDSZ01 (sample SAMN05326647, study PRJNA326480) | marine metagenome | isolation source: seawater | place: Indian Ocean: North | collected 2010
CCTATCAATATTTTCAAATTCCGTTGTAACTGGATGATAACTTAAAATTAAAAAGGGTTTATTGATATCAAATTTTATTCCAACACCTTCAGATAAGACAGCATTGTTAAACGGTTTTTTTTTTGACAAAACTTCCTTTACATAATCAATTCTTGGACAACCAACATAAAAAATATTGTTTTCGTTCTCACCAAGTTTTTTAATCCTTTTAGCGGCTTCTTTTGTGGCAGGAAAGTGTATATGAGAAAATTTTGTTATAGCATGCCTAATTGACTCATCAATAGTCCCTGTAACTTCTCCCCCCATAGTATGAGCAATTGGAATATTCATATATGATGCAGCAAGAACAACAGCCATAACTTCAAATCTATCTCCAACTGCAAAAACTAAATCAGGTTTTAATCTTGAAAATATTGATGATAGTTCGATAAGACATAAACCTGTAGATTTTGCCATAGTAAGCGGTGTTTCACCCTCAATGAGGTTAAAAACCTTTTCATCTACTATAAAGCCGTCATCCTCTATAACTTCTGACACATTTCCGTATCTCTGAAGTACAGATGAGGTTGAAAGGATAAGCTGAAAAGTTAGGTGTTTATCCAGCTTAACAGCAGTCATAACTGACTTGATTGAACTGTAGTTAGCCCTTGAACCAATTACAAAACAAATCTTTCTTAACATAAATCCTTTTGTTTTAATTTGTGATCTTTATTAATGTCACTTTTTAATCTTTTTCCAATTATTTTTTTATAGTGAATCGATGATATACCATCACCAGGCTTTTTGAATGATAAATCATTTATTGTAATTATTTCATTTTCTTTCATCTTTTTGTTTATTATTATACTCTTTTCAAATACCTTTTTCATTTCCTTGTATTTATTCAAATTATTTTTATTAACAGGATTTTTTTTCATTTTCCATATGGATCTGATACCTTTAACATAATCTGAAAATTCTTGTAATTCCATAGCATATGGAGCGTCAGATCCATACATCTTTCTGGAAAAAGTAATATGTTTTTCAATAACGCATGCACCTAAAGCAGCAGCAGCAAAACCAGCTTCTCTTCCTAAGTAATGATCTGAAAAACCAACAGGAATCTTATACTTTTTTTGCATCTCTAAAATAATGTTCAAACCAATATTCTCTTCAGGGCAAGGATATATTGATGAACATTGCATAATAGTAGTTTTCTTTTTTTTAAGAATTTTAAGAGCTTTATCAATTTCTCCCCAAGAGCTCATTCCGGTGGAAAGAAAAACTTTTTTTCCAGTCTTACTTATCTCCTCTAATAATTTATGATTAGTAACTTCTCCTGAAGCAATCTTAAAATACTTAACATCAATTTTTTTTAAAATATCAAGTGCTTCTTCCGAAAAAGGAGAGACCATAAATTCCATACCCTGTTTTTCTGTAAGTTCTTTTAGGTCATTTAGTTGCTCTAAACTAAAGTTTGTTCTTTTAAAATAATCATACCTATTTTCGCTTTTAAAGTAATCGGGACTTGGTGCATTCCTTAACATTTCAAACTCCAGAATATGAAGTTGAAATTTCACTATATCAGCTCCACATTTAGATGATTCTGTTACTAGTTTTTTTGCGTTTCCTAAAGATCCATCGTGAGAAGATCCAATTTCTGCTATTATCTTATGCATTTCTTTTTTTAAATAAAGTTTTTTGATATTCAAATAAAAAATATCATATTTAAAACAGCTTTGGGAGTATTAGAAAAAATAAAAGAAATTTAAAATTTATTTACGAAAAACAACTTGCAGTAAATAAGAAATTAAAGCGAATAATTCAAATCGAAAATAATAAGTCACAACCAATAATGAAGTTATAAATAGATTTAGTCTAAAAAAGAAACTATCTCCAATAAATATAGAAATTAATAAAATGGAAGATATTATAAAGCAAATAATAAATATTTTTTTCTCTAAAAAAGGAACATCAAAAAATTTCTTTGCAGTTTTGTAAAAATAAAGTTTAAGGATTATTGCTGAAGTTATATAAGCAATAACCAATCCCTTAAGCTGTAAAAATGGAACTAACAGTAAAATTAGAATCAATAGAACCAATTTGTCAAAATAAACAATATTTGCGAAATTTTTAATTTTTCCTTTTACAAGAATTGTAATATTATAAGCCACATTTGTATTATTAAAAACTCTAACGATACAAAGAAGACAAACGAAATAAGATGAATTTGAAAATTTATCATTAGATATTAAAGACATAAAATCATACCCAATGGTCGCAAAAAAAAGTCCAAAAAATAATATAACTAGCAGAATATAATCTATTGATTTTTCACAATAACTAAATGAACCTTTATCTTTTAGTTCAAATAAAGCAGCAGAATAAACTCCTCTTACAATAGCCTTATTAATTGATAACATCTGTGACTCATAACTCTTGGCATAATTAAACAAGGTAAATAACTCAATGCCAAAAAATTTATTGATTATATTTCTTTCAAAAAAAATAAAAAGATTCTCAAGGAAACCTGATATGGCAATTCTATACTCTGCTAAAATTTCTTTAATAATTTTAAAACTCGGTACTCTTTTTAAATATTGAAATGAATGGAAAATTATCAAAATTAATGAAATAATCGCAGAACCAAGCATTGAGTAAAATAATGTATCAACACCAAAATCATAGTTTTGAATCAGATAAATATTTACTAAAAGAGTGGTTATAGATTGCACACCAATAAAAATGCAGTAAGACAAAGGTCTATTGTTAATAGTAAGAATTTCTGAAATATAAGTTTTAAACCCGTAAATCATCAGAACAAACAACATAATATACAAATGACTTTTATCGATTAAAAATTTATTAAGAAAAAAATCCCAAGAAATTAATGTTAGTAAACTAAAAAATAAACTAATTATAAGGCTTAAAAAAAAAATATTAGAAATGAATTCTTCTTGCTCTCTTATTTCTTTTCCATGAAATTTTTTTGCCATTGAAACAGTACCACCCAGTAAACTAAAAGAACCTAAGAAATTTATAATAATTAAACACAAATAAAAGTATCCAAAATCCTCAAGATCCAATTTTTGGGTCAAGAAAGGTAGTGAAACTATTGAACAAATAACAGTGACTATACTCGGAGATAGAAAAATAATTGTATTTAATTTATGATTAGGTTTCAATTTCAGATATCAACCTTCAAAAGGAATTCCAACTTTTTTATTTTCATGAACTATAAAACTATTTCCTCCAGAATTCATTCTTCTGAAATGTTCAAATGAATATTTTTTTTTTAATTTTTTTGACCACTCAGCAAATGCAAATCTTTGACCTCTTTTATTATCACCAAAATAACAATCCCAATCGTCAAAAGCTAAAATCATCCCATGACTAAGATTTTTTTCTAAGAATCTTAAAACAGTTTTTGTTGAAGAATAATAATCACAATCAATATATGCCATAGCTATTTTTGTATTATTAGGAAATTGAAAATTTTTTAAAGAATTTTCATAAAAACCTTTGATTGTTGTAACTCTATGTTGATCTTTTTGAACCAGTTTTAAAAATTTTTTTTCAGAAATGTTACAAATACCTTTTTCCCACATTAAAGACTTATCAATTCCCTTTGGCTCTGGCATTCCTTCAAAAGAATCAAAAGCATAAAAATGATGTATATTATGTGGTTTTCCATACATACCAATTGTGTTTAAACTTATCCTAAATGTATTAGCACCGCAGCATCCAAACTCTGCATATATTCCTTTTGCTCTGTTATATTGCAAGTAGTATCTAGCTGATTCAAAAAAGACTTGCCTACTTTGAAATCCGAAATAACTTAAATCTACATTCTTTGTTATCATAAATTTGTTAATCAAAATATAACGAACATTCATAAAAATATTTGTATAAAAATTTTTATAAATCCAGTCTTTGAATTTTGTTGGTAGTAATTTAGTTATTTTTTTATAAAACTCTCTCATAAGTATTTATTTTTTAAAATGTAACCTGCTTATTCCACAAAATTAAGTTTACTAACTGCCAAATAAACATCATATGATTCTCTTTATTAGATTTTTTTTTTATTATTGATTCATGATCATTTAGGATTCTTAAAACATTTTTTACATTATAAATTTCTTTATCTGCAAACTTTTTACTCACCAACTCATCTCTAACAAATTCAAGATTTCTTCCAGTAAACCAAAGATGAGCAGGCGCATTCCAGCCAGTTTTTTTTATTCTGGTTCTAGTGGTTTCTGGTAAAATATTTTTCATTGATAATCTTAAAAGATGTTTTGTAACACCATTTTTTATTTTTAAATGATATGGGATTCCAAACATAAATTCTGCAACTTTTCTGTCTAAAAAAGGATTTATTGTTTCCATATCAAAAAAGGAATGATGTCTATGCTGTGCTCTCAAACAACAAGGTAGTGTTTCGTAAAATAAATCATGGAAAGTTCTATTATTTAGATAGCTTTCGAAAGGACAATGTAAATCATAATCCAGCTTAATATCATTAAATTTTTTTTTACTTAGGCAGTCCAAATATTTAAAAGATCTTTTATAATCGATTTTGCATAAACCACTTTTTTTAAGATCAGTAAATTTATTAATGGAATCTAATGCAATACGTTTATTTTTTTTAAAAACCTTGTGGTTGTGATATTTTTCCCAAAAATCAATTTCTGTACTTAAAAAATCTTTTTTATTTTTTAAACAGTCTGCAAAGAAAAAAGTAAAATATTCATACTCCCCAGCGTTGAATTCGTCTCCTCCAAGACCACCATAAATGAGATTATAGTTTTTAGATTTTATTTTTTCAGTCGCTAAAAAATGAGTATACCATGTAGCAGTCACGATTGGTTCATCGTTTATTTCAATCATTCTGGAAAGTTTTTTTTCTAAATCTAATTTAGTTTTAATCTCAAAGTTATGCCATTTTTTAGATCTAAGGGAAGTTATATCCTGTATTTCAGATCTTTCATCATATTCTTGATCATCATAGGTTACTGAATATGAATCAACTTTCTCATTTAAGGCATCACTAGCTAAACAAAGGATAGACGATGAATCAAGTCCACCAGAAATTGAAAAGATTTTTTTACCTTTTTTTGAAACTCTTTTTTTCACTGATTCCTTTAAAATTTCTAAATAAATTTCTGATAATTCTCTTTCATTTGTTGAAGTTGTAAGTGAAGTTTTTTCTAGATTCCAATACTGAATTATATCTAATTTCTGTGAAACAAGATTATATTTAGCATATTTGGATGCAGGAAGCTGTTCAATATTCTTAAAGGGTGAAATATGTGGATTGTTATCTATAAGTCGATAATGTAATCCTGCATATCTGTAGAGGTATTCTTTTCTGACAAGATTTGCAGTGAATCCATAGTTAAAAATTAATGACGGCTTTGAGGATATAACTAATTTTTGTTTATTTTTGAAGAAATATAATGGACTTACACCAAATAAATCCCTGGAAAAATAAAGATTTTTTTTTTTTTTTGAAAAAAAGATTAAAGAACAATCGCCCTCAATTTTCTTTAAAACATATTCAAAAGATTTTTTTTTTAAAAGCTGAAAAACTACTTTATTAATCTCTTCATTTTTTTGAATCTCTATGTTGTCGATACTAAAGATATTACCGTATATTATTAAAAAATTTTCTTCATCTTCAATTAAAAAATTTTTTTTCAGATTAAAATTATAAAAATAATTAAAATTAAATGTTTCAAAAATTTTGATATTTCTGAAATTTTTATTTGAAGTTTTATTCCACTCCATAATATTTGAGTTTTCATTAAAGGTAAAAATGTAATTCATATATTTGTTTATTAAAAATTAAGCTTTTTTTTTTGCTATTACAAAGTTCCAATATTGGGGATAACCAATTACTAGTTCTTTATTTCCACCTGTTCTTTGGTCCTTGACCAATTTAGCAGAAAATCCGTAAGATTTTATAAAATTAACAAAATCCTCTTTATTATAAGAATTCACATAAACAGATAATTTAATTGGTTTATCAAGATATTTATCTACGACATATTTATAATCACTTTTCTTTGTGAGTGATTCCCTTAAAATTATTCCTTTTTTTGCTGACAATAATAATCTCTCGAGAACTTTATGATAGTTGTCAATATAGCTCAAAAAATTTAAACAAACTACATAATCAAATTTTCCTGAAAAATCTTCAACTCTAACACATTTTAATGGATTTTTTAATTTAAATTTTTTTAATTCATTATTTCCAATATCTACAAAATTAGGATTTGCATCTATTCCAAAATATTGAAAATCGAAATTGATTCTTTTTTTTAAAGAACAAAATAAATAACCTGTTCCACAACCAATATCTAATATTGATTCTTTCGGTTTTATTAATTTTTTAATTATTTCAGATGTTTGAGCACATGAATCCATTTCCTTCGCTTTTTTCTTAACTCTATCTGTGTAAAGTTTATTTAAGGACTTAGATTTATCCCATGTAAAAAATTTATAATACGAATTCTTATAAGAATCTCTCATTTTATTTTATTAAATTTTTATTTTTTTCCAAATGTTATAAATGCTGAGGCCATAAAGTATCCTCTCCAATCTTTTGGGTTCTCAATCTCTAAACTTCTTTTAATAAAAGTTTTTGGAATATGGCTTTGGTAAACTGGAGGAACTATATGAAAATGATAAAATAATGTTTCGACTTCTCTGAAACCATTTTTTTTAAATTTTTCCTCTATTTTAAAAGGATTATTTGTTTTAGATAAAATTTGATCATAACCCAATTCACCTTTTTTTCCTTTTCTTAAAGATGGTTTATTCATAAAAAGTTTTTGATCAATTTTTTCTAAAATTTTAGAGAAATTTTTTTGTTCATCTTTGATTGAAGAACTATCCTTAATTAACTCTTCTTTAAAGAAAGAACTAGTATACCTATTTTGAGTAAACAAGGAAAATAATGAATTTCGTCCCTCCAGTAAAAAAATACCATTTTTTTTTAGTACATCATAAGAATTTTTAATAACTTTATTTTCATCAGAATTATTTAGATGTGGTAAGACACCAAAAGAAATAACAGATTCATATTTTTTTTTTTTTTTATAATAATCTTTTTTATTAATTGCGCTACCAATCCAAATATTATTAGTATCAAGATTTAGTTTCTTAAATATTTTTTTACCTTCAAGAACCATTTCTTCTGTTAAATCAAAACCAAAACATGAAATTTTTTTTGAAATTATTTCGCGAATCATTGATGCTGGTCCGCAACCCACATCTAAAACATCTTTAATGTTATTTTTTTTTAATATCTTTTTTACAATTTCAATATGGATGGGAGGATAATTATTAAGAGATTTATAATATTCATCATAATAGGATTTACTCCAAGTTGAGTAACACTCTCTTACTTTTTTGTATTCTTTATTTTTCAAAGTAAATTTACCCTAAAGTATATTGCATCTTAGGAATTTTATTTTTAGGTTTACTATTTTCTTTAGATTTAAAAATTATTAATAAAGGTATAAAGAAAATTATAACAAAAAAAAGGGAAAAATAACATTTGTTTAAAAACAAGTTTTTTATATATTTAAAAAGAAACAGAGCTATCTTAGTATTTTTTTTTAGTTCAAAAAAAACAGCTCTAACTAATTTAATATTACTCAATAGGACCTTAAGTTTACCTATCATAAATCTTACCCTTTAAATAATTATAATAACATTTGGCAATCTCAAAGTCACCATAATGATTTGTGTGTATCCTATCAGTGAACATTTGATTAGGATTTTTTAGTTTTCTAAAATGCTCTCCTACATCAACAAGATTTTTAGTAGCATATTTAGAATTTTTCAAAAAAAGATTCATTATATTTGGCATATGTTTATTAATTATAAAGTCATCGGCCTCGTGATCATTATTAGAATCATTTAATATATTTTCTTCAGTTTTACTCATTATTTTTTTATCCCAAATCATTGGTTGGTGACCCCAAATAAACTTTGATTTTTGTGAATTGACAATACTCTGAAATTGTTTTTTTCTGAAAATATATGAGCTTATTATATCACTAGGAATATTTTTAAATGGCCAAGGTTTAATTGAATCATTATTAGTTTCTAAGTTTGAATTACATAAAAATTTTGACCACAGTTCTACTTCTGCTGGATATGTAATTTTGTATTCATTTAAGAAATAAGTGTCAGTATAAGCTGAATAAAAAGCGTCATTTGCTCCGTCATGACTAATGATTATATCTGGATTAAGCAAAGAGGTATAATAAATATAAGCACTTAGCTGATCAAGCACTGTCATTGCTACCTGACCAAAATTTATGACTTTAAATTGTTTTTTTTTTTTTTGTTTTTGGTTGCTATTTAAGAATTCTTGAAGTAAGTAGCTCCAAGTTTCTGTAAAAGTACAGTCAATACTCCAAGTCGTAGATCCACCAAAAGTACAAATTAGAATACAGTTTTTTGGTCTATTTTTTATTTCTTCACTATCAAAACTTTGTCTAAATCCAATTTGATTTACCGGTCCTTGCCCATGCATTTTATAAAAAAAGCTTCTTGGAAGATACAAAAATTGTTTTTCAATATTTTCTGATAGTTTTCCAAAGATTGTTTCTTCATTAAGTAAATTCATTGATTTACCAAGATTATCTTTAATTCTTAGTCTTCCCTCTATTTCTACTTTTGTAATAAAAAATTTTTTTTTAATTAAAGTATTGTTTAGTGAAAAAGAAAGAGAATCTTTACTAATCTGAAACCCAAATGAGTAAAATTTCTCAATTTCTTGTAAAGATATTAAATTACAATTAATATCACTATTTTTATTTAAGCCTTTTGAATTTATATTGACAAAATCAACATCTTTAAAATCATATGAATGGATAAGGTTAATTATTCTCTTAAGATCAATATCTTTTAAATCTTCGTAGTAGTTTATTAACAATACCTTTGTCATTTCAAATCTCAATTTTTATATATTTCAGTTCTTTTAAAACAATAATTTTCAATAACCAAAAGATCTATGTTACTTAATTCAAATGTCCTAAATGCGTCAGTAACGCTTGATACAATTGGTTCACCCTTAAGATTGAAAGATGTATTAAGTAAGATAGGGACATTTGTAAGTTTATAAAAATCTTTGATTAATTGATAAAAAGTAGGGTTATTAAATTTTGAAACAGCATGGACCCTAGCAGTTTTATCTATATGAACAATTGCTGGAGCTTCCTTAATTGCTCTATTTTTAACATCATTAACTGTTAGCATATAATTTTCTGGAGACAGTTCATCAATATTTTTTTGAACATCAAAATAATCATGTACTTTCTCAGTTAATACCGATGGTGCGAATGGCCTAAAAATCTCTCTGTACTTTATTATTTTATTAACCTTGTCTCGCATTTCTTTTTTCGTTGGATTTGCAAGAATACTTCTAGAACCAAGTGCTCTCGGCCCCCACTCCTCTTTTCCTTGAAACCATCCTATAATCTTCCCTTTATTTAATTCACTTGCCACGAACTTATTTAATAGTTCTCTTGTTTTAAAAAATCTAAAATTGTTCTTTGGATAATTATTTTTTATTGATTCAAGTTCTTTAATTTCAAAAGAATTTCCATAAAAGATATTTTCAGTAGAAAATCTTTTTTTATTCATTTTTGAAAAATAATAATATTGTGCGCATCCCACAGCACTTCCAGCATCTCCTGGTGATGGATAAACATATAATTTATCTGTCAAAAGTTTTTGAATTTTCCTATTAGCTAGTCCATTTAAGGCAACACCACCAGAGAAAACAACATTATTAATTGAAAACTTATTTATGCAAAATTTAAACATTTCAAAAATAATTTCTTCTGTCACAACTTGAACGCTTGCTGCAATATCGGCAAATTTTTGATTTCTCTTTATATTTTCTTTACCTTCAAAACTAAACTCATCCCTTGGATTTCTTTCTCTTCCAAAAATATTAGTAAAATTTTTACTAAAAGGATACTCATCGTTTAATGAAAAATTAAAAAATTTTTTGTTTAATAAAATTTTACCGTTTTGTAGTTTTATCAAATTTTTTATTTCTTTTACATATTTTGGTTTACCAAAACCTGCCATCCCCATCACTTTATATTCTCCTTCGTTAACCTCAAATCCAAGAAAGGATGTAAATGTACTATAAAACAAACCTAATGAATTTGGGAAAATACTTGTTTGTTTTTTTATAATTTTATTTTTTTTTCCTATGCTTATAGTTGACGTTTCATACTCTCCTACTCCATCAATTGTAATTATTATAGATTCTTCATATTTTGAACTAAAGAAAGCTGCAGCTGCATGAGATATATGATGATCAAAAAATTCAATTTCACTTTTTGGATAATTCATAAAAGTAGATATTTTTGACATAGGGTCAAATTTTTCTTTAGTATACCAGTCACTTACTAAGTTAAAAAAATTTCCCAAATTATTTAATTTAAACAAAGATTTAACAATACGATCAAATTTTTTGAAAGGATTTTCATAGTAAATTATTTTATTGAGC
>MDSZ01109000.1_pt1 | contig 10521 bp, 5 predicted proteins | sample 811201 | NCBI WGS metagenome assembly MDSZ01 (sample SAMN05326647, study PRJNA326480) | marine metagenome | isolation source: seawater | place: Indian Ocean: North | collected 2010
GAACAGGCACTACCAGACTTGGAATTAGAAAAAGTTTGGGCTCCATCCTTCACTCTAAAGGATGAAAATCTTATCGTAGGTTGGAGAATTAAAAATTCATTTTTAGAAACTAAATCTTCAAATTTAATTTTAAAAGTGAAGGATGAAATCGTCAAACGAGTACCTGTAGAGATTGAAGGTTTGAGCGAAAAATCCGGCAATATTAGCTGGCTATCCCCATCTGTTGGTAATTTTAAACTTGAACTGCAGATTGAGGAAATTGAAGGTGAAGCTTACTCTAACAACAATATGGCGAGATTCGATCTGGTTGTGAAAGAAGAAATTCTAAAAGTTTTACTAATTGAATCTTATCCAAGATGGGAATACCGGTTTTTGAAAAATGCTCTTCGCAGGGATCCCGGAGTTGAAGTTAAAAGTTTGCTATTTCATCCTGAAATTTCAAATGCAAATGGAAACGACTATATTAATCAATTCCCAAGAGAAAAAAAAGATCTGATTCAATATGATGTAGTGGTTGTTGGTGATGTAGGGATTGGCAATCAAGAAATAACCGAAGAAAACTGTTTGGATTTATCTGACTTGATTATGAACCATGCTGGGGGAATCGTTTTTTTACCGGGCCGAAGAGGAAATCAAATCAGTCTAGAACAATCACCATTATCCAAGCTGGTTCCCATAATCTATGATAATGAATATCCCAGGGGATTAGGCACTTCAAACCCGGCCCAGTTTGAACTCACGAATAGAGGAAAGAAGCATTGGCTAACCCGTTTGAGAGGTAGTGGAGAACCGGATCGGAATTTTTGGAATATGCTACCCGGCTTTCACTGGTCTGCAGTGGTCAAAGAAAGCAAGCCTGGCTCTGAGGTTTTGGCGACTCACTCCAACTTTTCCTCGAAATGGGGAAAAATGCCCCTTCTCGTCATACGCCACTTTGCTGCCGGGAAAGCCCTTTTTTTAGGAACTGACTCGGCATGGCGTTGGCGAAAAGGAGTGGAAGATCGCTACCATTACAGATTTTGGAGTCAAGTCATTCGCTGGATGGGTCATGGAAGAAATCAAGCAAGCGAAAACGGGATTCGTTTATTAATGGATCCCGAGAAACCAGAAGTTGGGGACCAGGTATTTTTGCGCAGTATCGTGCTAGACAGGGCTGGCTTCCCCTTGGAAAAAGGTAATTTACTTGGTTCAATCACTCACTCCGACGGATCGAATCAAAAAGTGACTTTTTCGTCTGATCTCGAAAGCGATGGGATTTTTCTTTCGTCCTTTGTCGCTAGGGAGCCGGGAGAAGTCTCGATTCAGATCAATGAACTTAATGAAAATCGTCAAATGGAAGCCATCCTTTCGGTAAGTAACAAAACTCTGGAAAAAAAGGGGAAACCAATCGTAATGAATGGTTTATCCTCACTGGCCCAGTCAACCGATGGAAAAGCAGTTCATTATTCCGAGTGGAAGAAAATCATACCTCAATTACAGACCATAATCGAACCTAGAGAGACCACTAGGATTCTCCGGCTAAGAGCCAGTTTTGGATGGGGGATTTTTCTTTTTGTATTATTAGCAGTTTACTGGACTGGTAGAAAATTCTTAGGATTGGTTTAATTCAAGGTTTCACTCGATAAATTACATCCAAACTGGAACGCTAAATGTCCGATTTTACACTTCGATTTTCAATTCGATCCTTTCTTTCCTCCGTCGGAAAAAAAGCCGGGGTAATGGTCGGAACTAATTCCTTGTTTTGGGCTGTAATTTCACTCCTTTTCTCTTGGTTAACCACATTTGTTTGTGACCGGGTATGGGATACTTCGAGCTTTCTTCGAACAATCATCCTATTGATCGGCTTGATTGGTGCCTTAGGATCGACATTCTATTTTCTTTGGTTTTGTAAATATCGGATAGGTTCTGATCTCTGGTTGGCCAGAAAAGTTCGGGAAACCTACCGCCCCATCGGGCAAAAGCTAATGGGAATAATCGATTTACTAAATTCACATGATATCAATGTCGAACCCCACTATTCTGGAAAATTATTAGAAGCTGCACAGTTCAAGATCGAGAAAGATTTGAAGCTGGTCGATAGCAGAAAAATCTTTACTTGGAAGTCACTTCAAAAAACCCTTATTGTCTTCGCATGTGTCCTTCTATTGGCAACAGTCCCATGCTTCCTAATACCGGAAATGCTAAGCAATTCCATCGCTCGTTGGATAACTCCATGGGAATCAGTTCCAAGAATGACTTTGGTTAAAATGGATTCGAGTACGAATCCCATTTTTATTCCAGCCAATGAAGTTCATGTAATTCGGTTTCCAATTTCAACCAGTTCCCGGTTAAAACCGAAATACGCCAAAATTTCATCGTCGCAGAAACCCAAGATACTTCAAACAACTCGGGCCAATGCCAACTTTTTCGAGTTTTCTCTCCCCCCAATGCAAACTCCACATTCCATCAATCTCACTTGTGGTGATTTCCATTCGGAAATTAAACTCGAGCCAATTGAAAGGCCAAATGTATTACATTGCAAAGCACTCGTTTCATGGCCTAGTTACACTAAAATCCCAAAAACTGTGGAAAATCTTACTCAAGGACAAAACCTTCAAATCATTAGGGGTACCAGGTTAAAAATCAAAGGATCTGCAAATCGAGTCCTCTCCAGTTTAATCTTTCAAAAAGCCAATCATCGGGAATTTCAGGACTTAAATTCCAATTCTTTTACCATTAACGATATTTTCATCAAAGAATCAGAGGTAATGAAAATAAGAATTCAGGATTCGTACGGTTTTTCTCAAAAGGATGCCTTTTGGTTCGGGTTAAAAATGGTTGAAGACCTTAGCCCAACAGCCATCTTCCCACCACCCTTGGACCTTTCCGACGTTCTCGAATTCGAGACCCGAATGATTGAAATGAGAGTTCGAGATGATCTTGGATTGAAATCATATGAGCTAATCCTCGAAGTCCGAAGAGAAGATCAAAACCTTTTCGAGCAAACGATTGCCAAATATGAATTTGAAGAATTTAACAGAAAAGAAAGCGTAATTTCTTTCCCGTTTTTACCTGAACAATTCGGATTGGAAGATGGAGATTCTGTTTCTTTTAAAATCGTCGCTAAAGATCGTTTCCCGGAGCGGAAACCAACCATATCGAATGAATTGAAATTGCAAATTGTTGGTTCCGAAAAACATGCTCAGATAATGACGGAACGACTGGAAAATTTGATGGGAGAAGTTGCAGGTATTGCAAGAGACCAAGAAACTCTGCAAAGCCAAACCGAAAATCAATCAGAAAAACTAATCATTCAGCGAAATCCAGTCTTAAATCAGGAAGAAGCAAAGCAGCTGAAAATGCTTCTAGACCAACAGATATCTATATCAGATCGATTGTCTTCCGCATCTGGAAGAGGTTTAAAGCTTTTAGCGAGAGCTTCAAAAAATCCATTATTTGAAGCGTCTAGACTACAAGCTTTTGGCAACGCTTTCAAAGCAATGAATGAAATTGCAGAAAATCAATTACATGATGCACAAAAAGAAATGCTTTTAGAAGATAGCTCGTATCGAGACCAGGTAATTGAACGCTTTATCAAAGCCTCTGAATTCCAACTTGATGCACTCGCAAGATTGAAACGATTACTCGATGCATTTTCGAAGGAGTTAGAAAAACTGGAAGCTCAAAGCCTAGCCCAAAGACTTAGAAAAATAGAGGGTGTCGAAAAGAAGATTTCAATGGAAATCTATAATATAATTCCTAAGACCCTGGGGAAATCTAACTCACTCTTATCATCCCATCATCAAGCAAGAATCAAAATTTTAAAATCCAATCAGGAAGAGGCCAGAAAAGAAGCCCAAGAAACTCAAGATGAAATTAGTAGGTTTTTCGAAAGAACTGGGGTTTTTGAATACCAGAAAGTAAGCTCTATGATGAAGGAATTTCGTACCAATGAAGGTATGCAAGTTACTGCTGAAAAAATTAAAGATAACATCAGCTTACAAGCACTTGCAGATTTAGCAGTCTGGGAAGGTAAATTTTCGGCATGGGCAAAAATTCTAGAAAATCAATTTAACGAATCTGATCAGTTCGCAGGAGAAGGTGAATCTTCTCAAAAAAATAAGGACCAAGAAATTCTACAGCTTTTAAAAATTAAGGAGGAGCAAAAGAATATTTTGCAAAGAACTCGATTTTTTGAGGAGCAAAAGTTCAAAAATAATCCCCTCGAATGGCAGCGTTCGCTCGGTGACCGCCAGGAAAGGTTGGCTATTGACTTGACCGATACACAAATTTCTCTGGCAAAGGAGGCACTCAACCCTTTATTCGATGAGGCTCATACTGCAATGTCCCAAGCCTACAGTCTTCTAAGTCGTCAATTTACTGACTCAAGAACTCAAATGGAACAGAGCAAAGCTAAAGATTTGGTTAGTGATCTGATTAACCTATTGGTAGAAGGAAGAAAATCGGAATCCGATCAAAATGCAAAAGATGAAATGAGTATGATCGACTTCTTATTGATGAAGAACCGCTCTGGAGAACAGCAAAGTTCAGAAGGAAAGAGCCCCTCGACAGGAAAAAAAGGGGGAGGATTTAATAAAAAGGGAGGAGAGGGAAAAGAACTGAAACCGTTCAAAGGTGAAAATCTGGAAGCCGCTATGCCGGAAAGAAAAACAAATTCAGGACCAGTCATAACGCCCTCGATACCTCCGGAATTTCAAGAGGCAATGGAAAGATATATTAACCGAATCCAATGAGAATTTTTTTTCAATTTGTTACATTCCTTTGGCCTTGGTTTTTTTTAACTATCCTTTCGGCTGAAAAAATCCATGACGGAACCGATGATAGTTTGGTGCAAGAGATTGACTCAAGTTACTTTAAAGGACTGGAATATCTAGCTTCTTCACAGGGTGATAAGGGAATGTGGAATGAGTCTTCTTATGGGAATCAGCCAGGTGTCTTAGGCATGGCAATTTTAGCCTTTATATCAAGAGGAGATGACCCAGAATTCGGTCCCTATGCCGATGCAGTAAAAAAAGCCTTGAATGCATTGCTTTCACAACAGGACGAAAAGACCGGATTTATTGGCAAAACCATGTATAACCACGGGTTTGCATGTCTTGCATTAGCCGAGCTTTATGGGATGCTTAATGACGACCGTATCGGTTTGTCTTTGAAAAAGGCCGTTTCACTGATCGTCGCAGCTGCCAAGTCCAATCCGAAAAACGCATGGCGGTATTATCCCGACAGCAAAGATTTCGACACCACTGTCTCTGGCACTCAAATAGTCGCATTATTTGCTGCAAGAAATGCAGGTCTGTCGGTTCCGAATGAAACTATTGAAAAAGCCTTGGAAGTTATGATCAGTTGCCAAGACTCAAGAGGTGGCTTTGGTTACTCAACTTCTTCAGGTGCCAACTTACCCAGAACTTCCATTGGATCTCTCGTCTTGTCACTTGCACAAAAAACTGACACGGAATCTTATTCGAAATCCTTGGAATATCTCCAACGTAATGCAAAATATGGAGATCAAGGACATAAGTTTTACAGTCTTTACTACACGGCTCAAGCCATGTTTCGAGCTAACCCAGAGATGTGGTCCCAATGGAACGAGAGGAATGTCAAAGTCTTGCTTGAAACCCAGCAGGGAGACGGTTCATGGAGAGGTAATCACGGAACGGTTTTCTCAACTTGTTCAGCCCTTCTTTCAATGGCCCTGAATTATCGTTACTTACCGATATACGAAAGATGAATTTAGGATATTTAACCTCCATCCTCCTGCTGTTCCATTTTTCTTACAGCCAATACGTTTCGGCAAGTGAAGAAACTATGAATCTGGAAAGACTTTCTTTTACTGATGACTCCTACTTACTAGGAAACTTCCTCGAATTAACAAAAGATCAAAAGCTTTATTGGAAACATCCGTCATCCGGCAAGCCTTTGGAATTTGATTTCAATGCGGTTGAATCCATCACCCTCAATCGACCCTCGTTTGAAAAAGAACAAATCGAATCCCAAGATCAAAAAATGGAGATTCATCTATCAAATGGAGATTACATAATCGGTGCCATGCAATCCATGGATTACGAAAATTTGTTTTTCTCCTCCGGATTTCGTAAAAACTTGAAACTTCAATTCGATTCCTTATCCCACCTCTATTTTTTGCCGGGGACCCATCAGGTTTTATTTGATGCATTCACCGATTATAAGTCTTGGAAGAAAAGTAACAGTAAGTCCTGGAGGGAAGAGCAAGGAGATTTACTTTCAATTTTCTCTGGAAGCACAGGGACCACATTACCCAAAATCGATGCTTTAAACATCCGATTTAGAGCTGAATGGGAAAGATCCTTCTATCTCGCAATCAGGTTTTTCTCGGACTCGGATGGAGGAAATTACGGAGATGTGGGCTATCACCTTTCCTTTTCAAATAATCGAATAAATTTACAATCGAATAAAAATCTTTCAGGTCGAACGATCAGAGAAACACTTGGATCCCAACTGGTGGATGATCTTTCCGGAGTAAAATCTGCTCAATTCGAAATTTTTGCACATCGGTTAAAGAAACAATTTGTCATCAAAATAAATGGTAAGGAGTGTGCCCGATGGCATGATCCGAATAAAGAATACATTCCAAAAGAAAATGGTATTCTACTAATAAACCAGGGAGGAAATTCGATTATTCGCTTAAAGGAAATTTCACTTACTGGGTGGGAAGGTGAATTCATGCCTCACCCTGTTAATTCAGAAAATTCATCCCATGCATCTATAATTTTCAAAAATGGTGATTCTTCTAGAATCATGGAATTTAACTCAACTGAAGAGCATATTAATTTCAACTCTCCGTTCGGAAATTTCTCTGCTCCTTTAGATCGGGTACAAAGATTGAATTTCAAAGAGTCACACTTTGAATCCGTTGAGCATTTTAAATCAGGAACCCACCCAGTGGTTGAACCCGTTGAAGTTCTTCTCAAAAAAGCAAAGGGAAAGATTAAGCTTGAGTTAAATGAAATCAAAAATGGATTCCTTCATGGAAGGCATCCTTCAATGGGTGATCTTAAGATTCCTCTTGAAGTCATCAGGAAAATAGAAGGAGGAATCAGTCTGAAAAAAACAAAAGAATTTTTGAATCTTCTTAATCAGGCCCAAAATGCCCTAGAAGAAAACCAGCCTCAAAAGGCATTATCCATTCTTCAACGAATCAAAGAAAGGCGACCTTGCTGGAAATGGAGGCGAATGGTCATGCTATGCAAAAACCTCATATCGGAGGAAATCTTAAGTTTCGATCCTTATCCGGATCAAGGTCTGGCTAAAATAAAATGGATCGATGAAAAAGATCAATTTCTTGGACTTTCAAAGAACGGAATCATGAGTAAATTTAAAGGTCAAAAGGAAATTTTCCATTTGAATCTGGGTTACAGTAATTGGAGTTCAATCTACAGAAAAAGAAATGAAGGAATACGAATGATTTCCATCACCCGCCCGTTTTGGTTGGGCAAGAATGAAGTCACATATGGAGAATTTGAACGCTTAATGGGCAAGCAATCTGAAGATAAAAACTCATTGGAACTACCGGTTTCAGTTAGTTGGCAGGACGCAGTCGAATTTTGCACACAACTGAATCAAAGATTTCCTCCTCCTTCTGGATATCTCTGGCGCTTGCCGACGGAGGCAGAGTGGGAGTACGCCTGCAAAGCCGGTTCTGATCAACCGGATTATCTCTCTAGTGATGCATCAATTGAATCAAAGGACCAAAAATATCACGACCATTTAAATTCAATTGCTTGGTATCAAAAAAATTCAGGTGGGGAAGTTCAGGAGATAGGTAAAAAAAAGAAAAATGCATGGGGATTATATGACATGATTGGGAACTTGCCAGAATGGTGCATGGATTCGGTCAGTCCTTACAAACTGAGCTTCTTGATTGATCGAAAACCAGGTATCTCGGACCCTTTATCAAGTACTGGATCTTGGCGAGCGGTTAGAGGTGGATCTTATCAATCTAACGTCGATCAATGCAGACCCTCATTTCGGGATGCCAAAGCAATCGACAGTCCATCTAGCTTTTCAGGTTTCCGGGTTGCTTTAGCCCCTAAACTGAAGAGAGAGATAAACCATTCGGAATATTCAAAAGAAGAACTTGAAAGAAAAATTTCCGATTCAAATATCTCATTAGGTGCAATTGATTCAGGGACATTCATTATGGGTTCACCAGATCAGGAATATGCCCCTGGAATATCGATGGATAAACTTGGTGAAAATATTTACTTTTCTAATCATGAAGGACAAATCCTAGAATACGATCTAACTGAAAATCGTTCCAAAGTATTATTCGAGACCAACTCGAGTGCCTCGAAACTTTTAATATCTAAAGATGGAAAGTTTCTTGTTGCTGGCTCTAAATGTGGTGAATGCACCTTTTATAATTTAAAAAGTAACCAAATTCAGGAAGTTTTTAATGATCATAGCGGTCCTATTCTTTCGTTTTCTCTGGACCAGAGAACTAACTTCTTCGCTAGTTGCGGATTAGATGGAACCGTCGTTCTACGAGACATTCAAAACGGAAAAATCAAATGGAAACTTTTAGCCAAAGACTACCCTGATTTTATAGACCACTTAGAGTTTTCCGGTAACTCCCAATATCTTTTAACTTCTGGTCATTACAGTTCAGTTCTTCTTTTAAAAGTAGAAAATGGTGAAGTTAGCAAAATCGCAGACCCCGAAAACCTACTCGCAATAAAGGCTCATTGGAGCAAAAATGGCCGATTCATATATATTTTGCATCCTGGAGGAGCTATTTCTCAAGTTATTGCAAGTAGCGAACAGCCATATCGAAAATTGAATTTTCCAATTGGTGATGCAAAAGATTTTGAAATTTCGAAATGCGGAAAATTGATTCTGCTAATTTCTGAAAATGGAAAGTGTCAGGTTAGAAGTCTTCCTGCGGATGACTCTATAATGGTGATTCACCCGAATCAGAAAATTGAAAAAAGCCCAGATTTTTCCTTTAAAGCTAAGCGCGATAAAGAAAATCCATCCGCTCAAAACCTTTCTCAATTCATCTCAAAATATGTTAATACTGAAAAAGAAGGTTCAACGGGTGGAATCGCTCATTCCTCAGATGGCAAATGGACTGCTACAACTTTGGATGGATCCCTAAAAATCTGGAGTCAGAGCACGGGCAAATTTTTTGAAAAATTGAATGACAGCTTAATCTCTTCTTTTTCCAGTTGTGCATTTTCTAGGGATGCTGCCTTTCTTTCCGCAAAGTTAAAAACTGGCCATGTTATAATTTACCCATCCGAAAAAATGGATCGTTTCGATTTTCACAAGATTAAGAATAATTACCCCAATTGGTTCAAACCGACTGATCAGTAAGTAAATTTTTTCATTCTCAAGAAATGGGAAGTCAGTTTTTCATTGATGCCTTGTATATGGATTGTTAATTCTAGAAAAGGATTCCATTTATCTTACCTTGTCCACTTACAAACATCTTAATCGTTTATTGCTAGTATTCTGCTGTGCACCCTTTTTTGTGTCCTGTGGAGGAGGAACAGTTACAACTCTGCCAGAGGCACCACCACCCTACCCTAACTTCCCTGTTCCATACCAACCATCTTCTACTGGAAGCACTCTCGAATCGGCCTCCAACAGCTTCCCTAATTCTGAAACTTCAACTTCTGAAAATTTTAGTACTGCTAATCCATTAAATTCTTGGCGAGATGCTCCCAGTGCCTTGACCCCATCACCCAATTACGCACGCTTCACCGTTCATGCAAAATCAAACCTTTGGCTCCTCATTCAGGATCCAAGTGGTAATGAATTGGACTGGTTAAAATTACAAGCAGGTGAAAAGGTACCGATCAGTCATATCGGAGCATTAACCCTTACTTGCTCATCAGGGAAGGAGATCGATATTTTCAATAAGGCTGGAAAGAAAATGGATTTACCAGGATTGGATAAACCTGGCATATCGATCATTCGGTTGAATTAAAACTTCCTTCCGGACTTTTCCGGAATCCTTGATTTTGCTCCTTTAGTAACTCTGGTGGCAAATCTTCCAATTGAAAATTCACATAGGCACATCTACCTTGTAAAAATTTGAAGGAAACTAAGGACCAAGTGAAGACTTTTTCAGACGATTCATCGAATACCGCTCTTCGATAATCCCATAAATATCCATTGCCACCGTCTAAACTTTTCCCCTCAGGCGGTCCCATTAATCGCTGGATCTCCTGCCGGTTTCGACCGACGGCGAGAGACTCCAAATTATTTTTTCGAACCAATGGTTTCTCTTTTGAAGATTCTATATTCTGAAAGAGAGAGTTTCCTTTTCCCTGAGTATTAAGAAGACCTATTTTTTGGGACTTTTGACAAGAAACAACGACGCAAAGCAGGATCATTGAGATTACAAAGGGAATTTTTTTGGTAGGTTTCACAATGAAATAATAAATGGCGGAGAGAACGGGATTCGAACCCGTGGAGGAACGATTAGCTCCTCACCGGTTTAGCAAACCAGCGCATTCGACCACTCTGCCATCTCTCCTA
>MDSZ01059077.1_pt1 | contig 10520 bp, 12 predicted proteins | sample 811201 | NCBI WGS metagenome assembly MDSZ01 (sample SAMN05326647, study PRJNA326480) | marine metagenome | isolation source: seawater | place: Indian Ocean: North | collected 2010
CAACTTTTCTGTTTTAGATTTCACTTATTAACTTATATGATCTAATACTTTGTATAAAGTTTCTTTGAGGTCTTTTCTATGAGAAACAATATCTACCATTCCATGATCTTTTAGATACTCAGCTTTTTGAAAATCTATAGGTAATTCTTCTCGAATAGTATCTTGTATAACTCTTTTACCTGCAAAACCTATTGTGGCGCCTTGCTCAGCTATTGTTATATCACCTAACATTGCAAATGATGCAGTTACTCCACCCGTTGTAGGTTCAGTTAAAACTACAATATAAGGTATATTATTTTCATTTAATAAATCAACAGCAGCTATTGTCCTTGGCATTTGCATTAAGCTTATAATTCCCTCTTGCATTCTTGCTCCACCAGAGGAAGTAACAATTACATAAGGTAATTTGTTTTCTATTGCTATTTTTGCTCCTTTTACTATCTCTCCACCTACTGCTCTACCCATAGAACCACCCATAAATTCAAAATTCATTATTCCAAAAATGATTTCCTTATCATTTATTTTACCTCTAATAAGTATAAAAGCATCATTTCTATTCGTTTTCTTTCTATATTCTTTTAATCTGTCTTTATATTTTTTCTTATCTACAAATTTTAGCGGATCATCTGAAATTTCATCATGGCTAATTTCATTGAAATTTCCTAATTCAAAAAATAACTTAATTCTATCTTCTGCAGACATTCTGAAATGATAATTACAATTTACACACACATATAAATTTTCTTTTAAATCTTTATGGTGGATCATATTTCCACATGAAACACAGTTATTCCATAATTTTTGTGGAACATCTTTTCTCTTAACAAGTGAAGATAATTTAGGTTTAACAAAATTTGTTAACCAATTCATAATTTTGTTCCATTTTTTAAATCTTTTGTAAATTTATCAATTTCTGATAACATTTTTTGTTTATTATTTAAATTTTCTTCTATAAGTTTAATTATACTTGAACCAACAACTGCTCCATCAGCTATTTTACAAATATTTTTTACATCACTTGCATTTTTTATACCAAATCCAGGAACAACAGGTAAATTTGTGTGCTGCTTTATAAATGTTACAGCTCTTTCAAGTTCAATTAGGTTTGCTGATTTTTGCCCAGTAATTCCCATAACACTGACGTAATATAAAAAACCACTCGCATTTTTTAAAATCAACTTTAGTCTATTTTCATCTGTTGTAGGAGTAATCAATCTAATTAAATCAATCTGATTATTATTTAGTTCCTTTATCAAGTCTTCATCTTCTTCAGGTTGTAGATCAACAATAATTAATCCATCAACCCCATTTTCTTTACATTTTTTTACAAATTGCTTAATTCCAAAATGTAGAATCAGATTATAATAACCCATCAAAATAATCGGAAGATCATTTTTTATTTTTTTTATTTCTGAGGACAAAAAGAAAATATTTTCTAAATCAATTCCTTTACTAATGGCTCTATTACTAGAAAGTTGAATTGTTGGTCCATCAGCCATTGGATCTGAAAATGGCATTCCAATTTCTATTATATCAGCTCCATTATTAGTTATAGTTTTAATTATTTCTAAACTAGTATCTAAATCTGGATCACCTCCAGTAACAAATGTTACTAATTTTTTTTCGTTATTTATAAAAGTGCGACTTATTAAATTAGTCATTTAAATTTTTATTTTTAATTCATCTGCTATTGTAAAAATATCTTTATCGCCTCTACCACACATGTTCATGACAATAACTTTATCTTTACTATAATTTTTTGCTATCTTCTTTAATACAGCTAAAGCATGAGCTGGTTCTAAAGCTGGTATTATACCTTCTAATTTACAACAATATTGAAAAGCATTTAAGGCTTCTTTGTCAGTTGCCGACATATATGTCACTCTTTTTTCTTCAAATAAAAATGAATGTTCTGGACCAATACCTGGATAATCTAGACCCGCAGATATGGAATGAGCTTCCTGAATTTGGCCAGTGTTTGATTGTAGTAAATAAGTTTTATTTCCATGCAAAACACCAGGTTTTCCACCAGTTAAACTTGCAGCATGCCTATCTGTATTAATTCCATAACCAGCTGCCTCCACAGCAATCATCTCAACATTTGAATCATCCAAAAATTCATGAAAAAGTCCCAAGGCATTAGAACCCCCACCAATGCAAGCCATTAGTAAATCTGGTAATTTTCCTTCCGCTTCTTCTATTTGGTCTCTGACCTCTTTTCCAATTATAGATTGAAAATCTCTAACCATTGCTGGATACGGATGTGGTCCAGCTGCTGTTCCAATTATATAAAAAGTATCTTTAACGTTAGTTACCCAGTCTCTTAACGCTTCATTCATTGCATCTTTAAGTGATTTTGATCCAGTTGATACTGATCGTATTTCAGCACCAAGCAATTTCATTCTAAAAACATTTGGTGACTGTCTTTCGATATCTTTTTCCCCCATGTAAACGATACAAGGTAAACCAAATAGAGCGCATACTGTTGCCGTAGCAACACCATGTTGGCCTGCACCTGTTTCTGCTATAATTCTGGATTTACCCATTTTTTTAGCCAATAGAATTTGACCCATACAATTGTTAATTTTATGGGCACCAGTATGATTAAGTTCATCTCGTTTAAAATAAATTTTTGGTCCGCCTAGATCATTAGTAATTCTTTCAGCAAAAAACAGTGGACTTGGTCTTCCAACGTAGGTTTTCAAATAATAATGAAATTCATTAATAAAATTTTCATCATTTTTTATTTTTTCATATTCTTTTTCTACTTCAATAATAAGTGGCATTAAAGTTTCAGAAACATATCGTCCTCCAAACTTTCCAAAATACCCCTTTTCATTAGGATAACTTTTATATGAATTTTTAAGCATTTTTTAATTTTCTGATAAAATTATTTATAATGTGATTATCTTTAATGCCAAGACCTTTTTCAACACCAGAAGACAAATCTATACCAAATGGATTTATATCATTAATAATCTTCTTAATATTATTAGTATTAACACCTCCAGATAAAAACCATGGTTTTTTGGTTTCTAAATTTTTTAGTATATTCCAATCAAAACTTTTTGAATTTCCACCAGGTAATTCACTTTTTAAAGGCTTATAGTCAAACAAAAAATAATCAACACTATGGTATCTATAAATTTTGTTTAAGTCATTGTTGTTATTAATTGATATAGACTTAATTATTTTAAGATCATCTTTTTTTAAATTTTTAATATAATCTTCATCTTCTGATCCATGGAGTTGAACAAATTTTAATTTTAAATCTTTGATCATTTTTTTTAATTCATCAATATTTTCATCAACAAAAACTCCAACACCATTAATATTTAGTTCGTAAGATATTTCCTGAAGAATTGATGCATTTTCAAAGGTTATATTTCTTGGACTTTTTGGGTAAAAAACCATTCCAAAAAAATTCACATTGTTGTTTTCACAGCACATTAATGTTTCTTTATTTTGTATTCCACAAATTTTGATAAGCATTTTTAGTTTAGTGTTTTATTAATTTCTTTTAATACTCTCAATGGATCTTTAGATTTAGTGATTGGTCTACCTATTACTAAAAAATTTGCTCCTAGATCAACTGCTTCTTTTGGATTTGCTATTCTCTTTTGATCATCTCTTTCTATTTTATTATCTAATCTGATACCAGGAGTGATAATAATAAATTTTTTTCCAATCTCTTTTCTAACATATTTAATTTCCCTAGGACTACACACAACACCATCCAGTTTATTTTTTTTAGCTGCTTTTGTGAACTTTTTTACTAAAGATACAATGTTTTTATTATTAAAATACTTTTTTGTTTGTTTACTATCCATGCTAGTTAAAATGGAAACTCCTAATATTTTTGTAACTTTGTTTTTTAATTTTGATGATTTCATCATTTCATCACCACCAGATATATGAATAGTAGTAAAAAGTGGTTTTATTTTAGATAACGCCTTCAATCCATTTTTTACTGTGTTTGGAATATCGTGAAGTTTTAAATCAAGGAAAATTCTTGGACATTTTGAATAAATTTTTTTATACCCATCTAAACCAAAATTAAAGAAAAATTGGTAACCAATTTTAAAAGCATAAACATCTTCTTTTAAGATATTTACTAATTTTAATGTTTTCTCTAAGTTATTATTATCTAAAGCAACAATCACTCTATTAGATTTCATCTTTTGAGACAGAGTTATCTAAATTATTTATTTTCTTATGTAAAATCTTACCAATTTTAAAATGTAGTTTGTAACTCTTTTTTTTGAATATTTTTTCATTAGTTTTTGGATTTCTTACAATCTTTTCTCTATTAATCTTCCTGCTTAAGGTTCCAAATCCTCTTATTTCTATGTTATGTCCATCTTTCAGAGAGTTTGTAATTTTTCTTAAAAAAATATCAAATAAGGTATCGATATCATCTAAGCCTAGGTTATTATGTTTTTGATGTAACTTATTTAAAATTTCAGATTTTAACATCAATCCTATTTTTTTAGAACTGAACCTAAAATATCACCTAAAGAAGCACCAGAAGCGCTTGAACCATATTTACTTAGAGCTTCTTTTTCATCTCTAATTTCAAGTTCTTTTATTGAGAGATTGAGAGTTCTATTTTTAGAATCAATTGATAAAATAATAGAATCTATGTTTTCATCAATAGCGAATCGATCTGTTTTATTTTCATTTTTATCATTAGAAAGATTAGATTTTTTTATATAACCAAAAATTTGCTTTTCTTTATCTATTTCTACTTTCAATCCTTTATCATCTATGCTTATTATTTTGCCTGTAACTTTAGAATTTAATGGATTACTCTCAATATATTCTTGTACAGGATCATTTTGTAATTGTTTAATTCCAAGACTAATTCTTTCCTTATCAACATTTATATCAAGAATTTTTACTTTTACTTTTTCACCTTTTTTTAAATTTTTAATTAATTTTTCACATTCACTTTCATCCCAATTTAAGTCTGAAATATGAACCATACCATCAATTTCATCAATAACTTTAACAAATATCCCAAAGTCAACTACATTAACTATTTCAGTTTCAAAAGTATCATTAATATTAAATTTATCATTAAGCTTATTCCAAGGATTTTCCTTCATTTGCTTTAAACTACAATTTACTCTTTTTCTTTCATCATCGATTTCTAATACCAAAACTTCAATTGTTTCATTAACACTTAATATTTTAGATGGATGTGGCGGTTTTTTTAACCAGCTAAGCTCATTAATGTTAATTACGCCATCATATTGGTTGTCTATTATAATATGAACATTGTTTTCAGTTGCATTTACAACTTTACTTAAAACTTTATCACCGACTTTTATATTTTCATTAACCTTCTCCCAAGGATTTTCAGTTAATTGCTTAATTCCTAAACTCAATCTTGACAATTCTTCATCAAACTTCAAGACTTTTACTTTTACAGTAGAGTTTAACTCAAGTAATTCTGATGGATTATTTATTTTTGTCCATGATAAATCTGTAACATGTACAAGACCATCTATTCCTCCTAAATCTACAAAAGCTCCGTAGTCTGTAATATTTTTCACTTTTCCTTCAATTATTGAACCTTCTTTTATATTTTTTAATAACTCAGTTCTCTGTTCTTTTAGCTCATTATCAGTTATAGCTTTTCTTGAAACGACAATGTTACCTCTATATTTATCCATTTTGAGTATCATTAACTCTAAAGGTTTATTTAAAAGTTCTTTGGTATCTTTGATTATTTGTCTAGTTTCAATTTGACTACCTGGTAAGAAAGCTACTACACCATCTAAATCAACGCTCATTCCTCCTTTAACTCTGTTAAAAGGAATACCAGTAACGACTTTATTTTCATTAAAGCTAAGTTGCAAATTTTGCCATGCTCTTTGTCTTACAGCTTTTTCTCTTGAAAGAAGTGTTTCACCATTTTTATTATCAACATTTTCAATAAAAACCTCAGTTTCATCTCCAACTTCAATTTCACTTTTTTGACCAGGTCTGGAAAATTCACTCAATGGAATGCGTCCTTCACTTTTTAAGCCAACATCAATAGTGACAATTTCATTTTCAATGGAAATAATTTTTCCGATTGTAATACTTTTTTCTTTAGCTGAAGAATTTTTAATAGAATCTGAAATTAACACATCATATTCTTCGTTACTTATTTTATTATTAATTTCTTGATTCATATTATAAATTCTCAAGAGCTACGTTTATTTGTTTAACTGTTTTTCTAAAAGATCCATTATTATCTATAACAAGTGCATCTTTTGGCACAATTAATGGAGAATTTTTCCTATTTTTATCTATGTTATCTCTCAATTTAATATCTTTCAAAATTTGTGGGTATATAGACTTTTCGCCACTATCAATCAACTGTTTATATCTTCTTTTTGCTCTAATTTCTGCATTTACCTCTATATATAGTTTCAAATCTGCATTTTTAAAAACAACTGACCCTATATCTCTTCCATCAATAACAAAACCTCGTTTATTACTATTTTTATTTACAAATTTATATTGAAGTTCATTTATAAAATTTCTAACAAAACTATAAACTGCAATTTTTGAGGCTAATTTACTAATCGCTTGTGTTCGTATTTTTTTATTTTTTTGATAAGAAATTATATCAATTTTTTGTAATTCTTTTTTTATTATATTGATATTGTTAATATCAATGTTTTTGTTAAATAAAATTAATGCTAACCTTCTATAAAGTATTCCAGAGTCTAAATGTTTTAATCTCCATTTTTTACTTATATATTTTGATATTTTCTCTTTTCCTGATGCTGCAGGGCCATCAATAGTAATTATCTTTTTCAAATAATATTACCTCCTAAATTATTTATTTCCTTTATAAAAGATGGAAAACTTGTTTTTATTGAATCTGCATCACTAATTTCTAGAGGACCTATTTTTGTTCCCATTACACTGAAAGCCATAGCAATCCGATGATCAAAATCAGTTATAATTTTATTACTTTTAATTTCATATTTTTTTGAGGGAAAAATATAAAGATCGTCATCTTTTATTTTGCAACTAACACCACAATTAATTAAATTTGATTGTATTAATTTTAATCTATCACTTTCTTTTACTCTTAATTCTTTTAATCCACGAAATATGCTAGGAGAGTTTGCAAATGCTGCGGCAATTGCTAATATTGGATATTCATCTATCATCAAATCAGCAAAGTTTGAATCTAATTCACACCCATTTAAATTAGAACTAAAAACTTCGATATCACATATATTTTCATTATTACTTATTCTTTCATTAAATAAATTAATTTTTGCACCCATTTTTTTTAATGCTAAAATTAATCCATTTCTAGTTGGATTATTATTTATATTTTTTAAAACTATTCTAGAATTTTTATTAATGAGTGTTAATATAATAAAAAAAGCACTACTTGAAAGATCATTTGGAACATCAATGTTTTTAGATGTTAGTTCTTGCTTACCAATAATTTTTATATTTTTTGTATTATTTGTTTTTATTGTTTTTATATTAGCACCAAATGCTTCTAACATGATTTCAGTGTGGTCCCTTGTAATTTTAGTTTCTGTAATATTTGTTTCACCAACAGTATTCAAACCTGCTAATAAAAGACCTGATTTTATTTGAGCAGATGGAATTTTCAAATTTATATCACATGGAAATAATTTTTTACCTTCTATAATTAATGGTAAAGTACCATTTTGAGTATGTATCTTTGCTTTCATTTTAATTAATAAATCTGTAATTCTCTTCATTGGTCTTTTTGATAATGATTTATCACCTATTAAAATTGAATTAAAATTTTGTGATGATAACAAGCCTGTTAACAATCTTGCGCTTGTTCCAGAATTACCTAAGTAAACAGAATTTTCTGGTTTTTTTAGAGAATTTAGCCCATTACCGTAAATTAATAATTTTTTCTCTTTTTCAACAATTTTTACTCCCATTGCTTTAAAAGCATTCAGGGTATGTAAAACATCTTCAGATTTTAGTATGTTATTTACTTCACATACGCCGTTTGAAATTGATGGTATAATTATAGATCTATGGGATATAGATTTATCTCCTGGAATATTAGGTACCCCATTTATACCGTTCGTGACTACATTACTAATCATTTTATAATATAAAATTTGAACCTAAATAAAATTTTTTAATTTTTTCATCTTTTACTGCTGATATTGGATCACCTTCAAAAAAAATTGCTCCTTCGTTTACAATATACACTTTATCAACAATTTTGAGAGTTTCTCTAACATTGTGATCTGTAATTAATATTCCAATGTTTCTGTCTTTTAATTTTTGGATAATCTTTTTTATTTCTTCAATTGAAACAGGATCAATGCCTGTTAAAGGTTCGTCTAATAGCAAATACTTTGGGTTGGTGGCAAGCGTTCTTGCTATCTCTAATCTTCTTCGTTCACCACCAGATAGTACAATTGATCTCGATTTTCTAACATGATTGATATCAAACTCGTTAAGGAGGTTTTGTAAAATAATATTTTGTTTATTTTTATCTTTTTCTTTAATCTCAATAATTGACAAAAGATTATCCTCAACACTCATACCTCTAAAAATGGATGCTTCTTGAGGCAGGTAACTTATTCCTAGTTTTCCTCTAAGATAAATTGGTAGATTTGATATATCTAATTTATCTAAGATTATATTACCACTATCAGGTTTAACCAAACCAACTATTATATAAAAGGTTGTTGTTTTCCCCGCACCATTTGGACCTAGTAGTCCCACCACCTCTCTTCTTTTTATTGAAATACTTATATCTCTAACTACTTTTTTATTACCATAGGTTTTAGATATTTTATTAATAGATAATCCACTATCTAATATATTAAATTTATTATTCATTATCCTGAATTAATATTTTTACTTTCTTTTGATTATTAGATTTAATTTTATATGAATTATTTTTTGTATCAAGTGTACCGTAATCACCAGTAATTTTTTCGTCATTTCGGATTATTGTAACATTTTCAATTAATTCAATAATTGAAGTTTTGTTATTATAATTAATTTTTTTAGCATACATTTCTGTGTCATTGTTTTTTATATAAGAAATTTCGTTATCAATTACATTTAAAGATATAATGTCTTTATTGCCATTACTATTAGCAAATACTCCATCAATTGAATCTGCTTCAATAATAACATTATCATTGATCAATTTTGAATTTAGACCTTTTAAAGAAAATTCTCCACTTATATTATTTACTTCAATATAACCATCTGAAAACATTTGAACTTCTTCCATAATTAATTCTGAGTCAAGTCCAGCCACTTTTAATTTTTCATTAAGAATCTCAAATATTAATGTTTCTCCGTTCCCATTTATTTTAAATATAGGTGATTTAAAAATTACATTTCCCTTAGCATACAGCTCAGTTATATCGTATAAATTTTTATTAAAAATTATTTTTACATCATCAGCATTTAGATTAAAATTATCTGAGTCAATGTTTACATTTTTTTTTAATAGATAATATTTTTCATTTTGGAATACCTCAATGCCATCTTCAGTTGTTATTTCAGTTTCACCTACTTCCCTTCCTATACTTGTTGATGAAATTAAAAGAATAACAATTAAATTAATAAGTATTTTCATTTTAAAACAATTAAGGATTTTCCATAAAAAATAATTTTATTTCCATTATCATAAATATTAAATCCGTCTGAAGAAATTAGGCTATTATTTGATTTGAACAATGATGAACTATTACTTTTAGCAGTTTGTTCACTTCTATTGAAAATAACTTTTTCAGTTTCAATACTGAAGTCATTTGAATGAAATATTACATTTTCTTTTAATAAAATTTCATCTTTATTTAAAAAATTAGCTTCTTTAGCAGTAATATATATTTTTTTTGTTTCATTATTAATTGTAAATTTAGGTTCTGTTATATCTGCATCAGATAAATATTTATCAGAAATGTCTAAGTCAATTTTATCTAAATTGAGTTGTTTATAGAAAATTAATATAAGGAAAAGAATGGTTATAGCTAAACCAAATAAAAGTATTAATTTTCTATTTATATATAAAAAAAAATTCAAACTAACTCGTCAATCTTAATAAATCATGAATGTGTACAATACCTAAAGGCTTTTTTTTCTCACAAACAAACAAACTAGTAATTTTTTTTGTGTTCATTAAATTTATTGCTTCTCCAACTAACATATCTTTATTTGCAAGAGTTGGATTTTTTGTCATTATTTCTGAAGCTTTTTTTTCAAAAAATTTTGAATTTAATTTTCTCCTTAAATCTCCATCTGTTATTATGCCAACTATTTGTCTCTTAGAATTGATAACACCTATACAACCAAAACTTTTTTTAGTCATAGTTAATAGAGCAGTAGACATTTTTTCATTCAAGTTTGCCAGAGGTATTTTCTTTTTAACATGCATCACTTCACTTAAATTTTTAAGATCTTTACCAAGGTTACCACCTGGATGAAGATTTTTAAATTCATTACTTTTAAAACCTCTGAGTTCTAATAATGCAATTGCAATACAG
>MDSZ01186877.1_pt1 | contig 10520 bp, 10 predicted proteins | sample 811201 | NCBI WGS metagenome assembly MDSZ01 (sample SAMN05326647, study PRJNA326480) | marine metagenome | isolation source: seawater | place: Indian Ocean: North | collected 2010
CAGATCGACTCGCACCACCTGCAACTCTAGCAAAATTAAAATCCAACAAACCTGCACCTTTTAAAATAGAAAATGATAGTGAAAAAGGTTCAGCCGGAGTAAATAAAACAACTCCTCCATCTCCAAGGTAAGACTTAACAACAGCAGCTAGCTCTTCAGTTTCAAACCATTTACCAACTCCAGGAACCAATAAAAGGTTAAGATTAACCTGTTCATCACCAAGCCTTAGTCCATCTGCCTGATCCTGATCCCAAATCCAGCGGTTCCATCCATTATCCCCAGAACTTGAAACTGCAGTTTTAAGGAAGGATTTTTCTTCACCAGTCTCATCATTTTCAAAAGAAGGAATCCAAAATCCAAACCTTCTCGCTGGAGGTGCCTTTAACCAGATTTCTCTTTTATTATCCAGTAAAAGTTCGTCCTTCTGGGAAAGTCGGACTGTTGCTTTTGCAAAATCACCTTCTTTCAGAACAAACTGTGACTGTACCGACCCAAGTGGAGGAACGGAAAGAGATTTTTTATCCTGAATTTTTTCTCCTGCAATCAATTCTAAGTCGATATTTTTTGACTCATCATCCCAGTTTCTAATAACTGACCATACTCGTATTTTATTCGGACCTGCTGGGACTGCCCGGGCTTCAACAATACTAATATTATTTGATCTAAATTCTTCGTCGTTAGAAATATCTCCGACCTTAACTAACTCACAAGCGATTCCTAACTCTTTCATATCTAAAAACGCAGTTTGCCAATCTGATTTTTGGAAATCACTTAATACAATTAATTTTTTACCGGTCGCATTTTCAGAAAACATTTTGGAAACACGATCCAACATCAACTGAGCATTACCTTGTATCCAACTGTGCTGAAGTTTACTGACTTTTTCATTAATTAAACTTATTTCAGTCCCAACTTCTAAGGTTTCGAATTTTGAATGATCAAAAGTTATTAGACCGACAGCACCCTCTATTTTATCAAGCTTAGAAATTGATATTTCTTTCGCTTCTTCTAAACCACCCCATCCTGCCATGCTTGGGGATAAATCAATCGCAATAACAGTTTCATTTCTGTTTAAATTATCAACTGGTTTAGCTTCAGATTTCCAATAAGGATCAGCCAAAAGAGCCGATAAAATTAAAAAAAGTAAAATTCTTAGAAGTAACAATGGAATATCAGAAGGGGTACGTTTTCCAGTGCGAGGGATTTGAGAGGGACGAATGAATCTCAATGAAGGGAAGTAAAATTTTTCAGTGACTCTTCGATATGCCATGTGTGCAAGCACAGGAAGGCCAACTAATAATCCTGTCCAAAGTGCAGTTGGCTGAGCAAATTCAATCATAAATTTTTGTTTCTCATTCCAATAAAGCGACGCAAAGCATGTCCCAAGTCTTGATCAGTGCACAAAGATTCAAATTCACAGGAAACCGCGGATAGCTTATGGCTCAAATTATTAATAAAATCATCCATGTCCTTTAGATATTCATCCCTTATCGCTGGTGGTGAAGTAGAGAGTTCTCGATCTCCCTCCATCTCAGCAAATCTTAATGATTCTTCCACGGGAAGATCTATTTCATCAGGATCTAAAATTTGAAGACATAACGACTCATACCTAGATGACATAGAAAACCGTAATTTTTCTGCTAAACTATCTTCAGCTTCGAGAAAATCTGAAAGAAAAACAACCATCGCTCTACCAGGTAAGACTGAAACCATTTTATCCCAAGCAAAATCATGAGCATCTTCTCCCTCAGCCTTCAAACCCTGTAGTGCAGAAAAAACTCTGCTCAACTGACCGGAACCAGACTTTGGACGTATCCATGTTTTGACCTGATCTGAGTATGCAAACAAACCAAGACGATCGCCTTGTCGGAATCCAAGATAGGCGAAACAAGCAGCGAGCATTTTCAAATAATTAAATTTAGAACAAGATGCACGACCACCTTTGTATTCCATAGATGCACTTGAATCTAAAACAAGGCAGATAGTAAAGTTGGTATCCTCCTGAAAAGTTTTGGAAACTAGTTCTTCCCGCTTAGCGAAAACTTTCCAGTCTACATATTTTAAATCCTCGCCGTGTGTATAGGGACGATATTGGTAAAACTCATTTCCCCTTCCCTGTTTCAAGCTCCTATGGACTCCAGGCATTGCACCATCCACAACCACCTTAGCGAGCAATGAATAATCCTCTATTTGTTTTAAATAGGACGGGTCAAGTAGCTGATGATCAACTTTTACAGACACAATAATAATATATTGCTTAAAAGACTACTAGTGAGAAATTTCTTCTAGGATATGACTGATTATATCGTCAGCGTCCAAGCCCTCTGATTCTGCAAAAAAGCTTGGTAAGATACGATGCCGAAAAGCGGATTTAGCCATCGATTTAATATCCTCACATGAAACATTGGGTCTGCCTGCGAGTAATGCCCTTGCTTTACCAGCAAGAATTAGAGCCTGAGCACCTCTGGAACCGGCTCCCCACTTCACCCTTTTATTAGTCCATTCGTCACAATGCTCGGATTGTGGACGGGAAGCCGCTGCAAGTCTAACCGCATAGCTGATCACATTTTCAGGAGCAGGCACTTCACGAGTTACTTTCTGTAATGATAAAATATCTTCAGCGCTCAAGACTGGTTCTGGCTCATCTCGATCTAAACCAGTGGTTTCACTAACCATTTTTATCTCATCATCAATCGGTAAATATTTGATGACGGGATTAAGAAGAAATCGGTCAAGCTGTGCTTCAGGCAATGGATATGTACCTTCCAACTCGATGGGATTTTGAGTGGCAAGAACTAAAAAAGGTGCTTCAAGCTTTCGGGTTTCACCTGAAACGGTTACCTGACGTTCCTCCATCGCCTCTAGCAACGAGGCCTGAGTTTTAGGAGGGGTGCGATTAATTTCATCAGCAAGAACAATATTGGAAAAAATTGGCCCAGCAGAAAAACGGAAATTTCTTTTCCCAGAAGCTGGATCTTCATCGACAATTTCTGTGCCAACTACATCAGCGGGCATCAAATCTGGCGTAAATTGAATACGCTTAAAACTAAGGTTTAGACATTTTGATAAAGTCTTAACAAGTAAAGTTTTTCCTAATCCGGGAATTCCAGTAAGCAGGCAATGCCCCCGTGCAAGAAGGGTGACCAGTAACTGCTCGATAACATCATCCTGACCGATAATACCCTTTCGTATTTCACCAAGCAAACGATCATGAGTTTGTGGCAGTTTTTCTATAGTGGCTTCTGGGTTTTCCAATTTTGTCATATGTAAGGTTTTATTATAATTTAAGGCGTCAATGGGACAAATTTTAGTTCGTCACAAATCAATGAATCGGACAAATCAAAAATTATTGATTCTGGTTGGTTTTATTTTGACCCGTTAACTCAAGCAAACGATCCCATTCATCAACAAATTTTCTCAAATGCAAACGACCACCTGAAATTTCACTCTCCAAAAGAGAGCGAACCATGCTTTGCTCATTTGTATACTCCTCACCGGATAAAAGTCCTGAAAAATGTGCAACCCGAGCCCAGAGCAAATGGGTTGTAAAGGCGTCGAATTCATTATACGCAACAATTTCATTTAGTTTACCCTCCGACCACATGTGTGCAACAGAATCTCCACTGACATCAATTTTACCAGGGATTCCACTCAAACTTGCCGCCTGATGAAGAGAAGGACGATCTCGGTATTGACCCAAAGCATCTGCCAAATCCACATTATATTCTGAATTCCTTGCATCAAAATAATCAACACCCAACCAAGGCTTATCAGGTCGGTCAGAAAAACCAAAACCAGGTAAACCATTTACAATTGCCCGTTGAACAATGATCGGAACATCAGCCTGTGCAGAATTGTAACCAACCAATTGAGGTTTTTTTCGTCCCACAGATTTCAGAAAAGTGACCAGTAATGATTTCTCCTCACATTTAGAGAAGTCTTCGGGATTTGTAGGCAAAGAAATTAATTTCAATTCGATACCTTGACCTGGTACTTTCTCTCGAAAAATCCCTGCTAAAGAAACTATTCTACACAATATGGTTTTTAAATAAGGTTGGAAATCATCTGGATCTCCTTCTTTTCGTGCAGATGCCCAAAGAGCTTCAAAAGAATCTTTTGCATTGGAACCTTCACCTAGCGGTGAAACACCATGTAAAATTTCTGCAGCTTTGGGATCAGGTATCCACTCGACATCGAAAGAAAAAACAGAATCAGCAATGAGTTTTAACATAAAAAAATAAAGTTAAGCAGGTAAAACATCGGCAAAAAATTTAACTGCCGTATCATAACCGTCTGGAATAGTTAAGATCTCAGCTTCTCCTTCGTCTACTAAAATTGTGTGTTCAAAATGTGCAGAAGGCATTCCATCCACTGCCAATGCAGTCCAACCATCCTTGGCCATCTTAATTTGTGGACTCTTCATGTTTACCATTGGTTCAATACAAATTGCCATACCTTTACGAAACTTCATTCCCGTTCCGCCTCTGCCAAAGTTGGGGATCTGAGGATCTTCGTGCAAAGAACGTCCGACCCCATGTCCCACAAAATTTGTAATTACGGCAAATCCAGCTTCTTCGACGCAAGACTGAACTGCTTCAGATACATCCCCGACCCTGTTCTTATGAGTTGCCTGCTCAATTCCTTTGAAAAGTGATTCTTCTGTGACACGCAAAAGACGTTCCACTTCAGGGGAAACATTACCAACTGGTATAGTACGGCAATTATCTCCAATAAATCCATCCTCACGAATGCAAATATCTACTGAAATAATATCTCCTTCCTGAAGAATTTTTTCCTTAATTCCAATCCCATGCACAACTTCGTCATTTACAGACAAACATGTGTAAGATGGAAAAATTCGATGCCCTGAACGATAACCCTTACATGCACTTTTGACTCCCATTGCAGTCATTAACTCTCCTCCTGCTTCATCAATTTCAAGAGTACTCATACCTGGCTTAACAAGACTGCAAAGTCTGTCCAAAATAGTTGCAGCCGAACGGCTGGCACGACGCATTTTCTCCTTATCTTTAAAGTTTTTACAAATCACCTTCTTTTCTTCGTACGAAAATCAATCTCATTCAACCACAAAAATATTTATCATCTCCCTTCGAGTGCCCATGATTTTAAAAGCCTAAAAACAAGCACCCCTAAAAAGAGTTGTAAAAAATGATAAATAATTAACGGAATACATAATAATCCAACATTCCCCATGGATTCATTTGAATAAATTGCTACAAGTAAGGGAATGCCCATTGCCAAAGATTTCTGCCCCGTGCAATAAAACTCTGCAATTCTTAACTTGCGGTCAACGGACTGCATTCCAGAACCAATCCAGCAAAAGATTGAATGACAGATAAAAAAGCCTGTAACAACAGGTAACAATTCAATTGTCCAAGTTTTCAGCTCTTCATGTCCAAACAATAAAATGCATTCTGACACTGAAAGAAATACCAATATTAAAATACATCCAAAAGGTAGAGTCTTAGAAAATTTGTTAAACTTCGCGGATTCCTTTTGTTTGCTTTTTTTTCTCAACATCCAACCAATTAAAGTTGGTAAAATAATAAGGTAAATAATGGTAGGTAGAACCTGACTAGCTAATGAAACCCATTGATTCCTTAACACCCCATCGCTCTGTCCATCTAAAAACAACCAAGCAAATGGAACCCAAATAATTGCCAGTAAATTTGACAATGTAGCATGTCCCAATGCCGCATCTGGATTACCTCCCGCAAATGAAGTGTAAACAACACAACTTGATATAGTAGTTGGTAAAATGGCTAAATAGACAAACCCTCTAAGCCATTCTCTTGGCATAAAATCCAAGAAAACAAAGATCAAAACTACGCATAATGGGACCAAAAAAATAAATATGTGAACTCGTACCAAAGATGAAATGGAAGATCCAATTAATTTCAGTTGTTCGAGTTTTAGATTCAATCCCTGAAATAAAAAAATTAAAAAAACCGAGATTTTTGATAAGAATTCAGAAACCTGTCTCTCCATATCTCCATTTCCAATCGGCCAGATCCAAGATATCGAAAAAGTTGATATCAAACCAATTATTAATCCGAATCCATTTGGAAAAACTCGCATGACAATTTTATTTCATTTATTCATATTTCTTTTCTAACAATGCTTAATTTCTAACAACTTTTAAATTTATATCTTTGAACATGTCCATCACCATAAAAGCTATTACAATCGATGCTGCTGGAACACTTATTCAACCATGGCCATCAGTCGGTGCGGTTTACGGTGAAGTTGCTAGAAATCATGGGATTGAAGTTCAAGATGAAGCAATAAACGAAAGATTTTTCGAAGTATTTGGACGGGTTCAAAAAAACAAGCAAATTACTATTGGTGAAGAAAAAGACTTCTGGAAACAAGTGGTTTGCGAAGTTTTCAAGCCCCACGCAAATAATGAAGATATAAATCCGGTTTTTGAAATCCTATGGGATTTATTTGCGGAAGGAAAACATTGGAGAATCGCAAATCATGCAAAATCCACGCTTAACACTCTTAAAGACAGAGGTTACAGGATCGCGGTTCTTTCCAACAACGACTCTAGATTACGCTCGGTATTAAATGATCATAAGATCGACACATTATTCGAGCATATTTTCATTTCTTCTGAAATAGGTTTTGAAAAACCAGACAAGAAAATTTTCGAGGCGGTAGAAAATAAAATGGATTTGCCTGCCGAATCTTTCCTCCATCTAGGGGATAGCTATTCCAGAGATTTTGGAGGAGCCAAATCAGCTGGATGGAAAGCTCTTCTCTTTGGACGACCCATAATTGAAAAGGAACAAATCACTAGTTTTACTCAACTTTTGGATAGACTACCGTGATAGAAATTAATAAATCTCTTCCGCTTTCAAATTTAAAGAATTTAAATATTGAACAAATAGCTATCACTTCCAATCCTAAGGGAGGGTTTCTTGCTTTTCTTGATTTCGAAAATGAATTTGCCCTGAGTAGTGAAAAGATTGATGAATGCCTAGAAGAACTGGAAAAAAATCGCAAAACGAACCAACTTTCATTTTCCGGTTGGATTGGTTTTTTTGGCTATGAGTTCCTAGCAAAACATTTAGGGCTTAAATTAAAAGCAAAAAGGGATTTGGATGTCTCGGATGGTTGGTTTGGCCGCCCTCAAACAATTATTCACTTACTTCCTCAGAGTACAAATATCGAATCTACTATTTCTGGTCGTGCAGAGAAAATTTCCATTTTATTAAATTTCTCTAACATTTACGATGTTGATAATGTAAATTTTCCTGCCAAATCGCAAAATTGTAATTTAGATTTTTTAGAATACGAAAAGATTTTCAATTTAGCCAGAGAAGCAATCCTAGATGGTGAAAGCTATCAAATAAAAATATCTCAACGATATGAGGCTGAAGTTTCGATAGATCCAATTATTGCTTTTCACAAGTTATGTCTAGCAAATCCTGCACCTGAAGCTTTTTTGTTAAAAACCAAGAATTTTGCAATTGTAAGTTGTTCTCCTGAAATTGTTGTCGAAAAAAATGAGAATATTCTTCGAACCAGACCTATTGGAGGAACTTATGAGCGAAAAAAAATGGAGAACACTCATTCAGTAATCGAACGCTTCCTTAATGATCAGAAAGAGGTCGCCGAGCACAACATGCTCGTTGATCTGGAAAGAAATGATTTATCCACAGTTTGTAAACCGGGAACAGTTCGTCTCACACGCTTCAGGGAGGTTGAAACATACGCTCATCTTCACCACCTTGTATCTACCATTGAAGGATCCTTAAAAGAAGATGTTCACTTATCCGAAATCTTAGCAGCGATGCTTCCCGGAGGAAGTATCACTGGTTGTCCAAAAATTCGTACAATGGAATTAATCGATGATCTGGAACCATGCTTTAGAGGTCCATACACTGGCAGTTTTGGAACGATTTCAGATGACGGAAGTATTTCGCTAAACATTATTATTCGCTCCATGCTGATTCTTGATAAATTCTGCTATACACAATCTGGGGGTGGCATCGTTGTAGACTCAACCGCTGAATATGAATATAATGAAAACAATCTTAAAGCACGTGCCCTTCTCGAGCTTCTATCATGATCCTTATTGTTGACCACCAGGATTCTTTCACCCGTAATCTTGAACATTTACTTTCAAATTTCGATCAGGTTATTGTTCAAGATAGAAGAAATTTAGAACCCGAAGTTCTGAAAAGCTCCAAACTGGTCGTTCTATCCCCAGGTCCAGGAAAACCCGATGATTATCCTGAAACGATTAGACTGTATAACTCTACAGTCGGAAAAAAACCAATCCTTGGGGTCTGTCTTGGCTTTCAGCTAATTTTGCAAGAGGAAGGATTTTCTGTTATTCGCCAAAGTCAGGTACTGCACGGTGTGGAAACAGAAATAAAATTCTCCAAAGAAAGTGCTACATATAAAGATGTAAAATTTCCTTTAAAAGTTGGCCGTTATCATTCTTTGCAAGTATCGACTTGTTCGAATAAATTCATAAAAGAATCGATTAAAATTACAGCTAATGATCCAGTCCGTGATGTACCCATGTCTTTTGAAGACTTTAGTCGCAATCTCTTTGGATTGCAATATCACCCTGAATCCTTTCTAACTAGCCAAGGAAAACAAATTATTCGAAACATTCATCATGCGAGCGTGGAAAGTATCAGGAGAACCAACCGAGCATCTTGATCCTTGGGGAGTTCCAGGAGCTTTTTCAACTCTTAGATTGTATCCCAACGGGCACATACCTTTTCGGAACGATTACATATCTAGATTGGTCGATTCAGCCAAACTTTTACAACAACCTTGGATTCCTGAAATAAATTTTATTAATCACAAACTCGATGAATATCTGGGAGAAAATATTATAAAAAGTGGATTAATTCGGGTATGCCTTTTTAATGATTCACTCGCCATTTCCCACAGACCTGCAAAATCAGATGGAAAGCCTGTTGAGGGATGGTTACTTGAATATCGGCGACCTGTACCGGCAGCAAAATCAACCGAGGAGAAATCACTTTACGGCAGACTTTCCGAATTAAATATCGAAACTGAGGATTGGATAATTATTGATCCCAAAGATAATGACATCCGCGAATCGGCAACATCAAATCTAATCTTTGTAAATGAAAATAAACTTATCATTCCTGAAAAACGTATTTTGCAGGGAATTATTTTACGCCAACTGCTGCCCTTATTGAACAATACATTCTCGATTATCCGGGGAAGCCCAGTTGATCAGGATATTTCTCAATTTCAGGAAATTCTTCTTTGTGGAACTGGGAGAGGTGTAGCCCCACTTCAAAAACTTTCCGAACTAGGATGGAAATCTCTATCTAATGACACTTTTTCCATAATCAGAAACTTTTATGATAAATTGGTAACTAGAGAAAATGCCTAAATATATACTGAACGGACTAGAAACTAAAATACAATATCCTGCAGTTATGGGTATCCTAAATCTAACCCCTGATTCATTCAGCGACGGAGGGAAATTTATCGAACCAGCAAATGCTGTCGAACAGGTTTTCAGAATGCATTCCGAAGGTGCCCAAATCATTGACATAGGAGCGGAAAGTACTCGCCCAGGTAGTGATCCAGTTACTGAACACGAGGAACTTAGCAGAATACTACCCGTACTTGAAAAAATACCAAAAGATCAATTTCTAATTTCCATAGATACTACTAAAAAAGCTGTTGCTGAAGCAGCTCTTCAGTCAGGTGTTCATATAATTAATGATGTTTCTGGAGGTCAGCAGGGACTTTTAAATCTTGCAAAAAAATATCATGCTGGATTTGTGCTCATGCATTGTCTTGGTACACCCAAAAATATGCAGGATGAACCCATTTACGAAAATGTACTAAATGAAATCCGCACATTTTTTGATCAAAAAAAAGATGAGCTTTTACAACTCGGACTACCAAGAATTTGGATGGATCCAGGAATCGGATTTGGAAAAACATTGGAACATAACATGAAAATAATGAAAAACCTCTCCTTTTTTCAAGATGAAGCATGGGGTTTGTTTCTTGGTTCTTCCCGCAAGTCATGGATTCATCACCTATGTGACGCACCGGAACCTCATAAACGCTTGGGAGGATCAATAACTTCTGCTATCGGAGCACTAAGACATGATGTGGAAATTATTCGCGTCCACGATGTCCTTGAAACAGTTCAGGCAATAAAAGTTGCCAAAGAACTCGCACTCTTTGAATAATTATTTTAATTCTCCTTAACATCATGGGGAAAATACAATTAGTAGGAATTGAGGTAATGGCACGCATTGGATTGCTGGAAGAAGAACAGTATGCCCCTCAGGATTTATTGGTCAGTCTGGATTTGTCCTACGACTTTAAAAGCATAAAAGAAACGGATGAAATCAATCATGGAATAGATTACCGAGATTTAATATCACATGTCAGAGATTTCTCCACTGCCTATGATGGAAAAACTTTGGAAAAATTTGCCCACATCCTTGCAACTGAAATAAAAGAAAACTTCCCGGTTA
>MDSZ01005224.1_pt1 | contig 10519 bp, 24 predicted proteins | sample 811201 | NCBI WGS metagenome assembly MDSZ01 (sample SAMN05326647, study PRJNA326480) | marine metagenome | isolation source: seawater | place: Indian Ocean: North | collected 2010
AGCGGCTTTACTACTTCTCCCACAGCAAAACCTGCTAAGTCAAAACTATTAGATGTTTTAAACATCCCTTCTAGTTGTGCTGTTTCTCCTCCGACTAAATTAATATCAGACAGGAAGCATCCATACTTGATACCCCCAATAATTTCTTTACTTTTAGTAATATCTAGTTCTTCTACTGCGTAATAGTCCATAAAAGCTAGAGGTTCTGCTCCACAACAAAGTAAGTCGTTTACAGACATAGCAACTAAATCTACGCCTACAGTGTCCCATTTTTTGAAGTAATCTGCAAGATATAACTTCGTTCCGACCCCGTCGCAGGTTATAACAATATCTTTATCTCCTACAGGGATACGAGCACCGTATCCATTAACCCCTATAAACTCTGCGAAATCATCCGCTTTCTGTTGATCAACCATCTATGTCCACCAATTCACATGCTTCGATTACGTTAGGATATATACTTTTTAATTCTTCCCAGCACAGATCCGCTATTTCAGAATGTTCTTTCTGAGTACCATTAGCTCCTCGTAACTGGCAATAGTGTACCCAGCTACGTAAAGTACCTGCCATATATAAAGTTGTTCCTGTATTTCCTTCGGGTAGAATCGCTCTGGCCTGCTCTTTAGCAATACCTGCGTCTAACGCCCAGTTATAAAGAGATTTAATTCTTTTAATAAGCTCTGTTTGCTGCTCTAGCCAGTGCTCATTAGTTAGAACGTCTTCCTTATTATTTAAGTCTATAGGAGTAGAGTTTTGTCGATTCTTTTTATCTTGAAGTCTGGTTTCTCGTAGCCAAAAGTCTTCCGACACAGCATATCGCTGAGAAAACTCTTGAAAAGAAAAGCTGCGATGACGCAGTATTTGACGGGAAATATCACGGGTAGTTGTTATTTCCATAGTTACTGAAGCCATCTCGAACGGGCTCCAGTGCTTATTCTTTATTAAATAAGCTAACAGCTTGGGCGCTGTCTTAGTATTGTTCTGATTTCCAGGATTGCTCACTCTAGCGCAATAAGCGATAAAGTCTTCTTCTCCGCCTTCAATATTTTCGAAGGCGGATGCCTTTGCCTGAGTATAGGCAACAATTTTTACTTGGTTCACGTACTGACGTTCTCCATTCTAGTCATTAATCTTTCGGCTCGATTTGTTACTTGAGAATACCACTTAGAGTTACGCCCCTCAAAAGCTGCCGATTTCCAGTCCCCTCTTTCAAGCGCTAACTTAAAGTTTTGGAACTGAGACAGCCTAGGACGTCCCATATTAAACATCATATTTACAAGTATTTCTTGAACCTCTCCAGGGAAGCTCTCAAAGTCGGGATTGTACAACATCTTACATTCATTTATAGCAATGTCAAGATCCCTCTCAAAACAGGCTTTTACTCTTTCTTCAGAAACAGGAGTGCCTACAGGCTGTCCTTTTTCTTCATCATACTGAGTAATTAAATGGCCAATTCCAAGAGTAGGATACCCCAAATGGTCTTTGTAAACTTCATATTTTACACCTTCATCAATCATTAATTGATTGTATACTGATTCTCTATTCATGTGCTCCTTTCCTACATTCACAAGGATCACATAAACACTCTGGGCATACACATCTATCCATATTAATACCTCTTTACTAGATCCCAGTTCATGGGTTCTTCTGATCTTATTTCAACTTCTTGACCATCAAGGTCTTCAAATTTAATAAGATGCGGTTTTAAAGTTTCCATTTTTGCTACTTCGTACTTTTTAGGAGTACGAACGTACTCTTCTCTACCTTTCTCGTCTATTACTCTACGTCCAGCGAACCAGATAGTAAGAGTATATTCTTCATACCACAGCTTTTTTAGCCAGTTAATGAACTTATTTTCTTTTACCTCATTCTCAGTCTTCATTTTGGAGCTCTTCGTTCTTCTCTAACCACTCCTCTGCTTCATCTGCTACTTCGGTTGCTTGTCTGTAGTATAAAATAATTTCTTTCTGTTGTCGTATAAATCTACGAATCTCTTGTAAATTATACGCCATACTTTCATAATCTGGGGGAGTTAGTCCAAATACTACAAACTCTCCACCTAATAATTTTTCTACTTTCTGTATTGATTCTTCCCAATTTTCTTTAGTAATAATGAACCAATTAACATCCTGCAAGGTTATTTGCTGAGGTAAAGGGGGCTGATAAATCTCTATTGGGATTTCTTCAGTTACTATTTTTACCGGAGGCGGGGGTGTAAAATCAAATTTTGGTAAACTAGCACACCCGCTAGTCAGCATTATCGAAAGCGCGCTCGCTTTCAGTATCATCGGCTTCATCTAATTCCCTGCTGTCTGCTTCCACTTGACGAAATACTTTCTTCGTCCCGTTGTTAATTTTTGGCTCCATAAAATCTGGCTTCGCTCTAGCACTTTTAGTGAGATTATGTCTTTTAAATACACTAAGGTACTCTGTCTTTTCTTGTTCAAGACTATTGTGCTTTTTAGTGAGCAAAGTAAAAGCCTCTTGCTGGACTTTCATCTTTTCCCGCATATTCTTAATTGTAGCTTCATTCGTCGCTGCTGCGGTTTGAAGAGCTACATTATGTTGTTGTACTGATGCTAATTCCATCTGTTGTTGGGCGATGCGATTATCCTTTTCATTTACTACTACTTTATGATAGGCGTAACCTGCACCACCCACAACTAGGATGATTGGAAGCATCTTTATCATTCCAAACATACTATTTTTCCACTGATATTAGAGCAAGCTGGAGAGTAGGACTTCGTATTCTTCTTTATTTATTGTACACGTAGTTCTTTGTCTACTGCTACTAGACGGGTCGTAATGAGATACGCTAACGTGCCAGGCATCTGAACGATCCCTAATCTTCTTTAGCTTCACTCGATTTCCGCCTTGTTCTATTACTTTTTGCTTGCACAGGGTGTACGCCTCGCTCTTTGACATGGTCGTCGCACTGAGTGCTTCTGGGGCTATTAGTAGGGCTACCAATCCAAGTAGGACGGTTTTTTTCATAAGGTTTTCTCCTTTTATTCCTGGCATCATGATGCCGTTCACGGTTTAGTCGTACAACCCGTTCTATTCGCCCAATAGCGGGAATTAAGTGCGACTTCGGTACTCTAATCATCTACGTCTATATGTCCATTATCGGCTAAATAATTAACCGCCTCTTCAACTCCTACACGTCGGCCTAAGAAATAGGCGTGCATACCGCACCCTACTAAGCAGATAATAAATATAATAAAACCACCAACTGTAGTAACCAAGTTAATTTTCTCCAAGCATAGATTTTTCAGTTGAGTATATTATACAGACAATAACATTGAATGTCAAGAAAAATTTTTACAATGTGCACTTAAAAATAATTCTTGACAAATGATGTTGTTTACTGTATAATGAGTGCATGAGAAATTATAAGAAAAAACCTTGGACTACAAAAGAAAAAGGACTACTATCACAATATTACTATAAAGTACCAATGGAAGAACTAGAAGTATTGTTTCCCGATAGAACACAGAACTCCATAAGAAAGCAAGTGGTGTACTTAAAGTCCAAAGGATGGCGATTTAAAAAATATGATAATTAAAATACTTAAAGGAATAAAGAACGCTGTCAACCCAAATTACTGGGCTGAAAGAATTGGCGAAAAGAGTGGAGCCTACGATAAGGCAAGAGAAAGTAAATTAGCTACTTGGGCTGGAAACCTAGAGGGCTGGAAATGGTGGGCATGGCAGTTAGGGCCTTGCCTAATAGTTTTTATTTTAATTGAGTTCATACTAAATATGATTGGTATGACTATGTTACCTTGGAGATAGATTATGTGCGATAACCCAGATTGTGAAGTTCAAAACGATTGTTGCTATCACTGTGACGTATGCGGATCATGGTATTCTAAAGATGAGCCTTGCGAGCAGCACTAAATGGCATATTCAGAAAAAGTACTAGACCACTATGAGAACCCTCGCAATGTAGGTCGGTTCGAGGAAAATTCGGATAATATTGGAACTGGCATGGTTGGCGCACCGTCGTGCGGAGACGTCATGCGCTTACAGATTAAGGTCGAGGATAATATTATTAAGGATGCTAAGTTTAAGACTTATGGGTGTGGCTCTGCGATTGCCTCATCCTCTTTACTCACAGAGTGGGTCAAAGGAAGAACATTAGGGGAGGCAGAGAATATTAAGAATGTCGAAATCGCACAAGAACTTGCATTGCCTCCCGTAAAAATACATTGTAGCGTACTTGCAGAAGATGCTATAAAGGCCGCGATACGCGACTATGAGGACAAAAATGGTAACTATAACTGCCAGTGCAAAGAAGTATCTTAAAAGAAAAAAGCAAGAAAACTTTGGTCAGTATATCTTTCTAACGCTGAAGCCTAGCGGTTGTGCAGGGTTTGAGTATGATTGGAAGTATACGAAGTCAGTTCCAACATCTCATCTCATAGACGAGTTACTTGTTGTGGACGATAGAATTTTAGAAAAGATTTATGGAAGCACCATAGATTATATTGAGGAATCACTAGGATCATCACTTAAAATAACAAATCCTAACGTGCGGGATGCATGTGGGTGTGGAGTTAGCTTTACAATATGATAAGAATATTTAAGGTAATTTTAATATTACTGTGCATTGAGGTAGGTCTACATATCTTAGAAATTATAATAGACTTACACCAATACTTTGGATGGATATTGGGATGAGATTCAGAAAATTAAAATTTTGGGAAGAACCTGATCCTAATGATTTAACTTTGGAAAATGCGTATAAAACGCGATGGGTGTGGTATCACACTATACTAGGATTAGAACTACTAATAGTAATATTAATACAATTAGCAATATTAGTACTATTAGCGATTAAATTATGAGAATAAAAGTAAAGAATAATAACGTTGAAAGTGCATTAAGCATTTTGCGAAGAAGGTCAAAGGAAACTATCTTCGAATACAAGGAGAGGCAGTACTTTGAAAAGCCGAGTGATCGTAGACATAAAGCTAAGCAGTCAGCAAAAACTCGGGAACTAAAGCGACAGAGAAACCAAGAAAAGGAAAGGAAACCTTATGGACGCAAGTAACTTTGAACTCGTAGGCGACTTCATGGAGTCTATGGAGCAGGAGGTAAGGATAAAGCCTTCTTTTCCAGAGGAAGGAGTGCAAAAACTCCGAATAGACTTGATAGAAGAAGAACTAGATGAGCTTCAATACGGCATTGATAATCAGGATATGGTTGAAGTAGCAGATGCACTTACTGACCTACTGTATGTGGTTTATGGGGCAGGACATGCTTTTGGAATTGACTTAGATGACTGTTTCAAGGAAGTACACAAAAGCAATTTAAGTAAGCTCGGACCAGATCTTAGGCCAATAAAAAGGGAAGATGGTAAGGTACTTAAACCTGACACATTCTTCCCACCTGATCTAAAAACTGTACTCAATATCTGAATAAAAAGTGTGATCGCCTATTGTCGCATAGGGACTGTAGGCGGAAGCCCAGTAAGGCCGTACAGAATCATTATGATACCAATACACATCGTTGGGAAGTATACTCATATCCGAATTTCTAAGCCTTAACTCTGCAATCATATAACACAGGTTAAATGCCTGTGAAGCTCCCGGTTTAGGACTATCGCTTTTTCCATCGCAGAACCAACTAAACTGACAGATTAATTTTTTTCCTATCCATTTTCTTTGTTCCACTACTGCACATATTGTATTCGGCCAGCGCGGATCGTTTACTCGATTTAGAGTAACATCCGCGACGGCTAACATACCAGACACAGATTGATCCTGTGCCTCCCAGAAAATGTTCTTTGCTAGACAATTTATTTCACTTGTGTACGCATATGGACTAAGAATCAAACAAAATATTAGTAGTAGTGTTTTTTTCATATTGTAGCTCCGGACTGTCCCAGTCTTCTACTGTCCAGACGGTTAAAGGTCTGTTCATTTCAACGGGGATTATAGTTGGCTCGTAAGCTGTGTAATTTAAATAAGGTCGCTTACTTCTACTTCTGTTTTCCACTTTCGCTGCTATTTGCGCTGTTTTTCGGGTATTAAAAACTCCGAGCACATAGGAGTGCTCAGAGCTCTTTGCTTGCATTTGAACTACATACATCATGATGCGTTTCGTACTCTCGGAGAGTTAGGCTTTCGCTTCTTGCGATAGTTACCGTGTGATACGGTCTTCTTGCCATTACGACGCATTCTTAGTATGTCGTCTCTTTTCCAGTTTGGATTTATTAAACTCTTACTCATAATGAGGTCTCTCCTGTGGAAAGGCTTCTGCAGGGTGATCTTCGATACGCGCTCGTAACTTCTTATCGCCCCACGTTCCGCCTCTGATTAAATAATTATCATCTCCAAAACCATCTGGGTCTACACCATCGTGATCGCCAAAACCCATCGCATAACCACTTGAAGAAGTCCTAAACTTAGCGTTCAGGTCATCACAAGTCTTTATAGATTGTTGTAGATTTACTACTTTATTACTTTCTACTGGTTCTCCGCAAGTGTACCACCAACCACCTTCTTCTGGGCCGCCATAGGCCTGTGCTAGTTCGTAGATGTTTAAATACTTCATATTTCTCCTGTTTTGGTGAGCCTGACGGGAAATGAACCCGCAACCACCATAAAGGTAGCTCTTAACAATATTGAGCTTACAGGCTCGTAAATTTTATCGGCTGGGTCTGTACCAGTCTCGACATTGTACCATGTTATCAAATTCGCCTTCTGCAACAGCTTGTCTACACGTTTCGTTCAACTCTTTATTGCCAGGCTCAAAAACTGCAACCATAACTAAGATTCCAGTAATGATTAGATAATCCATTTATCCTCCTATATCATCGTAGTTTAGCGGTGGCTTGATAAAAGCCTCCTTCATTAGATTAAAGTCATCCCATAGGTCTTCTACTGTCTCCCCGAAAGGAGCAGTAACTTCCTCAGAACAACCATGAATTCTTTGATCCGAATAAAACACAGAATGAAGCTGGTAATAGTTATCACCTTGCTTATCCACATGTTTTACTACTCTATAATTCCAGCTAAAACTCATAGGCTTCTGCACGCCTCTATAACTGCTTCCCAGTTTGTCGGCTCAGGCCACCACACAGTTTTGTTGTTGTTAGCCCTACAATGACAAACATCGTGCATCCAAGTTATACAAGGGTCTTGTGAAGGTAAACTACCTGCACAACCGCCTAGCAAGAATAGTATCACGAATAATCTCATTATACATACCTCTGTTTGTGCTTAGAATAGCCACGCTTACCTCGTTTCTTGCGGTCAACTTCTTTTCTAGAACGAAAAGGAGTGCCCTCAGCAAAGAGGATGAAGTGCGCTCTTGTTTTGTTTCTTGATTTTTTCATACTGCGTATTATAGCGCTCTAAAGGACAAAAGTCAAGAACTTTTTTCACCTATTCTCTAAAAATAGAACATTTTTTAGTTTGGTAAAAGGCGTTCCTTAAAGCAATTTCATTTACCTACTCAAAAATAAAACTTGTGTTATGCCAAAAAGTGTGATAAAATAATACTCTAATTGATGATCAATAAGGTCGAATCAATATTGTTATAACTAGATGCTTACGAAAACAGTTTGAAATATTTATGCGCTTGGAGTGGAATCGGAATTAAAGGAGATTCCATCTCCAAACCCATAATATTATTGAAAGTGATGTTAAGTAAGCAAAATCCCAAAAAAAGTGCGTAAAAATTATTAACGAACTTTGACCAACCATAATGACCCCGATAATTTAATAACACTGTTACAACTCAAAGGGGTCTGTAAATATGTATGTGGAAATTCGTCTTAATTTCGCGCAATTCGAAAATTTTTAAAAAAGGTACATCGTTAATCCACTTACAAGAATTAGGGGAATTATCACCATCATCAGGATAAATGTTAGAGTTTGTAGGAATTTTTCTAGGAATTCGTCCATATTAGTTCTCCAAGTCCTTGTATCGGCTCTCAGTACGTATTGATGCACTTTCTTTAGTTTGTATATCTATTAGTCCTCGGTCAATCATCAATCCAATAATAGCTTCGACATCCCCAACCTCTCTGGATAAGTCTTGCTTCTCAACCCCGTGGCGACCCCGCTTAAGAACTTTACTACATGCGTGAATCACTTCAGCACACTCTTCCATTAATTTGACGTAGATATTAAACACTTTATACTTGCCTCCAGTAATTTCAATGTGTTTTTAGGTGCTTTGTCGAGACCCAGTAGCGATTCTTCGTTAATCCCTAAAGTCTCGGCAATCTCGATCACAATTTCTTTCTTAGTGATCGGATTCTCACCCGTTTTCGTTTTATAAACCTCTCGGCGGTACACGCCTTCGCGTGATAGTTTGCCGATTATAGACTTAATAGTCTTATCTAGCTCACCCGCTAGCCTTTCTACTGTTTCTCTATTAGGCGAGCTAGAATATTCTTCAATTACATACTTAGTCGCTTCCTCACTGTAGTTCATCGTTATTCATTCCTTGCAAATAATTTGCCAATTCATCCATTCCTTGCCGCACGTTGGCTTGCAGCCTTAGTAATTCTTCATCGGGATTGGACTTAACCATCTCAATCTCGTCTCCTTCTTTGTGACATGTGTGGGTTGAAAATTCTAGAAGTCCTACTGGAACATTCTCAGTGCCTATCATTTCAGCATATCGCATTAGTACATCGTCGTACTGTTCTTGCAGCTTAGTAGCCTCCATTTCTAGAGCTCTGCTAAGCATGTAGTTCTCCATTACTCTTGTGTAGTTCTCACCAAGTTCTATTTGTAGTCCTTTCAGCTGTTCAATGTAACTTCCATGATTAAAAGCCTTAGGAAAGATAATTATATTGTCGCTCATAAAGTCCTCCTTTTTTAACCTTAAAATTTCATCCTTATATATTATCTCACCTTTCAACAAAAATGTCAAGAATTATTTTGATTATGCACACAAAAAACCCCGCGTACGCAGGGTTAATTGCATATGTTTCCATACTGGTCTTCACGTGACTTACGCGGTCAAGTCTAGGAGTCTCGACCTCTCCCTCTACACCTCTTTATGGAACGCTGATAGAGTGCGACCCCAAAGCTCCGCATATTTATCGTCTTGGTCTTTGGACAAGACGCCCGGCTGTATACGCCGAGTCCTTGTGGTTAGCAGTACGATGCTAGCTAGGGAGATTGGTCTACACGAGTCACCCAAACCCTCGTGGCCGTTTTAATAGCGAGATCGGCCAACTCTATTGATTACGAAACTATTGCTGCGAGCAACTTCTGTAGGTCACCAAAACCTGCCTTGTTCAGGCTTACAAACTCTACACCAAGCGTTGCTTCGATTTCAGCAACAAGGTCAGCCTTGCGAACCTGTGGAGGACGCTTAGCAGCCTTAGGCTGGGCAACGTACACACCAAGAGCAGAGAGCTTAGCAATAACAGAGCGTTCGCTCTTCTCAAACTCGGCTGCTAACTCATTAACAGTGTCGCGAGTAGGGGCGGCTTCGTATCGTGAAACCATTTCGTCAATAACTACTTGAGGGTAGTTGCTTGATTGTGTAGCTGTAGCTTTCATAGATTTTCTCCCGAAAAATTTATAAGTGTTCTCAATTTCAATACAAGTATTATATCAAAAGTAAGGTGTCGTGTCAACAATTTTTTTCCATTTTGCTAGTAATTTTTTCTCCATTTTCCTAGCCTCTACCTCCCATGGAGCGTCCCAGTAATCCACACGTCGGTACTTCTTACCACGGAACTTGTCTGTACGACTACCTAATTCTAACCCATCGAAAGCAAACTGCTTTACATGAGTCATTTCATGGAAGATGCTTTGAGCTACACGCTTGTTATTAAATCGGCTGTTCAAGCGTATTTCGTAGCCTGTTTCGTGCATCCAAGAATCGCCATAATAGTCACCTTTAAACTTAGTCATGATGACTTTCAAAGGGTACGCCCTAACCTCCTCATGGAGCTTAAACTCGTTAATGGCGAAGGCAACAGCTCGCATAACCATGCGTTGCCTACCAATCGGCCAATATCCCTTTTTTACTTTAGCGTTGTACAAATCTTTTCTTTCCTTTCCAAATGTTTCCTACCTTAAATTCACACGGGTTATCGGTAGGATCATAGCCCGCATCATTCATTAATTGTTCACCAATAAGTATCAGTTCTGTAAGCTCAGCCTTTGCAACTTTTGTGTGTAAAGAGTCGTCATCTTTCATATTAGACATGACTAGCTTACGCACTACTTCTGTAGCAAAGGCTACTTCGTCCTTATTTAGCTTCATTCTTCTTACCTTTGACTCTTTTGATGAGCCATGCAATATCCTCAGCAGGCTCCTCCATAATCATGATGGCTGCAATAGCTTCGTCCGAAGACAAACCGTCCTGCATCATGCCACCGTGCATAAGGAGTAGCTCAAACTGATTCGTTGTTATTTGGTTTTCCATTTTTTTCATACTGCGTATTATATCAGCATTTAAATCAGTTGTCAACTAAAATTGCCCCCAATCGTGCAAATAACGCAAGGGAATTCCGGGGGGCCGCGCGCGGGGTCGGAAA
>MDSZ01181463.1_pt1 | contig 10519 bp, 13 predicted proteins | sample 811201 | NCBI WGS metagenome assembly MDSZ01 (sample SAMN05326647, study PRJNA326480) | marine metagenome | isolation source: seawater | place: Indian Ocean: North | collected 2010
CTTGTAAATTTTTGAAATTATATCTAGTGCATCTGATAATGCTAATTTTCTTCCTATTTTAAATAAAGTAATTATTTTTTTTATCATTAAATTTTCCAGGCACTGTGCAGTGCAACAATGCCACCATTTAAATTTAAATATTCACACTTCTCAAATTTATTTTTTTTCATCAATTCAATAAGTTCATCTTGATCTACGAATTCATTAATACTTTTTACTAAATATTCATAAGGTTTTTTATCACCAATCACAAATTCTCCTATAATTGGTATTAACTTGGAATAGTTTTGATATAAAAAGTCTAAATAATCATTATTAATCTTAGAGAATTCAAGACAAAAAAATCTTCCTCCTTTTTTTAATACCCTAAATGCCTCCGACAAAGTTTTATTTAAATTTTTTGTATTTCGTAAGCCAAAACTTATGACATAATAATCAAACTGAGAGTCTTTAAATGGTAATTTTTCAGCTGGTGCAATTTTCCAAGTTATATTTTTATATTTTTTTAGTTTCTCTTTTCCAAGTGAAATCATTTTTCTATTTGGATCAATACACTGAACTGTTGATTTATTTTTTGTAGCTTCAGTAAAAAGTTTAGCAATATCACCAGTACCACATGCAACATCAATTAAACTTCTGTTTATCTTTGGTTGCATCGAGTATATCAGTTGCTTTTTCCATGATTTATGAATTCCAAACGACATTAGGTTGTTCATTAAGTCATATTTATCATAAACTTTATTAAATACGTCTTGAACAAGATTTTTCGTATTTTGTAGTTTTTGTTCCATTTTTATTTTTTTAATTTTTTATAATATAGTCTGATATGCCAGAATTACCAGAAGTAGAAGTAGTAAAACAATCACTTGAAAAATATATATTAAATAAAAATTTACTAAAAATTGTAGTTAGAAATAAAAATTTAAGATTTCCTGTTCCTAAAAATTTATCAAAAATTTTATATAATAATAAAGTTACTAAAATAAAAAGAGTTTCTAAATATATAGTCATTGAGTTTAGATATAATCTTTTTTTAATAATTCATTTAGGAATGTCAGGAACATTGCATTTGGTGAGAAGTAAAAAAAATCATAAAAATACAAATTTGAGTTTTTATCATGCTAAAAATCTTCCGAAAAAACATAATCATATTTTTTTTAATTTTAAAAATTTTACAATAATTTATAATGATCCTAGAAGATTTGGTTTTATAAAATTATTAACGTGTGAAAAAAAACTAAATATCTTTTTTAGTAAACTTGGACCAGATCCTTTCGAGAAAAATTTTAATTATAAATATGTTAAAAATTTTTTAAATAAAAAAACTAAAAATATAAAAAATTCTTTACTGGATCAAAATTTTATTTCAGGAATTGGTAATATATATGCTAGTGAAATTTTAAATTATTCAAAAATAAGTCCCTTAAAATTATCTGGTAAATTAAATGATAATGAAATAAAAAAAATTATTTATTTCTCATATAAAGTCTTGAAATATGCAATAAAAAAAGGTGGAAGTACAATTAACAATTTTTTATCAGTAAAAGGCAGTCAAGGTTCTTACCAGAAAGAATTTAGAGCTTACAAAAGGGAGGATAAAAGCTGCAAAAATAAATTATGTTTAGGTACCATTGTTAAGCTAAACATATCTAATAGGTCTACTTATATGTGTAATATTTGCCAAAAATAAATAAAAAAAATAATTGACCATATAAAATAAGCAAGCTATACAATCGCGCAAATGGCTAATACTAAATCAGCAATTAAAACAATTAGAAGAATAAAAAGACAATCCTTAGTTAATAAGTCAAGGAAAAGTAGGTATAAAAGTGCTATCAAGAAAATTAACCTATTAATTGAAAAGAAAGATAAAAAAGCTGCACTAAACTACCTTCCAAAATTAAATTCTGAGTTGATGAAAATTGCTAAAACAGGTGTAATTAAAAAACAGAATGCTTCTAGAAACGTTTCTAGGATCACAAAAAGAATAAACTCTCTTTAATTGAATCAACTTATAAACGTTTTAATTGATCAACTTATTGTACTTAATTAAGAATTCTATACTAGATCTACTCAAAAAAAAGTAAACAAATTTGATCTAATTAATATCAATAATTTTTTACTTTATAAAATTTTGAATATTAAAATTCAATCTAAGATTTTATTTTTTAAAAAAATTTAATTTTCAATTAAGGATTACATTTTTTTTTGAAAAAAATAATTATCATATTGCAATGCTAGACTATTTCAGATTAAACAAGTTTCGAATGAAAAATTCCTTAAATCAAAATTTAAATCAAGATAAAACAGATTTTATAAAATGGGATTTAGTTCAAGAAGATCTGAAAACAAAATTTGGAAAAGAAGTTTTTGAAAGTTGGCTAAAAAAAATGGATCTGATCGAAGCAAACCCAGATAATTTGCAAATATCAGTACCTACTAGGTTTATAAGAGATTGGATTACTTCAAGATATTTAGATAATGTAATACAAGTTGTTAAAACGCATAATAAAAATATTAATAGAATTGAATTTAAGATAAATTCTACATCTTTAGTTTCAACCAATGATGTTAAAATAAATGAAAACAGTCAAGATAATGTCATAAATGCAAATCTTGCTTTTATAAAAGATACATTTATTCAATATAATAGAATTGATCCAAACAAAAATTTCGAAAATTTCATAGTAGGTTCAAGCAATAGTCTTGCATTCGAAGCCTCAAAAAAAGTTACTGAAACCACATCTAGCTACAACCCACTATATTTGTATTCAGGTGTAGGGATGGGAAAAACTCATTTATTAAATGCAATAGGCCTTAAACTTAAGTCTAGCAAGAAAGTTATGTTTATATCAGCCGAAAGGTTCATGTACCATTTTGTAAAATCCATTAAATCCAATGAAATGATTAAATTTAAAGACTATTTCAGAAATACTGATGTTTTATTAATTGATGACATACAGTTTATGAATGGAAAAGAGGCTCTACAAGAGGAATTTTTTCATACATTCAGTACATTGTTGGATAAAGGATCACAGGTAGTAATAACAGCGGACAGACCCCCGAATAAACTTAATAGAATTCAAGAAAGAATTAAATCAAGATTTTCGGGAGGGTTAGTTGTTGATATACAAAATCCAGATTTGCCTCTTAGAACAGAGATAATAAAAAATAAATTGCTAGAGTTAAAAGTATTTAATGCAAACGATGTAACAGTTTCAGATGAGGTACAAAAATTTATTTGTACTGAAATTAAATCCAGTATTAGAGAACTAGTTGGAGCGTTAAATAGAATAGTTTCTTTTTCAAGAATTTATAATAGAATTCCTAATCTTTCAGAAACAAGAATTATATTAAAAGACTTGTTAAATATTTCTGAAAATAAAGTAACAATCGATAATATACAGACAATTGTTTGTAAATTTTTTAAGATAAGTAAAAATGAAATGCTTTCATCTAGGAGATCAAGATATTTAGTAAGACCAAGACAAACCGCCATTTACTTAGCGAAAATGCTTACATCGAAGTCCCTACCAGAAATTGGAAGATGTTTTTCTAATAGAGATCATACAACTGTTATACATTCTGTGAAAACAATTGAAAAACTAAGAAAAGAAGACAACGAATTAAATATTAAAATAGATACACTAAAGAATAAAATTTTATACAAACAAGATGAAATTTAGCGTAAATCAAAAAGATTTGCAGAGTTCCCTAAATTATTGTCAGGGAGTTATTGAAAAAAAAAGTACACTACCTATTTTGTCGAATGTTTTAATTGAAGCAAAAAATGCAAATCTTAAGATTACTGCAACTGATTTAGATTTAATATTTATTCAAAATATCTCGAATATAGAAATATCTGAGGAAGGTGAAACAACCACAGCTTGTTCATTAATGTACGACATAGTAAGAAAATTCAATAATGAAAAGATTAATTTTGATTTAGTAAGTGAAAATAAAATACATTTAGAGTCTGATAAATCTTCTTTTAACTTAAATTGCTTACAAGCATCTGAGTTTCCTATAACAGAGTCAAATTTCACTGATAATGAGTTTTTACTTAATTCTAAAAAATTACTAAAACTTCTTAACAAATGTAAATTTTCAATTTCAAATGACGAGACGAGACATTATTTAAGTGGAATATTCTTGCATTTAACTGAAAATGAAAATAACAGATTTCTCACAGCGGTTGCTACAGACAGTCATAGAATGGCTATATCTAAAACTTTGCTAACAGATGAAATAAGTTTTGAGCCAATAATTCTTCCTAAAAAAACAATTTATCAGCTTTGCTCTCTACTGGATGATTATGATGGGGATGTAAAAATTTCAAATGTTAAATCAAAAATTAAATTCGAATTCAATAATACTATTTTAATGTCAAAACTAATTGATGGAAAGTTCCCTAATTATTTCCAAGTAATTCCGAAAGAAAATCAAAAAAAATTAGAAATCGATTTAAAACCATTTTTAACTTCAGTAGATAGGGTTGCCTCAGTTTCTTTAGACAAAAAAGATGGATTAAGGATGCACTTAGAAAATAATAGTTTAAATTTATCTGTTAATAATAGTAATAGCGGTGATGGTAAAGAGAGTTTATCTGTTAAGTTTGATCATGAATTAGAAATAAGTTTTAATCCAAGATATTTAATTGATGTTGCTTCAAATATGGATGGAGATAAAATTGAAATTTTTTTAAAAGAATCTGGAGCACCAGCTTTGATTAAAGACCCATCTGATTTTGATAGCATATATGTAATAATGCCCATGAAAGGTTAACGAATATTATCTAATTCTTGATATAAATCTTCTTCGATTTTTTTTTGAAATTCCTCAACGTTTAATCCAACTGGAATAGAGTTTAATATACTTATCGTAATTACTTTATTTGGATTTAAATTTCCTGATTTAGGCCAAACATCTCCTGAATTTAGAGCAACAGGAACACATTTAAATTTTAGTTTTTCGTAAATTTTTGAAACTCCTTTTTTAAAAGGTATTTTATCATTTATATTTGTTCTAGTAGCTTGTGGGAATATTAGCACTGGCCTTTTCGAACTGCTGGTTTCTGATATAATTTTGTCATAAAAACCTAAATTGTCTCTACTCACCTTAGCTCTATCAATTGATATTGAACCAATTTTTTTTAAATGCCAACCGAATATAGGTATTTTTAACAACTCTTTTTTTAAAATAAAAACTGGTGATTTGAATACTGCTTGCAAAAAGAAAGTTTCAAATAATGATTGATGAAGTGAAGCAATAAAAAAAGGAGATTCTTTTGGAATATTTTCAATTCCTTTAATTTTTATTTTTACAGAAAGAAAAAGAAATAAACAAATTTTTATCCAATGTCCTAATATCTTTCCTCCTATAAGGTCAATTTTTTTTGGCAATATTAAAGCAGGTAAGAAAATTAAACACACAAAGACTGTTCCAGTATAGAAAAAAATTTTAAAAACTAAACCTCTGATCATCAATTAAATAATTTTTTTAAGACTTTCTTTTTTTTTTATCCTAAAAACTTTTGAATTTTTTATTAAGATTTCATTAGCACTTATTCTGAGATTATAATTTGAACTTAATACTTTTCCATATGCGCCAACGTCACAAATTGCGACACCTTCCCCTTCATTAAGTTTCTGGTATTTTTTGAGAGATAAAAATTTATCAGTTGTCTCACAAATTGGACCTACAAAATCATGTCTTTTCGAAATTTTACTTCTATTTTTTTTAACTGGTACAATTCTATGATAAGCTTTATATAATGCAGGTCTCATTAAATCGTTCATCCCAGCGTCGATAATTATGAAATTAATCTTATCTGTTTTTTTTATATAAATTATTTTCGCCAATAAAAACCCCACATTTCCGATTATAGATCTACCTGGTTCAAATATTATTTTGACTTTATTTTTTTTTACAAAACTACTTATTCTCTCAGAATATTTCATATAATTTAACAATTTTTTATTTTGACCATAGCTTATTCCCATTCCACCACCTAAATCTATATACTCAAAGTAAAAATTTGTTTTGTCTATAGTTTTTTGAATTGCTTTAAGCATTTTAAAATAAGGAATGTGACTTGTAATTTGACTACCTATATGAACACTTAAACATTTTATATTGAGATATTTTGATTTCCCATATTGTTTTAATATTTCAATAATTTCTTTTTCTGTAAGTCCAAATTTATTAGAATTTTTACCTGTGGTTATTTCTTTAATTGTTTTAGCGTCAACATTTGGATTCATTCTTAATCCTATTTCAACACATCTGTTATTTTTTTTTGCAATTTTATGAATATTTTCTATTTCACTTTTAGATTCTGCGTTAATTAATAGTATCCTATTATTAACTGCGAATTCGATTTCTTCGTACGTTTTGCCAACTCCTGAAAATACTATTTTCTTACGATTTATTTTTGCTTTAATTGCCGCCATCAATTCACCTTTGGAGACAACATCTGCTCCTAGTCCTAATTTACCTATTTCATTTAAAATTTTATTATTATTGTTAGCTTTTACTGCAAAACATATTAATGGATTTATTTTTTTAAAATTCTTCTGAAATTTTAAAATATTTTCTTTTAATCTATTGTATGAATAACAATAAACAGGAGTTCCAAAATTTTTAATAATTTTATCAACAGATATTTTATCAATAAATAATTTATTATTGTTGTAATACATTTAGAATTTTAATTAATAATTAAATAATAACAGTACCAGTTGTTCCATAGACTTTGATTTTAATCAACCCTGATTTTTCCTGGTAAACTGGGTCACCTTTTTTTCCACAAGAAAAAATTGGAATAAATATAAATAAAATTATAATTATTTTTTTAAGCATTTTTGTATTTTTTTATCATTTTCTTAATGTTTTCAAAAGATGTTCCACCATATGATTTTTTTGAATTTACTGCATTTTTTAGATCAAAAACTTTAATTACATCATCTTTTATTTTTGGCTCTATTCTTTTAATTTCTTCTAATGATATTTCAGAAAGTGTTTTTCCATTTTTTTCACAATAGTTAACTATCTTTGCAGTGACTTGATACGCTTTTCTAAATGGATAATTAAGATTTTTTACGATGTAATCAGCCAAGTCAGTTGCCGTTATATAACCCTTACTTGCAAGTTTTAACATTTCTTTTTTATTTACTGAAAAATTTTTCAATACTTCATTTAAAACTTTTAATGAATCTGAGAGATTATCAAAAGTTTCAAAAACAATTTTTTTATCATCTTGCAGATCTTTAAAATAAGATAAAGGCAATCCTTTTAAAATTGTCAGCATTGAAAACAAATTTCCATATGAGCTTCCTACTTTACCTCTTAAATATTCTAAAGTATCTGGATTTTTCTTTTGAGGCATTATTGAGGAACCGGTAACTATATTATCATTTAGTGATAGAAGTTTAAATCCATCCGAATTCCAAATTATGAATTCTTCTGCAAGTCTAGATATATGCATTGCGCATACCGAAGATGAATATAAAAAATCTAATACAAAATCTCTATCCGAAACTGTATCAATTGAATTATTTGTTGGTACCTTGAACCCAAGTTTTTTTGTAGTAAAATTTCTATCAATACTAAATGATGTACCTGATAATGCTGCTGATCCCAAAGGGTTTTCCTTAAGACTGTTAAAATTATTTAAAAATCTTATTTTATCTCTGTTTAACATTTCAACATATGCTAAAATATAATGGGCGAAGGAAATGGGTTGTGCATTCTTTAAATGAGTAAAACCTGGCATAATAGTATAAATATTTTTTTCAGCTATGTTCAGAATATTTTTAACTGTCTGTTCCAACATTTTAATTAATTTATTATTTGAATTAATCATCCAAATTTTTAAATCTACTAATACCTGATCATTTCTCGATCTTCCTGTATGAATGTATCCAGCATCTTCACCAATTAGTTCAAAAAGCTTCTTTTCAATACTCATATGAATATCTTCGTCCTTATAATCAAATATATATTTTTTTTTTATTATCTGATTTTGAATTTTTCTTAACCCCCAAATAATTTTATTTTTAACTTTAAAATTAATTATTTTTTGTCTATTTAGCATTTCCACATGTACGATGGATGCAAGAATATCTTCCTTGTAAAGTCTTTTATCTACGTTGATGGAGCTAGAAACCTTTTCAAAAGTTCCTGAGTTCTTTTTTTTAATTCTAGTTCCCCAAATAGGTTTATTTTTTTTTTTCATATAAATAAATAATATTTAGCTGATTTAACTTATTTTTATCAATTGATTAAGTTTTAATTCTTAAAAAAATAGGCAAAACCAACTAGTGCAATAATTGCTATAAATTGTAAAATAACTCTTAATTGCATCAATTTATTTGATGCTTTCTTTGAACCACCCTTAAATAAATTAGCTATTCCTAGAATTAAAACAACAGCAACTAAAAGAAGCAAAAAAATTGAGATGATTTTAATTAAAGTTCCTGAAAACATAGTGTGATATATACATTAAAAGTGTAAATTATAAATAATTAATATTATGACATTTTGCCTAGACACAGTAATTATCCCACCAGAAAATGATGAACCAATTAAAAATGCAGTAGTTCTTCTTCATGGATATGGGGGAGACGGTAAAGATATTAGTATGCTTACACTTAATTGGAGAAGATCTCTAAAAAATACAGTCTTTTTATGTCCAAATGGACATGAAAAATGTGAAATTAATCCTATTGGTTTTCAATGGTTTGATCTATCGAAAAACGATGAAGAATATATTTTGATAAAATCCCTAGAGGCAGAAAAATTAATTGAAAAATTTATTAATGAGGTAAAGGAGAAATATCAATTATCAAAAAGTAAAATCGTTCTTGGAGGTTTTAGCCAAGGGTGTATGATGTCATTAAATACAGGAGTAACATCAGATGAAGAATTTAACTGTATTATTGGATTTTCTGGAAAAATTATAAATAAAGAAAATCTTCAAAAAAGAATTAAAAATAAGAGTAAAATACTTCTTTTACATGGAGAACAGGACGAAATTGTAAGTTCAAATTTTATGTTAGAAGCAAAAGATTTTTTTGAAAGAAACAAGTTTAGTGTAGAAACAAATTTAGTAAAGAACTGTGGTCATCATATACCAATTGAAGCGTCAAGCCTAGCTTTAAATTTTATAAAAAAAAATTTAAAAGTTTAATTAAAGTTTCTAATTTAATTTGTTATATTGATTTTAAAAATTATATACGTTAGAATTAATGATATGTTTAATGAAAACGTCTCACTTGAAAAATGTCCAGCACTAGTTTTGAATGCGGATTATAGGCCTCTAAGTTATTATCCCCTATCTGTATGGAGTTGGCAAGATTCTATAAAATCAGTTTTTTTAAATAGAGTTTCTATTATTAGTTACTATGACAGAGTAGTTAGAAGTCCATCATTTAGTATGAAATTACCAAGTGTAATTGCACTTAAAGATTATGTAAAACCATTAAGGAATCCAAACTTCACAAGATTTAATGTATTTTTGAGAGATAAATTTTCATGCCAGTATTGTGGAAGTAAAAATGAACTTACATTTGATCATTTGCTTCCAAGATCCAAAGGAGGAAAAACAAATTGGGAAAATGTTGTAACGGCGTGTTCAACTTGCAATGTGCAAAAAGGTGGAAGGTTATTAGAAAAGTCAGGAATGAAACTAGCTATATTGCCGTTTGCCCCTACCACAGAAGATCTTCACAAAAATGGCAAAAACTTCCCTCCAAATTTTTTACACGAAAGTTGGATGGATTATTTATATTGGGATGTTGAATTAGAAAATTAATTTAGTATTTTTCTGAAATTTTTATTGCAATTTTTGATCCAGTTTTAATTATTCCATCAAGAACTTTATAAAATCCCTCTTTTGTAGCACCTTCATCAAAAGCTATATCTTTATGGTGTAATTCATCTTCTCTAAACTTAATAATTTTTTTTCTAAGTTCAATTTCATCATCACCAATTTGATCTATTTGACTTTGATAATGCTTATCAATAACTTCCTCAACTGATGCAGTACAAAGCATAGCTGCCTTTTTGCCTAAGATGGTTGATCCAAATCCAAGGCCAATACCTAGTAAATCCCAAACTTTTAAAAATCTAGTAGGTTTTATTTTTCTTTTATTAATCTCTTTTTCAAAATATTCAGAATGTTCTTCTTCATGTTCTTTCATATGTTCAATAAGTTTCTTTAACTCTTTATCTTTACTAAAAGTACTTAAAGCTAACAATTGACCTTCGTATATTTTAATAGCACCTCTTTCACCAGCATGGTCAACACGAATAAACTCTTCTAACTTTTTTTTATCTGTTTTTCTCATTATTCAAATATCTAATGGTAATTGAGACTAAAGCAATTGATAATATGAAATTTATAGTCGCAAGCGATAAACCAAATATTCTAAAATTAACATTTTTGCAATTAGGTAAAACATTGTTTAAACTTTGTAATAACTCTTTTTTATCAGTAGTATCAATATTTTCATTTGTA
>MDSZ01033749.1_pt1 | contig 10518 bp, 9 predicted proteins | sample 811201 | NCBI WGS metagenome assembly MDSZ01 (sample SAMN05326647, study PRJNA326480) | marine metagenome | isolation source: seawater | place: Indian Ocean: North | collected 2010
AATTATACAATAAGTGAGTCAGTATATCCGCCACATTATAAAGTAAATATTAGAAATAAATTTATAAATATATTGTTTAATTTTAGTTTTAGAAATAATCATCTAGGCAAAATTCAAGAAATGTTCTGGTATGATAAAAACGATAAAAAAATTAATAATGAAAAAATAGAAAAAAAATATAAAAAAATTTTTTTGAAATTTTTCAAAATTAAAACAGACCTAATAAAAAAATCAGAGTTATTTAAGAATTTAGATAAAAAATTATGAGAAAAATAAATATTTTTGTAACTCTTGGACCTAGCTCACTCAATAAAGATTTTCTCAAATATATTAATGGAAAAGTATCATTAGTGAGATTAAATATGTCCCACGTAGGGGAGAAAGATCTAAAAAGACAAATTCTGTTTATTAAAAAAAATTGTAAAATACCAATATGTATTGACACAGAAGGAGCCCAAATTAGAACAAAATTATCTAGAAAAAAAAGAATTAAGTATTTTAAAAAAAATATAATTTTTTTTAATAAATTAAGTAAAGATAAAAATTTTTATCCTCCAGATGTTTTTGATAAGTTAAAAATTAAGGATATTTTAGATATTGGCTTTGAAGGTTTGAAAATTAAAATTATTGGAAAAACAAAAAATAAAATTAAAGCTATTTGCATAAATCAAGGTTTTTTTGAAAATAATAAAGGAGTTCATATAATAAATAGAAAGGTGAAACTCAACTATCTTACCAAAAAAGATTTACAATCAATAAAAATAGCAAAAAAACTAAAAATTAAAAACTATGCTCTATCTTTCACTAATTCTATTAGCGATATCAAAAATTTTTCAAAATTACTTCCAAGAGAAAAAAAAATATTTAAAATTGAAACATTAGAAGCCCTTAAGAATATCAATTTATTTTTCAAAATAGGAAATCAATTTTTAATCGATAGAGGTGATTTATCAAAAGACATAGGAATAGAAAATATACCCTTTGCTCAAAGGAAAATATTTAGTTTGTCCAAAAAAATTAAAAAAATAAAAATAGCAGTAGCTACAAATTTTTTAGAAAGTATGATTGAAAAGCCGTTTCCAACAAGAGCAGAAGTCAACGATATTTATAATTCAATTGAAATGGGAACTAGCTCTTTAGTATTGGCTGGAGAAACAGCAATAGGCAAATATCCAAAAGAATGTATAGATTATCTTTTAAAGATAATTAAAATTTACCACAAAGACCTTAGAAAAAATTTTAAATATTAAAAATGTTTAAAAAGCTTAATTATATTTTAGGAAAAGGTGATATGAGAAGATATATATTCTTCTTATCACTTAATATTTTATTTTTTTTACTGGAGTTTATTTCCCTTTCTTCTTTACCATTATTTGTTGCTACTCTTGTTAATCCTGATCTTGTGCTATCTAAAATTAAATTAATAAAATTTTTAAATTTTGAAGAATTGATTAATGATCAGAATATAGTTTATTATTCTGCCATTCTGGTTGTTTCATCTTTTTATCTTAAAAACATATTATTAGGATTTTTTCTTTATTTTGAAAATGAGTTTTATAGAAAGATACGAACAAACTTATCAGACAAGTTGTTTGGGAACTTTATTAATATGCCATATGTAAACCATGTAAACAAAAATCAAGCTGATTATTCAAATTTGACATTATTTAATATTGAACACTTCACTGCCTATATGGAAAATATAAATACCTTTTCAAGAGAAATAGTTACTTTAATAGTATTATTTTTAATAGTAACTCTTGCTGAGCCAAAAGCTGCTTTCGTTGTTATTGTGCTTTTCAGTTTAATTTTTGTACTTTATAAATATTTTGCCAGAAAAAAAATATCTAAATGGGCAAAAGTTTTAAATCAATTAAGAAGTTCGATACTTAAAACTTTAAACGAGTCATTTGGAGCTATTCAAGAGATTAAAATTTTTAACCAAGAAAATAATTTACAACGAAATTATTCTGAAAAAATCACTATTTACGAAAAGAACAGATCAAATATAATACTTGCTAGAAAATTTCCAAAAATTTTTCTTGAACTTTCTGCAATTTCATTAATAGTAATAATATCTATAATTTACTTTCTATTTTCAAACGACACTAAATCAATCTTAACCATTTTATCAGTTTACCTTGTTGTATCTGTTCGATTTATTCCTGCTTTTAATAGTTTATCAAATTCATATGGATATCTAAGAGTCTATAAGCCTGGATTTGAGGCTATCTATAAACAAATACAAGAAATCATAAACTTTTCTATTGATAATAAAAAGATGAAAAAAAGATTAGATCAAGATGATAAAAATCTCAAAAAAAATTATATAAAAATCGACAACTTATCTTTCTCTTATAAAAATCAAAGCCATGATAAGTCTTTAAACAATATTTCTATAAATATAGATAAAGGTGATATCGTTGGAATTACAGGAGAGTCAGGTTCAGGAAAAAGTACACTTTTTTACTTATTGTTAGGCTTATTAATACCAGAGAAAGGTAACATATTTTTTCAAGGAAAAAGTATTTTCAATAATTTAGAAAACTGGAGAAAAAAAATTGGATATATTTCTCAAAACGTATTTTTATTTGATGGCACTATTAAAGATAATATAAGTTTTAATTTATCTGAAAAAAATAAATTTAATGATAAAGAGTTAATAGATAAGGTCATCGAAATTTCACAGCTAAGAAAAACAATAGATCAAATGCCGAACAAGTTAGAGACTTTGGCGGGCAGTAACGGTATCAAGCTATCGGGAGGAGAAAAACAAAGAATAGCAGCAGCAAGAACACTGTACAGAAAACCTGATATAATTTTTCTTGATGAATTTACTAGTTCATTAGATTTAGAGAATGAACAAAAAATAACAGAGGGGATTTTGAAATTTGCAAAAGGAAAAACAATATTTTTAATTACACACAGACATCAACTTTTAGAATTTTGTAATATAAATATCATTCTTAAAAATGGAAAAATTTCAGAAATAAAGAATAATAAATTATTATAAATGAGAAAAATTAGTATTATTGTTCCAGTTTTCAATCATGAAAAGTACATTGCAAGATGTATAAGGTCATTAATTAATCAAACTATGTCTAAAAGTGATTATGAAATAATTGTGATTAATGATGGAAGTACTGATAAAACCTCGAATGTTTTGAAAGAATTTGGAAAATATATAAGTTTGATAGAAAATAAAAAAAATGAAGGCTTGCCAGTAGCTTTGAACAAAGGAATTAAAAAAGCTTTATCAAAATATATAGTTAGAGTTGATGCTGATGACTATGTTAATGAGGATTTCTTAAAATTTCTATACGCTTATATTGTTTCAAATCCTCACATGGATGCAGTTTCTTGTGATTATTATTTAGTTGATGAAGAAGAAAAAATTATTAAACGTGAAAATTCATCAGAGAGTCCTATAGGATGTGGTATTATTTTTAAGTCACAAGATATAATTAAGCTCGGACTTTATGATGAAAATTTTCTACTTCATGAAGATATTGACTTAAGAAAAAGATTTGAAAAAAATTATAATATTTTTCGTTTAGAGTTACCTCTATATAGATACAGAAGACATGATAAAAATATTACAAATGATTCAAAAAAAAATAAAAAATTTTTAAATTATTACAAAAAGAAATACAAAATAAAAAAATGAGAAAAATATTTAATAAAAAAAATTTTCCAGATCCATATATTATTGCTGAAATAGGTGTTAATCATGAATGCTCTATAAAACATGCTTTAAAATTAGTTGGGCTTGCAAAAAAAGGAGGCGCTCATGCAATCAAATTACAAAGTTATAAAGCAGAAAATTTAGCTTCAAAATATGCTAAGGCATATTGGGATACAAAAAAAGAAAAATCAAAAAATCAATTTAAATTGTTCAAGAAATATGACCATTTTAGCGACGAAGAGTATTACAAAATTTTCAAAAGATGTAAAAAAATTGGGATAAATTTTTTATCTACACCTTTTGATAATTTTGCTGTCGACTATTTAGATAAATACGTTAATTTTTTTAAAATTGCCTCTGCAGACATTACAAACTTGCCTTTGATAAGTCATGTAGCCTCCAAAAAAAAACCAATTATTATTTCAACAGGTGCTTCAGACATAAGCGAAATTCATAAAGCGATTAAAACTATTAAAAAAAAGAGTAATGCAGAAATTTGTATTATGCATTGTATACTCAATTATCCTACCGAAAATCATAATGCTAACTTATTGATGATACGACATTTAAAAAAAGAATTTCCTAAAATAACTATTGGTTATTCTGATCATACTCTTCCTGATAAAAATATGAATATTCTAACATCTGCATATTTAATGGGAGCAAAAATAATTGAGAAACATTTTACTAGCAATAAAAAACTAAAAGGAAACGACCACTATCATTCAATGGATGTTAATGATTTGAAAATTTTTAAAAAAAAACTTCATTATATAAAAAAAATTTTAGGAACCTCAAAATCAAAAAATTTTATCAAAGATGAATTAGTTTCTAGAAAACACGCTAGGAGAAGTTTAGTCGCTTCAAGAAATTTAGAAAAAGGATATAAAATAAAAAAAAGTGATATAATTTGTAAAAGACCAGGAACAGGTATCAGCCCATATCATTTTAATAAGATAATCGGAAAAAAACTAAAAAAAAGAATTTTTGAGGACCAGTTATTTTCTTGGTCTCACATTAGTAAATGAGTAAAAAAGAATCTGCACTAGTATTTACAAGCTTAAGCAAAACTTGGTTTAAAAACAATAGAAATATATTAGTAGGAGAGTGGTGCTTAAAACAAATAAATGAAACTAAACATAAAAATTTCAAATATAAAGTTTCTGATAGAGAGGATAGAATTAATGTTACTAAAGACGCAAAAATTTGCGATTATTATTATGAAAAATTATTAATCGATGTCACCAAGAAATTTGAAAATTTATATAAATTTAATTGGAATAAAAGATCTTGGGAAGTCTTTCTAGGTCCATGGACTCATAGATTTGTTGCGATTGCTTATGATAGATTTAAAGCAACAGAACATGCGTTAAAAAAGTTTAAAATCAATAAAGTGATACTAAGCTCTGACCATAAATTTGGTCTTTTAACCCAAGATCATAATGAATTTAAATCTAAGTCTCAAACAGACGAGTGGAATTTATTACTTTTTTCAAAAATTTTTCTAAGATGTTTTCATAAGGATAAAATAAAAGTATTAAAAACTCGAATAAATTCTAAAGTCTATCAAAATGAAAATAGAAATTTGAAGAAAATTAATTTTTTTAAAATATTTATATGTAAAATCTTGAGGTTCACTTTTTCCTTTTTTGATAAATACACAAAAAATATATTCTATCGAACATATTTCAATAATAGAAAATTTATCTTTGACTTAAATATTTTGAAGAAAAATATTCCAATTATTTATGATTTCAACTATCAAATTCCAAATGTTGACTTTATTTCTAAAATCAGATCTCAAAAAATTAAATCAAATTTTAAATTAAACCTTTTTGAAAAACTTTTAAGAGAATTATTTTTTGAACTTTTACCCTTTTACTATTTGGAAAAAATAGATTTTTTAAAAAATTCTTCAAGTAATCTTTTTTTACCATCAACAAAAAAAAGAAATATTTATACAGGTGTTGGTTTATGGCACGATGATATATTTAAATTTTGGTTATCAAAATCTTTATCCAATGGAAGTAAATTATTTAACTTCCAACATGGATGTAATTATGGTGTTACTAAATATTCATATGCTGAAAATTTAGAACTTAAACTTTGTGATTTTTTTTTCACATGGGGTTGGAAAAGTAAATCAAAAAAAGTAAAAAGATTCAATTCAACTCGGCTTTCTAATATTAAGAAAAATATAAATTCAAATTCCAAAAAATTATTAATTGTAACAGCAGCACCTCAAACTTATAGGATTGAAAATACAACAGGAAATTTAACAACAAAAAAATCATTTTTATATTATTCTATGATAAAAAAATTTATAAAAACTTTTTTAATCTCTCATAAAGATTTAATATCTTTAAGACCATTTCCATCAGAGAAAAAACTATTTTGTAATTTAAGCACAGAATTACGTAAAGAATTCAAAGAATTAAAAATAGAAAATACAAACAAAAGTCTCATAGACACCATCAAAAATTTCGGTGCAATTATTCATACTTACGACTCTACTAGTTTTTTAGAAACAATGTCTTTGAATAAACCATCATTCTTAATATTTTCTGATGATATTTACAAAAATAACAATAGAAAATCCTCAAAGCACTATTATAATTTATTAAGAAAGGCTAAAATCCTTCATCCTTCACATTTGTCGCTAATTAAATTTCTTGAAAAAATTGAATTTAATTTTGACAAATGGTGGAATAAAAATCTAACACAAACTGTTAGAAAAACTTTTTGCCATCAATATTGTAATGTTGTAAATAACCCTTTAATAGAGTTTAAAAAAATATGAGCTATATAAAAAAAATTGCCAAATCCCCCTATAGAATCACTGAGGTCAATTTATCATCAGCTGTACTTTTGAAAAAAATTTATAAAGTTATTAACAAAATAATACGTAAAAAAATAAATTTAAACTCTTTAAAAGATCTTAAAAAATTAACTTTAAATGATATTGAAAAAATCAATAACGACATTAGAGGTCGATATCAATCAAAGGTATTTAATATCTTTAAAAAAGATATTATGAAAATAATAAATCAACAATATTGTGAAAAAAAACTTAATCTCAGAATCGGAGTTCAAGCAAAGTACATATGGAAGAAAAAAGCATCCAATTCTAAAAGAGTATTATCTTTTGATAAATCTGGCGTCTGGAGAGAATCCTTAAATTTACCAAACAGTTGTTTTCCGACACGACCTCATCAAGATCTTTCTAATAATGGTTTTAGAAGTTCTTCAATAATAATATTTTTTATTCAATTGAGTAAAAAAACTAAAAAATCCTCGATGCTAGAAGTCGCAAAATTTAATTCTAAACAATTTTTAGAGAAGACTTATAATTATAGCGGTTATGAAAATGAAATTGCAAAATCAGTTAACAATAAAAAAAAATGGATTATTCCTTCTGCACTTAAACCTGGAAAAATTCTCTTGATGGACTCAATGACTTGTCATAGAAGCGGAAAATTTGCTGAATTGCCAAGAATAGCGCTTAACGTTAAATTTCAACCTACAAACTTATTTTATATTTATAAATCTTTAGGTTTAAAAAATAATTTAAAAAAAATTAAAGGCAAGAAAGATAGACTTTTGAGACTAGCGAATGATCTAGAAAGTTTAGTAAAGTATAATCATGGTCTACATTTTGAGCTTTCAATAACTCATCATCTTCTTCAGAATTATAAATTAAGTAAAAAATTTATGAAAAAACTATTTTATAAACAACCTTCAAATAATATGTGTAAGAAATATATTGCTGGAGGTATACTTAGAAAAACACTTAAAGAAATTTCTGCAAAAGATATAAAAAACATTTATAAAAATAATTATCAAATAGCAAATCTTTCTTGCGCTCAAAGTATCTATAATACAATCCAGTAAATCATTTCAGTGTTGAAAATTTTGATAAATTTTATTTTATCTTTTTTTAAGATAAAAATAATTAGATTTTTTTCTCATAAAAATAGAATATTAGTAATCCAACGTTTAGATACAAAAAATTTTATCAAAATTTCTTTTTTTGGTTTTTCTAACAGTTTACTTCAAAATGAGTATCAGGGTTTTAATTGGTATTTAAATCGATTTCAAAATGATAAAATATTTATTTCATTTAAAAAATATACCTTATTTAACGTATTAAATGTAAATTTGATAGAAGGAAAAAAAATATCTTATCTAGATAATTTTTTAAAAAATAAAAAATATATCATTAAATTAATTGATTATTACTATAAGATTTGGCCTAGAAAAAGAAATACTCCTTCCCACGGAGATTTAACATTAGACAATCTAATTTTTGATAAAAATCAAATCTATTTAATAGATTGGGAAAACTTTAATAAAAAAAAAGACGCGTGGGGGTTTGATCTAGTTTATTTTTTTCTTTCTACAATTTTTCTACCAAATCTTAAAAAAAAAAAATTGCCGAAAAAGGAATTGAAAGAAATATCTAAAATTTGGAAAAAAATTAAAAAATTATTAAAAAACACGAAAATTAAAAATAATCCAATTAAATATTTTTTAGATAAATTTAAAAAAGATTTGCATTGGAAAAGATTAAGTAAAAAATTTCCAAATAAATTTTTTTTAAATAAAGTAGATCCTGGTTTACTTAGAGATGTGGAAAAGAGTCTTAAAAACAATTAGTTAAATTAATTCAGCTATAGTATAAAAAAATATAATATGAAGGCAGTTATTTTATGTGGAGGACTAGGAACAAGGCTAGCTAGTGAAACTAGTAAAAAACCAAAACCTATGGTTAAAATCGGGAAAATTCCAATATTAGAGCATATAATTAATATTTGTTTTAAATACAAAATAGAAGAAATAATTATTCTCCTTGGATATAAAGGTGATCAAATAAAAAAATATTTTAAAAATAAAAAATACTCAAATCAAATACAATTTGTTAACACAGGTTTAAAAACTTTAACTGGTGAAAGGATATTAAAAATTAAAAAACTATTCAAAAAGGATGAAAATTTTATGGTCACTTATGGCGATGGTTTAAGTAATGTTGATTTAAAAAAATTACTTAAATTTCATATTAAAAATAAAAGAGTTGCTACTTTAACTGCAGTGAGACCACCAGCAAGATTTGGTGAAATTTTCTTTAAGAAAAATAATTTTGTAAAAAATTTTAAAGAAAAACAACAAGTAAGTTCTGGATGGATAAATGGCGGTTTTATTATTTTTCATTCAAAAATTTTTAAATATTTAAAAAGAGGGGAAATGCTCGAAAGGCAACCTATGAAAAGACTTTGTAAAAAAGATAATTTAGTTGCGTATAAACATAAAGGCTTTTGGCAGTGCATGGACACTATGAGAGATAAGCAAAGTTTAGAAAAACTTATTAAAAAAGAAAAAAAACTACCATGGATGAAAAATAACATTAAATGAAAAATATACTTAAAAAATTTTATAAAAATAAAAGTGTGCTTATAACTGGTGTAACTGGTTTCAAAGGCACTTGGTTATGCAGCTGGTTATTGGAGCTTGGAGCAAATGTGGTTGGTGTAGGTTATAATCCTAATCCAAATAAGAATTTATTTTATAAATTAAATTTAAACAGAAAAATCAAACTTAACCTTTTTGATATAAGAAATTTATCAAAATTACAGCAATTAGTTAAAAAAACGAAGCCATCAATAATTTTTCATTTAGCGGCGCAACCATTAATTTATGAGTCTTATAAGAAACCACTTGAAACATTTGATATAAATTCAAGAGGAACTCTTAATGTTCTTGAGGTTACTAGATTAAATAATTTTATTAAGTCAGTCGTACTCGTAACTTCTGATAAATGCTATGAAAATAATTTTTCTACAAGGGGATTTAGAGAGAATGATAGGCTTGGAGGAGTAGATCCGTATAGCGCATCAAAAGCATCAGCTGAAATTATAGCCAAAGCTTATAAAGAAAGTTTTTTTAAAAATAAGAATATCAAAGGAATATCAACTGGTAGAGCAGGAAATGTAATAGGAGGAGGGGATTGGTCGCCTAAGAGGCTAATACCTGACTCTATAAGATGTCTAATACAAGGCAAACCTATCTTTCTGAGAAATCCTAGTTTTAATAGACCGTGGCAACTGGTTTTAGAGCCGCTCAAAGGATATTTAATTTTAGCAATGAAACAATTCAAAAATCCAAAAAAATATTCTGGAGCTTGGAATTTTGGAACTGAAAAAAACTCAATTACAAGTGTGAAAAAAATTGTAGAGTTCATAATAAAGTTTTGGGGATCAGGTAACTTAAAAGTAAATAAAAAACGTAAATTTTATGAGCAAGAAAATTTACAATTAAATATAGAAAAATCAAAAAAAGTTCTTAGATGGAAGCCAACTTATAATATTAAAAAAAGCGTACAAATAACTGTTGAATGGTATTTGGAAGTTTTTATAAATAAAAAAGAACCTTTAAATGTTACCGTGAACCAAATAAATAATTACATGCATGACAGTAAATAAAATCAAAATTTCTAATAGAAAAGTTTTCAGCAATTCAAAAGGTTCAGTAATTAAATATGTTTCAAAGCGTGATATTTTTTTTAAAAATTTTGGAGAGATATATTTCAATAAAGTAAAGAATAATAAAAAAAAGGGATGGATACTTCATAAAAAAAATTTTTGCATTTTCTTTTGTATTTACGGTAAAGTAAAATTCCACTTTATTGATGATTTAAATAAAGAAAAAAAAATAATTTTAAACGATAAATCTAATAAAGTGATAATTTGTCCTCCAAAAATTTGGTTTTCAATTGAGGGAAAATTTAAAGAATCAATAATAACCAATTTAATAAACAGTCCACATTCAGACAAGGAAGT
>MDSZ01130561.1_pt1 | contig 10518 bp, 10 predicted proteins | sample 811201 | NCBI WGS metagenome assembly MDSZ01 (sample SAMN05326647, study PRJNA326480) | marine metagenome | isolation source: seawater | place: Indian Ocean: North | collected 2010
ACAAACTATTTTTTCTTTTAAAAAAGAAAAAAATTTTTACAACGGTTCACTACATACCTATTTACAAACATCCATATTTCAAAAAAATGAATTTTAATATTAAAAATTTCAAAAATAATGAGGAATATTTTCAAAATTCATTAAGCATTCCTATTTATCCATCAATGAAAAAAAAAGAATTAAGTTTAGTAATAAACACCTTAAAGAATATTTTTAGTGAATAATATTTGCATCATACCAGCTAGATCCGGCAGCAAAAGAATTAAAAATAAGAATCTAAAAACTTTTTTTAATAAACCATTAATTTACTGGACAATAAAATCTGCATTAAAAAGTAAATTATTTAATGAAGTAATTGTATCAACTAATGATAAAAAAATTAGCAAATATGCTTTAAAATATGGAGCAGCCGTACCTTTTTTACGTTCAAAAAAAAATTCTTCAGATTCTGCAACAGTTCATTCAGCAATTATTGAGACAATTCAAAGGCTTTTAAATAAAAATTATAAGATAGATAATATATGCTGTTTATTGCCAACAGCAGTGTTGGTTAATCAAAACCATATTAAAAAAAGTTATATTCAATTTTCAAAAAATAAAAATAAATTTTTAATTGGAATAACAAAATTTCCATCTCCTCCTCAAAAAGGATTTATTTTAAATAAAAGATCTAAAATTAAACTTTACCAAAAGAAAAAGCTATTTAATAAATCCCAAAATTATAAAACGGTATTCTATGATGCGGGTCAAATATATTGGGGCAGTGCGCATAATTATTTGAGGTATAAAAATTTTAGAAAAATATATGATAACAAAGCTCAAGGTTTTGTTTTAGATGAGAATGAAATCCAAGATATTGATACATTAAAAGATTTTGAAATGGCAAAAATTAAGTTTGAATTCAATAAAAAAACGACTAATGCATAATGTCTTTTAGTGGCTGAAGATCACTTTTTGTAATAGATGCATTATCACCTGTATATTTCATGTTTATGTTGTTTATAACTTCTCTGCTTTTAACTATAAACTCATGGAATTCTTTGCTAATCCAAACCATCTCCTTTAAATTATAATCAACATCTGTCCATTCTTCAAAAGATTTTGGCACTTTGTGTCCTAGCGATACAGCATCATCAAAACTTTTTGTTCCTGGTAAAGGACAATAAAATGAAGGAGCTGGGACGGGGTAAACCATATATTTGCATTTCTCAAATATATGATAAATTGTTCTCAGAGTTTCTTGAAAATCTTCTATAGTTTCATTTGGAAAGCCTGCTATAAAATTATATGTAGATTGGAAACGATGTTTTACAAGAGCATCAATCACCTCAAATATTTGATCAGTTGTAATCTGTTTATTTATAGATGCTAAAGTCTTATTAGAACCAGACTCCACTCCTAATGCAAAGTGGTAGAAACCTGCTTTTTTAAATAATTCAAGATATCTATCATCAAATTTTAGAAATAATTCTACTCTACCTCCACCTCTCATTTTAAGATTTAGATCAAGGTCAATTGCTGCTTGAGCTATTTCTTCGATTCTTTTTTTATTTAATATAAAGTTTTCATCGTTAAAGGAAATTCCATCAATTTTATATTCTTCTTTTAGTCTAACCATTTCTTGGATAATCCTACTAGATCTAGCTTTTGTGTATGGAATACCATCTTTAGAATTTAAGCAAAAAGAGCATTTATACGGGCATCCTCTTGATGAATTTATTTCAAAATATCTTGTGATGTCCTTTTTTTTAATATTTTTAATATATAACTCCATATCTAGTAAATGATAAGGGAAAGGAGGCATGTCATCCATTCTGTATAATGGTGCTGGCTTTGTTTTTTTAATCTCATTATCTTTTTCTCTATAAACTAATCCTGGAACTTTGCTTAAATCTCCTGTGCCATTCTTTTTGAGTTCACTTACTAAAATTGGAAAAGAAATATCTCCTTCACCGGTGCAAATTAGATCTACAGCTTCATCCTCTATTGTCATTTCTGGGAGTAATGATGGATGCGCTCCTCCCCAAACTATTGGTATCTTCTCATCAAATTCTCTAACCATTTTTGCAAAAAGTTTTCCTCTTCTTATTTGTTCTCCTGTCATGCTAGATATACCTACACATATCGGCTTTTCTTTTTGCATAGCATTTTTAAGTTTATTTATAGCTTTTTCAGAGATTTCATTTTCAATTGTCTCTGTTAATGCGATTTCATCAATTATTAGTGGATCAAAACCTTTATCTAATAAATGCGCTGATAAAGTAAGGGGTCCATGTGGAATACTCAGTGCCCTTTTATATAATTCTCCACTCCAGCTTTCTGATATAGGCCTAATAATAATGACGTTTGACATACGCAACATTTATTACAATTAAAATTGCTTGTAAATAGGGAAAATAGTTATATACAGCTTTTGTGATTGCCAAAACTCCCATTCGTTATTGTAAACTTTGTACAATTCCAGACACGAGACCAGACACACCGTTTGACTCCGATGGAGTTTGTTCTGGGTGTAATTATTATAAATATAGAAAACACATAGACTGGTCAAAAAGAGAAGATGCCCTTATTGAATTGCTTAAAAAATATAAAAACAAACAGTATTATGATTGTGTTGTAGCGAGCAGTGGAGGCAAAGATAGCACTTTTCAGGTATTGAAGATGCTTGAATATGGCATGAGACCTTTGGTAGTTACAGTTACTACAGATATGCTTACAGAATTAGGAAGAAAAAATATAGAAAATATTAAAAACTTTGGTGTCGATTACATGGAGTATACTCCAAATCCAATTGTAAGAAAAAAATTGAATAAGATTTGTTTAAATACAGTTGGAGATATTTCATGGACAGAACATATGGCTGTAATTGCATCAGCCATTAGAACTGCAATTAAAATGGATATAAAATTAGTTTGTTGGGGAGAAAACCCTCAAAATGAAAATGGTGGTCCTGAGGATAAATCAGATGTTAATGATAAAATGGAACCAAAAAGAATGGATGCATCTTGGCATCACGAATTTGGAAGTACTCTTGGACTTAGAGCATCTGATTTAATTGGTGTTGACGGTATTACCGAGTTAGATATGATGTCATATGAATATCCAACTGATGAAGAGGTTAAAAAAGCAGGAACTATGGGAATGTTTTTGGGATACTATATTCCGTGGGATGGTCATCAAAATGCTATGATAGCTTCACAGAATGGTTTTACTAAATATCACAAATGGGTAGAGGGCAGCATTGTTGATTACGAAGATCTTGATAATTATCAGATGAGAATACACTATTATTTTAAATATTTAAAATATGGATTTGATAGGACGTCTGATTGGAGTTCTCTTGCAATAAGAAGAGGCAGAATGACAAGAGAAGAAGGGATTAAATTAACTGAGGAAATTGGAGGAAAGTTTCCAAGTGAATATTTAGGCATGAAATTAGAAGATATTTTGAAATATATCGATATGACAGTAGATGAATTTAAGAAAACTTGTGATAAATTTACTAATAAAAACTTATTTAAGACTGATAGCGAGGGCAACTTGGTAAGAGATAAAAACGGCGACATTATTAAAATTAATTATGATAATGTTTAAAAAATGTCCAACAAAAGGAATATTTTAATTGTAGATTATCAAATTGGTAATGTGTCCTCAGTAATAAACGCAGTAAAAAAGCTAGGACATAATCCGATTTTATCTAATAGCGAAAATTCATTTAAAGAAGCATCCCATATAATTTTACCAGGTGTTGGTTCATTTGAGGCAGGAATTAACAATATAGAAAAACTTGGAATTAAAAATTTAATTCTGGATCAAGTTTTGAATGAAAAAAAACCTATATTAGGAATTTGCCTTGGGATGCAACTATTTGCTTCAGAAGGTCATGAGAATCAAGTTATAAAAAAAGGTTTAAATTTGATTGAGGGAAAAGTGGAACTATTAAATTCAAAAAAAGAGAAATTACCTCATATTGGATGGAATTCTGTTAAATTTAAAAGTAATTTTAAATTAATATCTAATTTAGACAATCAATCAGATTTTTATTTTGTCCACAGCTATTGTTTCAATTGTAAAAATTCATCTGAGGTTTCAGGTACCACAAATTATGGTTTAGATTTCACATCAATAGTTCAAAAGTACAATATTATAGGAACTCAGTTTCATCCTGAAAAAAGTTTAGAAAAAGGATTAAAATTGCTAAATAATTTTTTAAATTTGAATGCTTAAATTAAGAGTAATACCCACCCTTCTATTTGATGGAATGACATTAGTTAAGGGAAAAAACTTTGAAAGTTGGAGAACTGTATCAGCTTTAATCCAGCAAGTCCAAATATATGCTTTAAGAGGAGTAGATGAGATGATTCTTCTTGATATATCATCTACAAATAAAAATAGTAAAATTAATTTTAATTTAATTAAAGATATTACTGAAAATATTTTTATGCCTTTTACAGTTGGCGGAGGTATAAAAAATTTGGAAGATATACAAAATTTGCTAAATAGTGGTGCTGATAAAGTTTCAATTAATACAGCGGCTTATCATGATAAAAAATTTATAAAAGAAGCTGTAAAAAAATTTGGAAGTCAGTGTATAGTTATTTCGGTAGATTATAAAAAAATAGATAATAACGAAATAGTTTTTACCAACTCAGGTAAACATAATACAAAAAAAAAACTATATGATTATCTTTTAGAAATTAATGATCTAAATGTGGGGGAGGTGCTCTTAACATCAATAGATAGAGATGGTACAATGTTAGGATATAATATCGATGTAATTAATAAAGCAACTGATTTATTAAAAGTTCCTGTAATTGCTTCTGGAGGTGCAAAAAATTATCAAGATATGCTTAACTTAATTAATAAAACAAAAGTTACAGCAGTTGCTGCTGCTAGCATTTATCATTTTAAAAATCAAACACCTAAACTTGCAAAAAAATTTTTAAAAGAAAATGGTATTAAAATAAGAGAATAGTTTTATGTTTTTATGTTTAAGAGAACCTTTGTCAATATATAAAATAATAATTTTTTCTTGTAAAAAAAATGCAGAAATACACTTAAAAAAAAAATTAAATTTAGAGGTATTTAAAATAAATAAGCTTCCATCTATAAATTTTATTTTTTTTGTAATAAAATTTATTTTAACTTTACAGTTTTTGTTTAAGCAAAAAAGACTTTATTTACATTATAATGATATAAACATTGGTAGATTTATTACTGCAGAGGTATATAAAAAATTTGATACTTATAATTCAAAAATACTTTTCTTTTTTTATTTTTTTAAAAATCTAATAATAGTTGGAAAGTTATTAAAAACAGCAGAAATTTATATAAAAAATAAAAAAGTTGAGGCAGTATACATAGATCATTGTGGGTACATAAATGGAGTTTTGTACTCTTTTTTTTCTAAAAAAAAAATAATTATCTACTCAAATAATTTCCCGCGCACAATCTACAAAATTGATTTTCAAAAAAAAAATAAATTTTACGAAGTGTATGAAAACTCTTTAATAATTTCGAGAAAAGTAAAATTGACTAAATTAAAAAAAAACCAGAGCAGCAAACTCCTCAAAACTATTTTTTCTGTTCCTAATAAATTACAACATATGACTGAAATAAAATATGAATCTATTTTTAAAGCAGATTACAAAAATTTTGATTATGTTATTTATGCGCACTCATTTACAGATGGACAATTATGGTATGGTTTGGATCAGTTTGAAAATACATTGGATTGGATCAAGTTTACATTAAACTATTTTAAGGACTCAAAAAAAAAAGTTTTAATCAAAGGTCATCCAAACTTTTACGAAAAATCAATTGGTTTATTAGCAGAGTGGGATAAAAAAATTTATAATAGGTTAAAAAAAGAATATTCAGTCTATGATAATTTTGACTTTATAGATAAGCCAATTTTTAATTATGATTTGATTACAAGGCTTAATAAAAAATGTATTTTAATTTCACACCATGGCACCGTGCTTCTCGAAGGTGCAAATTATGGATTTAAAACAATTAGTTCGAATGCAAATTTTTTTAATAATTATTTTAAAATATCTAACTGCTGGTCAAATATTGAAGATTATAAAAAGATATTAACAAAAGATTATGATCAACTTATATCACCTAATAGATCTGATTTAAATTTACTCATTTATAATACGTTTATTCACGATTATTCATATACTGGAAAAAAATTTTGGCAAAATATTATTGCAAAACAATTAAATATGACATTAAAAGATTATAAAAAAATAATTGAAACGTTTTATGGAGCTAACACTCATCACAAGTCAAAAAAATATTTTAAACTATTGTTAGGTAAAAAATTTAAAAAAACAGTTGATGTATTACAAAAGAATATTCAAGAACTTAATTATAAAAAGTAAAATAAATTATAAATGACCTTTTTAAATCATATTGGTAAATTTGAGTCTAAAGTAGCTTTATATGATGATTTAAATAGTTATTCATATTCAGAATTAAATATAAAAAGTAAATTATATTGTAATAAAATTGATACTAGGTCACTTGTTTTTTTAATTTTTGACAATGATATAAACTCAGTCTTATTTTATTTGGGACTTTTAAAAAAAAAATGTGTAATAGTTCCACTAAATCAAAATATTAAATATTTAAACATAAATAATTTAATTAAAAATTATAAACCACAATTTATAATAACTGGAAGAAATGACCTAAATTTTGAAAACTTCAGTGTTATATCAAAAGTTGATAGTTCTAAAATATTTAAAAATAATATAATAATTGAACATAAATTTAATAAAGGTTTATGTTTATTAATGAGCACCTCTGGCACAACGGGGTCTCCTAAATTAGCAAAACTTACTTATTCAAACTATTTAGATAATACAAAAAAAATTATTAAAAGCTTAAAATTGAAAAAAACAGACAAGGTAGTGACCACACTACCATTTAGCTACACATATGGTTTATCGATACTAAATTCACACTTATTTATTGGATCTACAATATATTTAAATAAAAATTCAATCACAAAAAAAGATTTTTGGAATATCTATAAAAAATTTAGTCCAACTATTTTTTATGGAGTGCCCTTTATTTATGAAGTGTTGAATAAATTAAATTTTAGAAATTTTTTTAATAAAAAAATTAGATTTTTTGCAAATGCAGGAGGATCTATTGATGATAAATTATTAAAAGAGATAATTAATATTTCTTTAAAAAACAAAGTACCATTTTATCAGATGTATGGACAAACGGAAGCATCACCTAGGATGTCTTTTCTAGATCCAAAATTAAATTTATCAAAATTCAAAAGCATAGGTAAACCATTAGAGGGTGGAAAATTTATGTTAATTGATAATAAAAGAAAAAAAATTACAAAACCAAATACAATTGGAGAACTTGTATATTTAGGAAAGAATGTCTGTTTAGGATATTGTGCTAATTATAAAGATTTAAATTTTAAAAATACCAATAATTATAAATTGTTTACTGGCGACCTTGGATATTTTGATGAAAATAAATTCTTTTTTATAACTGGAAGAAAAAAGAATTTTATAAAATTATTTGGAAACAGAATAGACCTGGGGCATTTAGAAAAATTTTTTTTGAAAAAAAATTTTACTTTAAGGATTTTGAACCAGAATAATATTATTATTTTATGTTATGATAAAGTAAATTTAGATAAAGAAAAAATATTAAAAATATTATCTGAAGATTTTAATATTAATAAAAATTATGTTAATTTTAAATTAGTTGAAAACCTAGAGTATAATAAAAATAAAAATTTATAAATGAGTAAAAAAAATAGTTTTGAAATTAAAATAAATAATTTAACAAAATACCATTTTAATAGATCAAAAGAATATAAACAAATATTAAAAGTTCTAGGATATAAAAATAAAAACACAAGAATTGAAGAACTACCTTTTTTGACCACAAGTATTTTTAAGGAGTTAGACTTAAAAAGTGTTTCTCTAAACAAAATATATAAAGTTTTTTCTTCTTCAGGCACCTCCTCTCAAAAAAGATCAAAAATCTTTTTAGATTTAGAAAATTCAATTTCTCAACGAAGAGTATTAAAGGAAATCTTTGAGAGAAATTTCGGAAAAAAAAGACTTCCAATGTTAATCGTTGGGAAAAGTCCAAAAAATATCAATGAAAATTTTGATGCAAAGTATGCGGCTATATTAGGATTTTCAATTTTTGGAAGCAATCATACTTTTTTAATTGATGAAGACAATAAAATAAATCTCCATAAATTGGAAAATTTTCTAACACAATATTCTAAGAATAAATTTTTAGTTTTTGGATTTACTTATGAAATCTATGATCTGTTTATTAATAAATTAAAAAAAAGGTTCAATTTTGAGAATGCTATATTAATTCATGGTGGTGGTTGGAAAAAACTTGAGGATAAAAAAGTTTCAAATATTAAGTTTAAAAATCTTTTATATAAAAAATTAAATTTAAATAAAATTTATAATTATTATGGATTAATAGAACAAGTAGGATCAATTTTCTTTGAATGTCAAGAATGTAATAATTTTATATGTTCTGAGTATTCAAATGTTTTTATAAGAAATGAAAGACTAGAAATTATAAATCAGGGAAGAGGATTTGTTCAATTAATGTCTTTATTACCCAAAAGTTATCCGGGACATAATATTCTTACGGATGATATAGGAGAAATAATTACTAATTCTAAATGCCGAATAAACCACAGGGGTAAAAGTTTCAAAATATATGGAAGAGTTGAGAAATCTGAAATAAGGGGCTGTAGCGATGTTTGATTTAAATAAATTAGGTATAAAAATTTTAGCTGGAGGAAATAAAATTTCTAACAAATCATTCGCACCTTTCGAAAAAAATATTTGTGATTTTATCATTTCTTTCTCAAATTCGATTATGCAATCAAAAAAAGCAAAAAAATATTCAGATCTTGTTGCATTAGCTTTCTGGTGTTCAAAAAGAAATATATCAATTATGAAAGAAAAAAATAAATCTAATAATTTTAGAATTGGTTATGGGCTGCTATTTCATATTACTCCATCAAATGTGCCCACTAATTTTTTTTATTCTTTGATTTTTGGACTTCTCAGTGGAAATAGTAATATTGTAAAGGTTCCTTCCAACAATTTTGATCAAACAATTATTATATGTGATATAATTAATAAATTATTAAATTTAAATAAATTTAAAAAACTTTCTAAAATAATTTCGATAGTCAGCTATCATAGCAAAAACTTTGAAAGAATAAATTCTATAATATCATCTAAATGTGATTTTAGAATCATTTGGGGTGGGGATAAAACGATTGAAAATGTGAGACAGCACAAGTTGAGTCCGCATTCTAACGAAATTACTTTTGCGGACAGATATTCTTTTTCAATAATGAACTTGGATAAAATAAACTCTTTAAATAACAAAAATATAAAACAAATTGTAAAATTATTTTATAATGATACTTATGCAGTTGATCAAAACGCTTGTTCTTCACCACACTTTATTATCTGGTATGGTAAAAGCAAAAAAAATAAATTTTGGAACGAATTGAATGACTTAGTTTCTTTAAAATATAAACTTCCTATGAATGCGATTACAGAAAAATATAATAAATATTGTATAGATATTACAAAAGATTATTTTTTGTCAGGAAAAGTTTTTTCTCAAAATTTATATGTAATAGATATAAAAAAAATACCTCACAATTTGGATCAATTACGTGGTAAATGGGGATACTTTTATCAGTATTACGCTAAAGATCTAAATTTTATCTCAAAATTTATAAATAATAAATTTCAAACCCTTACATATTATGGTTTTGATAAAAAGTATTTTTTAAATTTTATTAAGAAAAATAATATAAAAGGCATAGATAGAATTGTCCCATTAGGTGATGGCCTTAAAATGAATCTTATGTGGGATGGATATGATATCATTAGTGTATTAAGTAAGATAAAACATTTTGAATAATGAAATTAAGTAAAAATGAAATATTAGAATTTCAACAAAATAAAGACCCTTATTTATTTGTTGATTGTGCTACTGAAATTGTTCCAGGCGTAAGCGCAAAAGGTTTTAAAGAATTTAAAAAAAATGAATGGTTTTTCAAAGTACATTGGCCCTCAGATCCTAACGTACCAGGAATGCTGCAAATAGAGTCTCTTGTTCAAATGTCCTCATTAGCCTTGGTTACTTTACCTGGATTAAAAAATAAAATATTTTATTTATCCTCTGCAACAGATCTAAAGTTTACAAAAAAAATTATTCCAGAAACTAAATTATTAATGGAGACATTTATACAATCATTTAAGAGAGGCGTTGCAAATATAGAAGGCTATGGATATATTGAAAATGATTTAGCATGCAAGGCTAAATTTACTTTAATATTGCCAGATATGTTAAAATCTTATACTTTAAAAAAATAATTATGCCGATAGCTTCTTCACTTTTAAATAAACCGAGATTAGTTAAAAAATTAAAAGATTTTTATGACTATGTTCAAAAAAATGATGGAAAAGTTGGGAC
>MDSZ01243210.1_pt1 | contig 10518 bp, 13 predicted proteins | sample 811201 | NCBI WGS metagenome assembly MDSZ01 (sample SAMN05326647, study PRJNA326480) | marine metagenome | isolation source: seawater | place: Indian Ocean: North | collected 2010
CAGTGTTGATGACATAGAAAATAACTGTAACATAAAATATCATAAAGTAGCATCAGCTATGCTAACAGATAGAAAGTTTTTAGAAAAACTAAATGATACAGGTAGACCAATCATCGTTTCAGTTGGTATGGCGACAGAGGAAGAGGTAGAAAAAGCTTTAGGTATTCTTAATAATGTTGAATATGTTTTAGCTTGTACAAGCACATATCCAACCAAAGCTGATGAAGTTAATTTGAAATATGTAAGCACACTACAAAAAAATTATCCAAATTTAAAAGTTGGATTTTCAAATCATTATAATGGTTTAGACGCTTGCGTTGGTTCAGTAGCACTTGGTGCTGAGTGTGTAGAGTTTCATATAACAATGGATAGAGCTATGTATGGTTCAGACCAACCAGCTTCAATTGAAAATGTAGATGACTTGGTAAACGCCATTCGTCAAATGGAGTTGATGGTAGGTGATGGTGTTAAAACAGTTTACGAAAGTGAAAAACCAATAGCAGCTAAATTAAGAAAAGTAAATGACATTTAGTTTAAAAGATAAAGTTGTTGTTATAACAGGTGGTGCAGGCTTACTTGGTAAAATGCATGCTGAGGCGGTTAGAGAAGCAGGTGGAAAACCTATATTAACTGATGTAATTGATGATGGTGATTGTCACTATATGGACGTTACAGATAAGAATAGTATAGAAGAATTTGTAGATAAATATTTGGATAGAGTAGATGTGTTAATTAACAACGCTGCTCTAAATCCAAAGATGTCAACGAAAGATGAAACCAATAAATTTGAGGACTTTAGTTTAGATAAATGGAACAAGAGTTTAGAAGTTAATTTAACAGGTACTTTTTTATGTAGTCAAGTTTTTATAAATAAAATGATAAAAGACAAAACAAAAGGTGTTGTTATTAATGTGGCTTCTGATTTGGGTGTTATAGCACCAAATCAAAATATTTATGATGGTGATGTAAAACCTGTGGATTATTCTGTTACTAAACACGCCATCATTGGACTAACTAAATATCTATCCACTTACTTTGGTGATAAAAATATAAGAGTTAACGCTATAAGTCCAGGTGGTGTATATACAAATCAGTCAGATGATTTTGTTGAAAGATTATCTAAACTAATACCGATGGGTAGAATGGCTAACAAAGATGAATATAAAGGTGCGATAGTTTTTTTATGTTCAGAAGCTAGTTCTTATATGAATGGCCATAACTTGATTTTAGATGGGGGTAGAACTGTATGGTAAATGTGTGTGTGATAGGATGTGGTGGAGTTGGTAAAAGGCATTTAGAGGCATTGTTAAAAGTTAGAAATGACATCAACATAGAAGTTGTAGAACCTAATGTTGAAAAAATAAACGAAGCGAAAGATTTGATTCCTGAATTTGATAATTATTTTTTTGATATTAATGATTTATCGGATAATATATCTGTGTGTATAATATCTACACCAGCTAATGTTAGAAAGTCTATAATGTTGAATCTTATTAAAAATAAGAATGTAAAACACATTATATTAGAAAAAGTTGTATTTCAAAACACAAATGATTTTGAAGAGATTTTAGAATTGTTAGACAAGAGTAATATAAAATGTTGGGTTAATTGTCATCTTCGTGCACAACCACTCTATAAAAAAATAAAAAGTTTTTTAGATTCAAATAAAAAAACAATATTTACTTATGATTGTTCAGATGATTTTAGATTAGCATCGAGTTCTATACATATATTAGATTTGTTTTCTTATCTATGTGATGATGAAGTTGTTGAGATAAATTCCTTTTTATCTAATGATATAATAAAAAGTAAACATAATAATTGTGTAGAGTTTAATGGGGATTTAGTGGTGAAAAGTAAAAATGGACATAAGTTGTATGTGCATAAGATTGACAGAGAGTTTGTAGAATCACTAACTATACATCAAGATAATAAAATTATTTTATCTGATGAAGGAGGATTTTCAGAAGACAGATTAGGTAAAATAAAAATACTATCGGATAGTGGTGTATCTAAATTTGAAATACCTTATGTTTGGCAAAGTTCTATGACTAATACTTATGTTGAAAATATACTTGATAAACAGAAATGTGATTTACCAACTTTATCGGAGTTGTCGAAAACTCACATTTTAATGTTAGATAATTTTAATAATCATTTAAGTAATGTTTATAATCAGGAGGTTGTTAATTGTCCAATAACGTAAAAAAATCTGTTTGGTTAATAGGTCCTGGAAATATAGGGAGAGACTATGTTAAAGTTCTAAAAGAATTTGATTTGGATATTACAGTAATAGGTAGGTCTAAAAAAGATGACTTTCCATTACCTGTTTATGAAAAAGGAATTGAATCATATTTTAAATTTAAATTACCTAATGTTCCTAAGTATGCTATAGTAGCAGTGAATGAGTCTCAGTTATATAAAACTACAAAAATTTTATTAGAAAAAAATGTACAAAATATATTGATTGAAAAACCAGGTAGTTTAAATACAACTGATTTGTTGGATTTATATGAACTATCAGTTAAAAAAAATAGTAATGTTTACATTGGTTATAATAGAAGATTTTATCAATCAATAAAAAAGTGTAGACATTTAATTGATGACTCTAATCCTAAGAGTGTTCATTTTGAATTTACGGAATGGACACATAGTATAGACTTTAATCATTATACAAAGGATGAGTTAGAAAGATTTTTTCTATGTAATTCATCACATGTGGTTGATTTAGTGTTTCACTTGTTTGGTGAACCTAAGTTCTTACACTCACATACAAGTGGTGGTTTAAAATGGCACCCATCAGCTTCCATCTTCAGTGGTAGTGGGAAAACAACAAATGATGTTTTATTTTCTTATAATTCTAATTGGTCATCTGCAGGTCGTTGGGGTGTAGAAATAAATTTATCAGATTTTAAATTAATATTAAAACCATTAGAAAAATTGTTCATTCAAAAGAAAGGTTCTTTGGATATTGAAGAGATAAAAATTCATAGTGATTTAGATGATTTATATAAACCTGGTTTATACAATCAAGTAAAAAACTTTTTAGATGGTGATAAAAAATACCTTTGTTCGTTAGATGAACAAATAAAAAACTTTAAATGGTATTACGAAATAGCAAATTATAAGGAGAAATAATGGGACACAAAATAAAACCAAAAGTATGTGAGGGTTGTAAAATTCCAAAAGGTTGGGGTGAAGAACTTATCATTGAGAACAATGAAATGTATTGTGGAAAACTTTTAATATTTAAAAAAGGTTGTAAGTTTTCAATGCATTATCATTTGATTAAAGATGAAACTTGGTATGTGGATAAGGGTGAGTTTCTATATCGTTGGATAGATACAGAAAACGCTGATGTTCACGAACAAAAACTAAAAGTAGGTGATATAGTTAGACAAAGAGTGGGACAACCACATCAGATAGAGGCTTTGACTGATGGAACTATATTTGAAGTGTCAACACAACACTTTGATGAGGATTCATATAGAGTGTGGAAAGGTGATAGTCAATGATTATCAACGCTTTGTTGAGAGGTAGAAGTCTAAAAGAATTTAAGAATTTTGGAAGTTGTGATTTAGTTGTATTGGCTAATGATATGGATAAAGAGATACAAGAGATAGACGGCTTAAAAGAATACATAAGTGATAAAGAAATACATCTTGTATTTAATATGGTGGGGGGTGCAGCTAATGGATACCATAGTTTTAGATTTTTTGAAAATTTCAATGTTACTAAATTAATAAGACCTTACATTATTGGTGATAGGACACCAGGCTCATCGGGTCAAGGCATTCCATTGATGGATAATTTTTTAGGTAATCATCATAAGGAATTTATGTTTACTGGAGGAAAATATTCTTATGATTATCCTGGTACTGGAATAGCTGCGATTGCATATTCTATTTTAGACTTTGAAGTTGAAGAATTAAATATTGTTGGGTTAGATTTTTATGATAATTTAAATTATGGTTTACCTAATTATTTAGTTTCTGATGTTACAAATCACTCAATTGAGGGTGATACCAATCCTATTAAAATACAAAAACAAATGCAGAATACACTATGTGATTTAGCTGAACACAAACCGAACACAAGGATTAATATTTTTACTAAATGTAAATCATTTATTAATAGAATGAACAAAATTAAAAATTTAAAAGTGGAGACTATTGAATGATAATATATGTGGACATAGATGGAACTATATGTGAGACTAATGGAGCTGATTATGAAAATTCAACACCAAGATATGAACAAATAGAAAAAATAAATAAATTATACAATGAGGGTCATGAGATAGTTTATTGGACAGCTCGTGGTGGAACTACTGGTATTGATTGGAGTAGACACACTAAACAACAAATAGATAATTGGGGTTGTTGTTATACAAGAATTGAGACACAAAAAAAACCAACATTTGATTTGTTTATAGATGATAAGTCAAAAAGGATAGAAGAATTATAGTGAAAAATTCAACACCTAAGATTTTAGTTATTGGAGATAGTTGTACTGACATTTTTATTTATGGTAACATAAAAAGAATATGTCCAGAGGCTCCTGTTCCTGTATTTAACCCAACACATCAGACTGAAAATGGTGGGATGGCTAGAAATGTTAAAAATAATTTAGAAGCTCTTGGTTGTGATGTTGACATAATTACAAATCCAAATGATATTAAAAAAATAAGGTATGTAGATAGTCGCTCTAATCAAATAGTTTTAAGAGTTGATGAACACGATTATTGTGAACCAGTAAATTCATATTACCTTGACTTTGATGAAAATAAATATGACGCTATTATTATTTCAGATTATTGTAAAGGTTTTTTAAGTGAAGAGAACATGCAGTATTTGTGTAATTATAAAAATGTTTTTATTGATACCAAAAGACAGATTGGTAAATGGATAAATAATGTTGATTTTATAAAAATTAATGAATTAGAGTATGAAAAAAATCAAGAGTTTTTAAATAAAAGCTTGTATAATTCTAAATTAATTGTTACATTAGGTTCTAAGGGATGTAAATATATAGATGATTTATTTCCAGTCAAAGAGGTTTCTGCTAGAGATGTATCAGGTGCTGGAGATACTTTTCTGGCGGGGTTAGTTACTGAATATGTAAAATCTAATGATATAAGAAAATCAATTAGATTTGCACAAGAGTGTACGATTAAAGTAGTTCAAAAGGCAGGAGTGGAGACAATATGATAAAAGTGTGGACTAATGGTTGTTTTGATATTCTACATAGAGGGCATATAGAAATGTTCAGATATGCTAAATCACTTGGTGATGAGTTAGTTGTGGGTATTGATACAGATGAAAAGGTTAAATTAGATAAAGGTGAGAATAGACCAATAAACAATCTACAAGATAGAATGTATATGTTACAATCTATAAAGTATATTAATAAGGTTATTCCATTTGATTCAACAGAAGATTTAAGAAAAACTATAAGATGGTATCAACCTGATTTAATGGTGATTGGTTCTGATTGGAAAGGTAAGGATGTTATTGGCAGAGAGTTTTCTGATAAATTAGTATTTTTTAACAGAGTAGGTGACTACTCAACAACTAATTTTTTAAAATAATTAATAATTATATAGGAGAGTAAAAAAATGAAATATTTAATCACAGGAATAACAGGCTTCGCTGGTCCTAATTTAGCTAAATTATTATTGTCGGAGGGACACGAAGTTCACGGAATAATTAGGTCATCTAATGGTAGAGAATCCGATTTATTGGATATAATGACTGTTAGGGAAATAGACTCTGTAAAATTTCATTATTGTGATTTAAAAAATGAATACTTAGTCAGAAAAATATTAGATACAGAAAAGTATGATGGAGTATTTCATCTCGCAGCTCAATCTCACCCACCAACGAGTTTTAAAGAACCAATTTTAACTTGGGAAGATAATGTAAACGCTAGTATGAATATAATTACAGCTTTAGAGGGAACAGATACTAAACTAATGTTTTGTTCCACAAGTGAGGTTTATGGGGATAGCTGTAAAGATGTAGGAAAATTATCTATAGATTTACCTTTAAAACCTAGCAATCCATATGGTGCTTCTAAAGCTGCCATTGATTTATATATACAAGAGAGAATGGAAAATGGATTTTTGAATGGTTTTATCACTAGAGCTTTTTCACACACTGGCCCAAGAAGAGGTAAAATATTTAGCATAAGTTCAGACGCATCACAAATTGCACTGATGGAAAAAGGTTTACAAGATAGAGTTTTAAAAATTGGAAATTTAAAAACTAAAAGAATTGTTATTGATGTTAGAGATTGTGTTAGAGCTTACTATCTTTTAATGAAAGAGGATAAAAGTAGTGGTAAAGTTTTTAATGTTTGTGGTTCTGATGTTTATGAAATGCAACATTACACAGATTTATTAATAGAGCACTCTACATTTAAATACGATGAAATTGAACAGAAAATTTATGAACCTTATTATAGACCAATTGATATTGAAATACAAATTGGAGATTCATCTCAATTAACAGATTTAACAGGGTGGAAACCAGAGATAAGTTTGAGTCAAACTATGAAAGATTTACTGGACTATTGGAGAAGAAAGTATGAAATCTTGTAAATATTTTAAAGGTGATAGGCCTTGTAAATATTACTGGATAGATAGGTCGTGGGATTGTGATAATTGTTCACATCATACAACATATAGTGAAAGAATACTACTTATAAAACTTGATGAGTTAGGAGATGTAGTTAGAAGTACAGCGTTAGTTGAAGGACTGAGAAAAACATACCAAGAGTCACAAATAACTTGGTTAGTTGCAAAAAGTGGTAAATATTTTTTACAAGATAATCCAAACATAGATAGGATTTTAGAGTACAACAATGAAACAATTAGACAACTTCAATGTGAAAAATTTGATTTAATTATAAACCTTGATAAAGACTCTAAAGCTACTTCTCTAATTACAATACTTGACTCTGATGTAAAGAGAGGATATGGTATAAATAAAGACGGTTGTACTATACCACTTAATCAAGGCACAAACGATTCTTACTATGCTAGTTTGGATAATTGGGGTAAAAAAATAAAAGAGACTAAAAGTTATCAAGAGTTGATATTTGATATATCAGAGATAAAATATAGTGGTGAAAAACCAAAAATATTTTTAAATGATGGTGGTAAATTTAAAGACAAGTTTTATGAAAAATATAATATAAAAAAAGATGATAATTTGATAATATTTAATACAGGTTCAAGCCCAAAGTATAAACATAGAGTATGGACAAAAAATGGATACCGTGAACTGGCTAAAAAATTATTACTTGATAAAAAAAATAAAATAATACTAACAGGTTCTGATTTAGAGTTGGAGAGGAATAATTACATAGCTAAAGGTTTAGATGTGATAAACACTACATCTCATTACAACATTAAAGAATTTGTATTTTTACTACAATTGTCTGATTTAATTGTTACAGGTGAAACCTCAGCGATGCACATAGGAATATCTTTGAGTAAAAAAATTATTGGTTTTTGGGGTTCATTGCCACCTAATCTTGTTAATTTATATGGATTGGGTACGAAACATTATTTGAAAGACTTAGATTGTCTTGGTTGTTATGGTCAGTTTGAATGTCCATATGACGCTAAGTGTATGAAAGGTATATCAGTCGATGAAGTTTATAAAAGTATAGGAGAAATAATATGGAGTTAGAAATAATATTTGCACAATTTAATGTAAACAAACGGGGATGGAAAAATTTTGGAATGGAAAATAGACTTGACCCTACTTATTCAAGTGTAAAAAAGTATTTTCCTAACGCTAAGTTAACACTCTACACAGATGACGCTAAGATGGCTGATGGATATGATGATGTAGAAGTTAAATTAGTGTCGGAAAAAGATTTTATTCAATCTAAGAGTCATCATAAGTGGGGTTGGAATAATGCAGACTACTATCAAATTTATGGATTGTTAAATTCAAAAGCTGATGTAGCTATATCAATGGATTCGGATTTAATGTTTGTAGATGATGAAGTTAAAACAATCGTATCTATAATTAAAAAATTTGGTGTGTGTTGTCCTATTAATGCGAGAGGTTTAGTAAAAGTAGATGGTATACATACTCGTGGAAACGATGGAGACTATCATATTGGAGAGGATGATAGTCGTGGAAACATAACTACTTATGATTTGTGGTGGAATGGATTTCATACTAAAGATGATAGAGGAAGAAAATTATTAGAAGAGTTTGCCAGATTAATGAAAGAAAATCCAAAAAGAAGTCCCTTACAATATAGTAGAGCTGCATGGAACACAGGAATACATCCATATGTTTTACCTAAACAATGGGGCGTTGGTTGTTATGATATAGATTGTGGTGAGGAAATAATTTTACATCTTGGACATTTAGAAGTACAAGACCACTATTTAGAGGAAAGAATATAATGGCTTATAGAGATGGTGAAAAAATGAGACTATATGATGTTAGAAAATTAGGTATTATGCCAACATCAATTTTAGACATAGGAGCACATTCAGGACAATTTTATGGTTGGGCAAAATCAGTTTGGCCACAATCTCTCATATGGATGATTGAAGCAAATCATCTACACGAAAACACATTAAAAAGTCTAACAGAAAACAACAATGATGAGTATCTTATATCAGCTCTTGGTGATATGGAAAGGGAAGTTACTTTTTATACAAGAAGTGATAAACCACATACTGAAGGTAATTCATATTATGAGGAGTTAGACTATTATGACATACAACATTTAGTTCAAAAAAGTAAAGTAACTTTACAGAGGTTAGATGATTTATTTACTGATGAAACTGAGTTTCAATTGATAAAAATGGATACTCAAGGTTCTGAATTAGATATTTTAAGAGGTGGTGAAAATTTGTGTAAAAAGGCCTCTGTAATTATATTAGAGGTAGCTTTTTTAGAATACAACAAAGGTGCTCCAAACAGTGATGAAGTCATTGATTTTATGAAAGATTATGGGTTTGAAAAGAAAATGAGTGTTGGTGAACATTATAGTGGTGATAAAATAATTCAAAAAGATATTGTTTTTTTGAATAAAAATTTGTAAATTGTAATATTATATTTTAGGAGAGTTATATGAAAAAAGAATTTTTAGATTTAGGTAAACAACCAATAGCAAATAAATTCATAAATGATGGTGAATTTGATAATGAATTTTTATTTGATTTGAAAGCTGTGTATGATGATGAGACAAAGTTAGTATCACTAAAAGAGTTTGTAGCACCAGAGTTAATGTTTAATGAGAGTTATGCTTATCACGCTTCAATGTCTGAGACAATGAAAGACCATTTTGGATATTTAGCCAACAGATTACAAAAAGAATATAGACCAAACAATGTATTAGAAATTGGCTCAAATGATGGAATTTTTATTAGACATTTTAATCCAAGCACAACAATCGCAGTTGAACCTTGTAAAAACTTCGCAGATATGACAAGTGATATGGAGTATAAAACTTATGCAGAATTTTGGACATCAGAATTATCAAGGTTAATTAAACAAGAACACGGAACTATGGATTTAATATACGCAGCTAATTGTATATGTCACATACACGATTTAGATGATACATTTACAGCTGTAAGAAATCTACTATCTGAGAATGGTATTTTTGTTTTTGAAGACCCATCATTGATAAGGATGATGGAGAGAGGTTCATACGACCAGTTATATGATGAACACGCACATATATTTTCAGTAACCGCATTACAAAATATATTGAGAAGAAATGATTTAGAAATTTTTAGGGTTGATAATTTAAACGTACATGGTGGTTCTAATAGAATCTATGTTAAAGCCACATCTAACAGGTATCAAGAGGTTGACAATTCAGTTGGATATAATTTATCAAAAGAAGACGAATTTGGATTAAATGATTTTAAAACATATCAATTGTTTTCAGATAGAGTTAAAAAATCAAAAGAGGATTTGGTATCCACATTGAAACAATTAAAACAAGAGGGTAAAAAAGTTATAGCTTATGGAGCAGCTTCTAAAGTAACCACTGTATTTAACTATTGTGGCATTGATAAATCATTGGTGGAGTATATAACAGATACGACACCAAGTAAGATAGGAAAGTATCAGCCGGGCACTCACATACCAATTATATCACCTGAAGATGGGTTTAATGAATCAGTTGATGTAGCATACTTAGGTGCTTGGAATTTTAGAACAGAAATAATGAATAAAGAAACGGATTACTTGTCAAGGGGTGGTAAATTTATCACACATGTTCCACAAGTAATGATGTTTTAATAGGGGATTATAAATGTATTATCACGAAGACGATAGAGCACAAAGGTTGTTTGATGTATTTGATGTATTAGATGGTCAAATAAATGTTTCATATGTTAATTCGACTGAACACATTGTAGCTTGGCATAAACATAATATTCAATCAGACTATTGGACTTGTTTAAAAGGTTCATTTAAGGTGGGTATGGGTATTCCACAAGAAGATGGTTCAATAAAAGTAAAATGGGAA
>MDSZ01004312.1_pt1 | contig 10517 bp, 13 predicted proteins | sample 811201 | NCBI WGS metagenome assembly MDSZ01 (sample SAMN05326647, study PRJNA326480) | marine metagenome | isolation source: seawater | place: Indian Ocean: North | collected 2010
ATCTCCATCAAATTACATAGATACAAAATCTCTAAAAAAGATAGAACCAGAGAAAAAACAGAATCCCGATAAGTTAGTCAGGAGACTCCAAATTTCTTTTATGAAAAAAATGATTGAGAGAATTATTGAGAATGATGAGATTGATTATCGGTTTATGTGTTTGTATTTACGGACTTGTCTGGGAGCGAACGAACAGACAATCAAATACTATGGTTCTGTTCTTCATTTGAGTTTGAGACACAAACCAGAGATTGTGATCTCTGCGTTGGAATTGATGGTGAAAAGTTATTCAGGAATTAGAAAACCAATTGGGTTTCTCATAAGTGAATTACAATCATCCCTTGGTAAGTATCAACAGAAAACAGTTTCGGTTCAATTTATTCAACCAAAATTAGAAGGAGATAAAGAGACAGAGAAAAAACAGACTGACAATAGACCGAAAAGAGACCTGAAAACTCTTGAAAATAGGTTCAACAAAATGAAAAGAGAAATGGATGAAAGGAAGACAGAACTGGAAAGGAAGAAAAATAATCTGTCTCCCAATCAAGAAAAAATCATAAAGAAAGACTATGGAGAAATTCTATCATTATTCAAGAAGAATACTCCGTAGGACTTGGAGGATACTTATTCAACTCCCCAGATGGTGGAGAACCATCCCAATCTTTGGAGTTCTTTCCCCATTTACCTCCAACAGATGTTGCCATTCTCATTATGGTTACAACTGAATTTGGATGGAGAGATTTTCTATCCTTGAACGTCTTTTCAATTTCTTTTGTCAATTTCAACATCCCCCTGGCTTTCTCATCTCTCCTGGGGTTCAACTTTTTCTTTATGGAATCAATAAGAGATTGAATTTCGGAATTAGATAATGACTTTTCTAAAAGGACTTCTTCTTTCTTCAATCCTTTCTTCAAGGTCTTCTCTGCCTTCTTTATTATCTTTTTGAGTTCTTCCTGTTCTTTATCATCATCTTTTTTACTATCAATTTCATCATCCTCAAATTCATCTGGTTCAATCATTCCCCTTTTCATCTTCTGTCCGTCTGTCAAATCATAAACTAGAAAGAACCTTTTATTATCTTCGGACAATCCAAGACAATCTATTGGACTGATTGTAATTGTTGATGATGAAGTAAAACTTTTTGGTCCAGAATAATTTTTGATGACTTTTGACTTCACTTCCTTTCCGTGAATAAGTCCTTCAACAACTGGGTTGATAGTAACTTCATTATCTTGACTGATGTTGTTTGATCCATCATCTGTGACCTGGACTATTATGTAACCAGTAGAAATTGAAGTCATAGGTCTTTGGATAAGGGCATAGACATCATTTCTCAAAGTGATTTCATCTCTGTAAATCTTTTCCCCATCTACAATTTTATTTACTGATTGAAGAAACTCCAATGCCTCTGCCTGTTCTGTCTTTTTATCAAAGGAACCATCAAAGAGTTTTTCATACAAATCATTTATCTGGGTAAAGTTGTTGAAAGAAAGAAATGGTTGTTCTGGTATTAGTAAATGTTGAGTGAATAAACCAGAAAGACCTGGTAATTTATCTTCTGTGACAAGACCTTTTGCGAGTGCTGCCTTGGCAAGAAGACCTCCTTTTTGACTGACGGCAAGGTTCATCAACTGCCCACTCCCCAATGCCATCAACATCTTTATTATCTTATCTAATTTTTCTTCTGGTGTTTGTTTAGAGACTCCACTTCTACCAAGAGATTTTATCTTCTGGTCTATTCTCAAACCATAAGCACGGGCAAGAGCAGGGGTCCATTTACTATCAGACTTCTTCTCTTTCTTCCTGTCCTTTCTCAATTGTTGAAGTGTTTTGTCTATTCTTTGGAGAAGTTTTTTATTTTCTTGAAGAAAGGAATTCATTCATCCTCCTTATCTTCATCCAAATCATCATCTTTCAATCCAATTACATTCTTATCTTTTGATACTTTTATCCATTGTTTGTGTATTGTTTCTGCCAATCCACCATAATTCACTTGTATCATCACCTTGAAAAAATCTTCTTCTGTCATCTTCGGTAATGGAACTGGTGAGTAATTGATTGCCTTGAAAGTCTTTTCATTTCGGGCACTTTCTTCCTCAACAAAAAATCTTTCTAAACCTATGTCATCTTCTGGGATGTCTATTCTATCAATCGCATCATAATCTTTATCCAGTTCTAGTAATCTTTCTTTCAATTTCGGATCCTCTATGTCTGTGAATTTGGTTTCTTCTATTCTTACAACTCTACAACTCATTCCAGGTTCAATCCCCCATTCTCTAAAACTTCCTCCATCTGCGAGTTGCTCAAACTTCTTCTTTACTTGATAATAAATCGGAGTTTTGGCAGGTCTTATCAAAGGTCTTTCGGATACTCTTGGAAAAACACCTGTGTAAATGTAAATGTATTTGTCTTTTGGGGTTTTTGGGTAGTATTTTCTTGTCATTTCTTTTCTCCATAAAAATTCCTAGTAATAATTCCATTACAAATCTCTTTTCTTTTCTGTAAATGAAGATGAAGAAGTTTATTGTTCTTCTTCATCTTCTTTAGGAATTTTTACAAGAAGGTGAGAAAAGAGTCCTTCACACAAGAACAATTGAGAGCGACTCAATTACTATTTCTATTTAGTCTTTTCTCTATGGGGAAACGGACCTGATCTTGTTTGACCAGGGGCAGGGTCTATCTATTAGGTGAAAAATAAATCAAATTCTATGTTTTCTTATTAGGTCAAAGGCACTTTCTTCATTTATTCCAAGATAGTGAGCAGTATTACCAATTGATTGATGACCTAGAAGAATTTGACAACTTCTCAAATCTTTTGTCTGTTTGTAAAGTTCTGTTGGAAGTGACTTTCTAATTGAATGAGAACTGAAAAACTTTTCATCCCAACCACATTCATCACACCAAGATTTGATAATTCTTCTAAAATGAACGGCAGTGATCGGCACGGATCCACCGCGGACTGATGTGAAGATAAAATCATCAGTATCTTTATTTGATACTTTCAACCACCTTTCTAATGACAGAATTGAATTCTGTGATAATTCACAAAGAACCTGTTTCCCAGTCTTCTTCATTTTGACATAGAAACTTTCTCTAATCTCTCCCCATTCTGTTTTCACATCAGAAACTTTCAGTCCTAACAAATCACCACCTCGGAGTGCTGTATCAACTCCAACATTCAATAAAGTCAAATCTCTTGGTCTTTCATCTAAAACTTTTCTCAAAGTCTGTATCTGTTTTTTACTGAAAGGTCTTTTTATCATCTCAATTTTTACGTTTGGTTTTATCAAAAATCTATCAAAAACAAACATACAATCATCCAAAAAGGTTGTCAAGTATTGAAAACACAGGCCTCTATGATTTCACTTTATGTTTGGTTTAGACAAAAACAAACATTCGGTATGTGCTTGACATCCTAGAAATCCGTGATACGAACGAACGAACGAATGAAAAATAGATTTAGAACCAAAAAGGTCTAAATAGAGATAGGAATTATTTACAACAAGAAAAATAGAAAAGAGGTTCTATGGAAACATTAGAGGACCTACGGAATAAAAATGAACTGAAATCCGTAATTGGAAGAAATCTCAATTTACTGAAAAGAACTCATCCAGTCTGTTTTGATAGTTCAGTTTTTCCACTAGAAGAATTCATCCCTTCAATAGAGATGAATTATCTACAAGAAAAATTAGGACACTATGAAAAAGACAGAAGAAGAAATAAAGGTGAGACAATTCCTTTCCTGGTCAATCAATCAGTCAAACTCTATCTTCTCAATGCGGTCAATCCAAAAAGAAGACATTTACATCTAGATAACACTTTTTATCTCTACTCAAAAAATTATGAAGATGTAAAGAGATACACAAAACCATACTATGGTTTTTATCCCAAAGATTTATTCAAGTTTCTTGAAAGTGAAGAAATCTTGAAAACACATCCTTTGGAATCTCAAATCTACAAAACAACAAAGGCATTCTCTCTCACAGATAAAACTTGGAATGGACTGAATGATTATCTTTCTAATTATCAAATTGATCCAAAGAAAAAGATAATCCCCAATCTAGATGAAAAAGGAATCTCAAATCTGGATTCATCTGGAAACCCCAGGTCTTCAACATTTCAACTCCCCAGGTGGATAGACATAAAGAAGATCAATCCACATTATTCAACAATTCAATCAATAACAGAAAATGACTTTCACTCTTTTGGTGAATTTGATGAAGGTGATTGGTATTTGTTGAAGATGATTACTGGAACTCTTGAAACCTTTGATGGTTATTTGAGACAGGATTATGTGGAGTCTCCATTTGGAAGATTGTATGGAAGAAGAATAAATGAATGTCTCCAACTAATACCAAATAGACTTCTACCTTTTATCATTCCTGGTTCTTTTGATTATGACATACAGGCATCCTGTTATTCTCTCATTTCTCAAATTGCCAAGAAACATAATCCAAGATTGAAGATAGATACAATTGAGTTCTATGTAAAAAACAGAAAAGAGATAAGAAGAAAAATCGCCAAAGAGGTTGGTGTAAATGAAGACCTTATCAAGAAGTGTTTTACAATAATAGGTCACGGAGGAAGACAAACAAAACATTCTTGGTTTGAGAAAGGAAAAGAAAGATCAGGTTCAATTCATAGAATACTGGGTGACAAATACACAGAGATTTTCTTTGGTAATCAGTTTGTAAAAAAACTATGTGATGAAATAAAAGAATGTGGAAGAACTATTGTCTCAAAAGAAATCTATCCATCCTTTATTCCAAAATCATTACCAAAGAGATTGGCATTTACATACCAAAAGACAGAAACCAAAGTTCTACAAAAGATTGTTGAATACCTACAAGAAAATGAAATTGAAATACTTTCAATCAAACACGATGGTCTTATTACCAGTCACAAGATTGATAAAGGAAAGGTTGAAGAATTTATTTTTCAATCAACTGGATTCAACATTTCTCTGGAGGTGGAGCGGGTGGGTTCTATCTATTAGGTGAAAAATAAGGAGATAAATGAAAAGTTATTACAATCTAATCAAGTATGAGTTTTGTGAGAAGTGTGATTGGCATCCTGTTTATGGAGGATGGGATAAACCCGTGGAGATGAGTGAAAATCAATTTATCCAGTATTCCAAACATTACGGGCACGAATGGTGGAACTGGAATTTCTTTGATCCTCACATTCCAACAGAAGAAGAAATGATTGATGAATTAGAGTTTATCCACGGGACTTTATTTCATAAAGATTTGAGAGGTGACATTCATTTGAGGTTCAATCAAAAATCAATTCATCTAATAGAACCCATTACCAGAGTAGCAAAAAACAAAACGAAAAAAGGAAAGAGAACAATTGTCTATCAGTATCACTTACCAGTAGGTAATCCCATAGATAGAAGAATTGTCCGTCAAAAATGTTTGGAGGCACACAGACAAATAATGAAAGGAATGTCTGTCTCCGTTGCTCTCAAAACCTATCACATCAAATGGAACTCTCTAATCAAGTATTCCGATTATGTTCCAAAAAGAAATGTTGAAGTGAATAGGAAGGTGAGTGAGATAAGACAGAAGTTATTGAAGGAACCAAAACTGAATGTCTCCAATGAACTGAAAGAACAGAGAATTTCTCCTTCAACGTTTTGGAAAAAAACTGGTGGGAAAAAATCAGTCCTGGAAATTTTGGACCACGATCTAACACACACGTTGAACCTTACTATTGTTTCCTAGATTTTTTATTCCAACTCATACACAACAGACTTACTTGACAACACAGACCCCCTTTCTTGAATGGTCAATAAACAAATAAATAAAGATAAGAAAGGAGAAAAGATGGAATACATTACAAAGATGGAAATAAAGATGGGAATGGATAGGTCAAAGAAAATACAACTACTCAAAAAAGTTGTGTCAGGTATTGAAAAGTTATTGTCACAACCCCAGTTTAGAGACCTGGACCTGGTGTCTGTAAAAGAAGTGAAGTAATGGACTATGTAATACCAGTCCCTGACTACCAGTCAAATGGTGATGAAGTGGTGGAAGTTATTCTCCCCCAATGGATGATAAGAATGATAGACAGAGATAGGAAGGGTTACGGACAGACTAGAAGTGAGTTTTTGTTTGACCTTATTATGGATGGAATAAAGGAAGACTGAACTGGAAGGAATGAGATAGGAGAAGGTCTATTGGTGGGGTGACTAATCCCGACCTTCTCCCACTTCAACATAGGACACAGAATGTCCAACAATAGTAATGTCCTGAATTGAATGAAGGGTCAAGGAGAGAAAAAACTATTTTACATCCAGGTGTTTTTTCAGGTCATCAATTGTCTCTCCCAACTTCTTCGGAGTCATAGTCATCGGTTTCAGTTTTTTCACCATTCTTTTTGCCCCAGTAATGATTTTCTTATTTGATTTTTTCTCATCACCAGTCTCCTTGTCGGAGTTTTTGACGGCAGTTTCTACAATCCCATCAAGTGTTCTACTCAAAGAAATCATCATTTTTACGTGATCTCTTGTAATCTTTGGGACGTCTTCTTTATCAATTGTGACTCCCCCAGGGGCATTAGAAGTGGATGAGACAACTTCTTTTAGTGATTCCTGAAGTGTCATTTTGTTCTCTAATGCCATCATAATGGCTTCAATTTTTTGAGTGTTTGTTACATTTGCCATAAGGTTCTCCGTAAATCTTTATTCAATAAAAGTGAATTGAAGATACATAAATGGAAATTGAAAATCAACCCTTGAAAAGATAATCACTCTTATCAAAAATGTATTCTTCCAACGTTTTCCCATTTACATTTTTACCCCAAATCCAAATAGGTTCTCCAAAAGTTGTGTTCTTTGGTGCCGTTGATGAACCTTGTCCTGGTCTTTGAGACATCTGTAATCCAAGACAACCAACATAAGATGCCCCAGATTGATTGGAGATAAAATCATTCATAGGGTCACAAATCTTATTCACTTTGGTTGGAGATAATTTTTGATCTGTGATGTTGATGGCAAGAATACCTCCATCTCTCAACATCTTCCAACAACCTTCTATCACCTTGAACATAAAACCTGTGAGCCAAGAATCCAGATTGTCATAATTGAGAAAACTTTGTCCTTCATCATCGGAATAATGTTCTGTATCAAAATAAGGAGGTGAAGTAAAAATCACATCCATTTGATTTTTGTATTTCTCAAAATCAACTTCTTCACAAGGTTGTTTCAAGTGTTCTACTTTCTTTTTTATTCCATAAACTGATTCCAGTGCCGTTCCATAAAGGTCTAATTGTTCCACATAAGAAGTATGAAGTTTGATGTTTGGGTCTGTCCCAACATACTTCTTTGTGTGAGGTGTTGCCAAAAATCCTACCAATCTATCACCCCATCCCATACTAGGGTCAAAGACATTCTCGGCATCAAATAGTCTGTAAATACATTTGGCGGCAGCAGGTCTAAATTGAGAGGCAACATAGTGACGGACATTCAGTGCCGTTTTCATTTTGGTGGTATCAACATAATCTAGTTGATTATCCATAGTCCAAAAGGCATCAAGAATAACCTTTCTGTATTTCTTATCTTTCCAAGCCTCAACTGCTCCCATTGGATTATGTCTTGAACCAACATCTAGTCTTGTATCCAGATGAAAATAATTTGAGGACTTCATTCCGTCATTACTTTGTTTGATGAAGTATCCTCTCTTGTCATTCGGATCCACGACTGGGTAATTGAAATCAAACCGATAATAGACAGGTGATTTCCTTATCAGTTCAAGTGAATAAAGTTTTTTCTTCTTCTCTCTCTTTTTATTTTTCAGTTCTTGATGTCTGGTAGATAAATGACTGAATAGTTCTGGGTCGTGAGCGAGACTGACAAAATCCTCTTTTGCTTCTTCTAATGAAATTCTTTTGTATGGAATAGAGATTTTGTATTTATCAATCAAATCGGATAATGCCAATTTGAGATACTTATTCTTGTGTCTTGATGCCGTTCCTGGGTCTGTCTCTTGGTATTTCTTTTTGAGTTTCTTCCAATCATCTTTTGGAATAAAGATTTTGTATTTTGGAGGTTGTTTTGACCCATCACCGAAAATCAACTTCTCGGCATTATCATCATAAACATACTGGTCCAGTTCTTCTTTCAACCTATCCATTTTCTTTCTATCAATCACTTCCCCCTGGTTAGGTCTTCTTTTTTTATCTTCCATCTTTTTGAGATTATCTTTTGTTATTCCAGAAATCGGTGGTGGTCTATCCCCAGGCATAACTTCCTTTCTTATTCAACTGATGGAAGATTGTCCCAGGCATTTCTTTCAACATTATTATTCTCAAATAATCCTGTTCTTGTAAGCCATTCTCTCACAAATACGGATTCATCTATTTCACCAAAGTCTCCTGCCCTTCTCTTTTTTCCAAGTATTTCGGCATCCTTTTCGGAAATCAAAAAGGTCACTCTTTTAGATAATTTTGTTCCTTTCAGTTTCGGTTTTCGGCCAACTCTCTTTGGTTTTTTGATTTCTTCTTGAAAAACACTTTCTGTTTCTGTCTCTAAATTGTCTTTTAGAAATGCGATTTTAGAACTAGACATTCTTATTCTCCTTTCAAGTGTTGAATAATTTTCTCTATCTGGGATTGAACTTCTGTGTAACTCTTTTTTCTTATCGGTTCATCCTCCATCATTTGATAAATTGATTTTCTTTGTATTTGGCAATTCTCAAATGCCTTGGAGTTTTTTATTGGGAAAACTGGAAAAGGACCACAAGTGTCACGGACAACTTCATAGAAATCCATAAACTCTTTTTTGTCTATCCTATTCACAACCATAACAACATTCTTATTCAACTTCTTTACATCATTCGCTGTTTTGATCGTTGCCTGAATAGAGGCATAATCTGGTGGAGTTGGAATAATAACGTTTTTAGATTTCTCAATAACTTCAATAATTCTTTTCTCTAAAAATCCCCCCAGGTCTAAAATAAAATCTTCATCAGTTTTCAATTCGGATGGAAAGTTTTGATTTTGTGGTAAAATCCATCCTCTATCTTTTCCAAGGACCTGCTCAATAATACTCACAGGGTCATTAGAAATCACAGGGACTTCTTCTCCATTTCTATCCAGTTCCATACAAATAGAAACTGATAGTGAGGTTTTGCCCACACCTCCTTTTAGTGAAAATACAGAAGTCAGTCCTATTCCCATTTGGTTCCTTTATTATTTGTTTCTTACTGAATACAGGCATACCAAAGATAGGTCAAGTCATTTCGGTTCAATCAATTCAACCAAAATAGAATAGTTCTGTAAAGGAAGTTGTTATGGAGATGTAAATGTGTCCTTTCTTGTGAAAATAACTAACCAAAAAAAGTCAATAATTTCAACGACACGAAAGTATTATTATCCACTTTTATTTTTTTCAGGTATTTCCCTTGACTTCCTGAACGCATTTGATACGAACGATCGTGTATTTTCAATAACGAAAATACTTTTGATAAACAACAAACCATAAAGGTGAAAATGGAAAAAGAAATAACTCCTGAAACATACGACACAATAACAAGTCTGTGTGAATACTATTGGAAAGAACACGGACAACACGTCTATTCCAAAGGATGGGCATTGTATTTGGCAGAAGAAAATGGTTGGACTGATGTGGATAGAAACTGGACCTTTTTCTGTAAAGACATCACCTATTTTATTGAAGACAGATGGGAAATGTTTGACGAAGAAATAGAAGTTGAGAATACCGAAATACAAGAAGTTATCGGTCATTTTTTATCAAGTGAAGTAGGTATTACACCTGACGAATTTTACTTGACCAACTGAAATTCTGTGATACGAACGAACGAGTATTTTCAATAAAGGAAATACTAAAACACAACAAACAATAAAGGTAAAAATGAGTATTGAACTTGAATACACAGGAACAAAACAGGACCTAGACACAGTCCGAAAGGTATGGAAAACAAGGGAAATTGACATAATGGACCTTCACCCAGAATTCATCAAAAGTGTTTTTGAGGAATGGTATTATTACAAGGAGAACGAATACGACGAAGACGAATAGAATAATACAATAAGGAGACATTTACAGGGAAACCATCTCCTTCTATTTCACATAATAGGTAGAAGGAGTATGGAAACTGATAAAGGAACTCTATTTTGGTCACGGGTGGGATACCTACTTTCAGAACATTACGTGACGTTTAGTTACCTAATAGACAGACTGAAAGTGTCTGTGAATGTCCCTTGTTGAAAAAAATAAAAATAAACGTTGATTTTCTCTACGTCTTTGATACGAACGAACGTGTATTCAATACAAAATGACTATCAAGACTGACTATGAAAATAAACGTTGATTTCCTAGACGCATTTGATACGAACGAACGTGTATTCAATACAGAAGTGAGTATCAAGAATGATAATGAAAAAAAACGTTGATTTTATTTACGTCTTTGATACGAACGAACGTGTCTTTTCAATAACGAATAGACATTTTGATAACTCCATAAACGAAAAGGTAACTATGGAACAAGTAAATG
>MDSZ01102212.1_pt1 | contig 10517 bp, 10 predicted proteins | sample 811201 | NCBI WGS metagenome assembly MDSZ01 (sample SAMN05326647, study PRJNA326480) | marine metagenome | isolation source: seawater | place: Indian Ocean: North | collected 2010
TCTGGCGAATCTTTTACTGGTATTGGAACTACTAGTGCTGTTGGTATTGGTACAAGAATTGAAATACATCCTTATGATACAGTAAATAACGGTACCTTAAGTTTTGAGGGTTCGGCAGGTCAACTATTCTCTCTAACAAATGAACTGTCTGATGCATCTATATTCTCTGTCAATGATATATCTGGAATACCAAGTATTGATGTTCATGCCGATGGTAATATCCAGTTAGCTCCAGTTGGTGCTGGCGAGTCTGTTGGTATTGGTACCACTAGACCACAATCTCCATATAAACTTCATGTTGTTGGTGATACAAATATTGATGGCACATTTACTGTAAATGGTGCAGCGGTTGGAGTTGATGATGGTGATAAAGGAGATATAACAGTATCATCTTCTGGTGCTACATGGACTATTGATGATGATGTGGTAACTTATCAAAAGATGCAGGATGCTAGTTCAGGTACAATCCTTGGTAGACAAGCACCTGGTTCTGGAGATATTGGAGAACTAACAGCAGCAAATGTCCGCAGCCTGCTCAATGTTGAAGATGGTGCTGATGTAACTGATGCAACTAATGTTGATGCTGCTGGTGCAGTTATGGAGAGTGATACCTCCACAACAAATATGAGTTTTGTGGTTGATGAAGATGATATGACATCGGATTCTGCTACCAAGGTTCCAACACAGCAATCAGTCAAAGCTTATGTTGATGCTAATTCTGGTGGTGGCAGTGGATTATTTGTTCAAACTGATGTTGGTATTCACACTTTAGGCAAAGTTGGAATAGGAACTACAAATCCAGTAGCACAACTTGAAGTTAATGTTGGCACTGCTGTTACCGCATTAGATATTCAAGGTTCTGCTGGTCAGTTATTCTCTGTCACAAACAATCTAACCTCAGGTAGCATCTTCTCAGTCAATGATATATCTGGAATTCCTTCTATCGATGTTGATGCCGATGGAACAATTCAGTTAGCACCCGTTGGTGTTGGTGAGTCGGTGGGTATTGGAACCACAAATCCACAGTATAAATTGCATGTTGTTGGTAATACTAATGTTGATGGTACATTTACCGTAAATGGTGCAGCGGTTGGAGTTTCTGATGGTGATAAAGGAGATATAACAGTATCTAATTCTGGTGCTACATGGACTATTGATTCTGATGTTGTAACCTATGACAAGATGCAGGACCTTGCTACTGCTAATCGTGTCTTAGGTGGAACTGCTGCTGGAACTATTAGTGAAGTTCAGATTGCGACTGATATGGTCTCTGATGACGCGGTCACTTATGCGAAGATGCAAAATGTTGCCACAGCAAACCGTGTTCTTGGTAGCACTAGTGCTGATGGTATAATATCAGAACTACAAGTCGCAACTGATATGATTGCCGATGATGCTGTGACAGCAGCTAAATTGGCCGACACTGCTGTGACCGCTGGATCTTATACTAATACAAACATTACCGTTGATGATCAAGGTAGAATCACAGCAGCATCCAATGGAACTGGTGGTGGCGGCGGAGTAGATGCTTTAGAATCAATGTTATTTGCATAAATAAATTTAAAAAGTACACCTATAATGGCATTAGCGAAGACAGGTCTTATGGTGGCACCAGTTCAGGTAAGTGCTGGAAGTACCACTACTTTATATACTGCAGCAAACTCGAAGAAAGCATATATTAGAACAATTCTAATATATCATAATCAAGAAAACTCTGGATCTGCACTCAGTCAAATTGGACATATATATGTTGTTCCTAATGGTGCAACCAGATCTGAAGCACATGCCATTGGGAGAGTCACATTACCACCCGATGATACAATATTCTTTGAAACGCAGTATCCAATTACTCTTACAACTAATGGAGATACTATTCAAGTATACAATGTTGGAAGTCAATCAGGTGGAACTGGATCATCGAGTAAATTAAATTGTTTGGTTCTGGGAGATGTAGAGGAGTAAATTATGCCGTTTAAAAATACATTTAATAGATTTCTCGCAATCGATTCTGATAGTATTGAAGATCCTGGATCAGATCATCCAGGTGCTGGCGTAGATACTACTCAAAGTACGCCTAGTGATCTTGTATTTGAACCTGGAAATGGTTATAGATATGTAGTTTTTATAAACCCAGGAACTATCACATTCAATAGGGGTGGAGATGTTGATGTTCTTTGTATTGGTGGTGGAGGAAGTGGTGGAACTGGAATAACTCAATATAATCCAGATCCAAATCCTCCATGGAATCCAACTTATTTCCACAAAGCGGGTGGTGCTGGTGGTGCCGGTGGAATGGTGGAATTATTTAATGAACCTTTCCCTGATGGGGCATTTGATGTTTCTATTGGTAGTGGTGGTGATGCTCCTGATGGTGGAACAAGTAAAACAGGAAATTATGGATCTCCTAGTTATATTCAGAAAAATGCTGGAAACTCAAATAGTTTTACCACAATAACTGCATACGGTGGTGGTAGAGGTGGTGGATCTCCAAGTACTGCTCAATCATTCCGAGGCGGAGGAAATGGAGGATCTGGTGGTGGAGGTGGTATGGGAACTAATATTGGTGCATATTATCCTCATGGAAATAATACTGCTAACGAGATTAGTCCTACTCCAAGTCCTGCACCTTTAAGACCTACGCAATTAGATCCTCAAGGAAATTCTGGTGGACAAGGTGCCGGTGATGATTATGGATATGCTGGAAATCCCACACGATACGGTGGGGGCGGTGGAGGTGCTGGTACTGCCGCTCAGAATCAGGCAGCTGGAGATGGTAGATCAGTTTGGAGTGGTGATGCAGGAATTCCCACTGATTATGGAACACCAGGACCATCTCCTGGCAGATGGTTTTGTGGAGGCGGTGCCGGAGCTTATTTTCAGTCTGCTGTTTCTGGAGGTATAGGAGGTGGCGGTGCGAGTGGATATTCAGATTCATTTCCACCTCTTAGTGCTCCTAATGCTCCTCCAATGCCGAAAACCCGTGCCAATGGTGGTGGTGGTGCAGCAATGACGGGAGGTCAATCTTACACAGGTTCTAGTAATTCTGCTTCCCATGGTTCCAATGGGATCATAATCTTTAGATATCAAATATGAGGTAAACTATGAAATATTTTGCAAAATTAAACGAAAATGGAGTTGTAGATTATATTACTCATCTTCCTGATGATACATGTCAAGATGAAAATGGAACTGAAGATCTATCTTTAGGGAAACAATACTGTAAAAATTTTTATGGTTCTGATACAGAATGGGTTGAAGTATGTCAAAACATGACATTTAATAGAAATAAGGTTCCTGCACTAGGTGATGTTTTTATTGATGAAGAAACATGTCAGGGTATGGGAATTACTTTTTCTGGTGTTTTTGTAGAGGAACCTCGACCTTATGATTCTTGGACCCTGGAGCGCATAGAAGATACTAACGATTTTGTATGGCAACCACCTATTGCTCAACCACAACTGACCTTAGAGCAAAAAATAAATGGTGTTACATATCAGTGGGTTGAGGAAATGTATCAACATTATGTTGGAATAGGAAAACCTGCCGATCGATTAGAGGAAGCAACACAACGTATTTGGAGATTATCTTCTGAATAAAATTGGAGAGTTATGAATTTAAATTATCCTTTACTAAAAACTTTTAAAGTTGATGAAAATATAACTGATTTTATCAACAAAAAATTTGATTATTATATGGAAAATGTGGGTGTAGAAAATCCTACAATCACATCTTTCAAAAATAAGGATCATAGGACAGGATTTCCGACACCAAATTTACTTGAATGGGAAGATGAAGAGTACCAAGAGTTCTTAAATGATGAAATTCTAAGCATAATATCTAAAGAATTTTTAATTGAGAAAGAAAGAATAGAATATTATTTTAACCATATGTTGGAATATGGTGATGGTGGAAAAATGGGGCATCATGATCATATGCATAATGAAGATTTTGTAATGTTCCTTTACTTGAATACATGCAAATCTTCTGGTCTAACTAATTTTTATTTGAATTCATTTAATGAGAAGAGTATGAAGAGAACAAAATGTTCTGTAGCACCTGAGAAAAATAAAGGTGTTTGCTTTTCATCTTTGGTTTCTCATGAAGGAGAGGCATCATACGAAGGGAAAAGAATTTTTGTTGTAGGATTCAGACTGGTATGATATAATATATACTGTGCGTTTGAGTTGTATTAATGGCATATCAATCAGTATGGTTTTATTCTGATATTCCTGAAGAAGTTGTTGATATTATTGAACGAGACTTGACTGAAAAATATCAGGATGAAATGAGTGACTCTAAGTTGCATGGAGATGCTCTTAATAAAAATAAAAGAAATTCTTTAAATGCTTGGGTTCCGAGTACAGAATGGGTTGGTGGATTTGTTTGGCATTATATTACTCGGGCAAATCGTGAAAATTTTTTATATGATTTGACATGTATTGATGGAGAATCAATGCAATTTACTCAATATGGTGAAGGTCAATTTTATGGTTGGCATAATGATGCTGGACTTTCCACTCAATATAAACCTGCAAGTATAGGAAACTATAGTGAAGGAAGGGCAAATGATTTTTTGAATGAAAGTCTTGAACTAGTGAGAAAGTTATCTTTTGTTGTTCAACTTTCTAATCATGATGATTATGAAGGAGGAAATCTTCAGTTACTTGATGAGACAGGAAAGTCATATTTTGCTCCACGAAAGCGTGGGACTGTTATTTTATTTGATTCTAGGACGCAACATAGAGTTTTGAAAGTTACTAAAGGTATTCGCAAATCGTTAGTTGGTTGGACTGTTGGACCACGTTGGAAGTGAGGTAAATTATGGCAGAAGGAATGACAAGGGAAGATGTTAGTAAGGCAGAATTTTTATATTCTGGTTCTTCTCCAACAAATAATGAACAATTTGATAAGGATGGATATCTACTCATAAAAGATTTATGGGATCCGTCAGAACTTTATAGACCCGTTCCTTCTGATAGAGGAATGGTTAATTATTGGGGTAAGGATAAAAATCAATACACAAAACAGGATATTGAAACTCAAGTAGAAGGGTCTTTTGCAACTTATTGGCATCCTCAATATAGATCAATTCATTCTGGTATTCGATTAAAATTAGAATCTATTATTGGCAATAAACTTTATAATACTTATTACTATGATCGATACTATTTCCCAGGTCAAGAATTAACCATACATTCGGATAGACCATCTTGCGAAATTTCTGTATCAATACACATCAGTAGTAATGTAAGTAATCCTTGGCCATTGTGTATTAAGACTCCAGATACGGAAACATACATTGGGGAAAATAGGTCTGTTTTACTAGAACCTGGAGATGGTATGTTGTATAAAGGATGTGAAAGACCTCATTGGAGAGATCCACTTCCTAGAGAATATAAAAGGAAATGGTATGGTAAAAAAATTGAAAAGGAAGGATTATACTACCATCAAGTATTCTTTCACTATGTTTTAGCGGATGGAATTAGATCGCACTGTGCGTTTGATAGGTCTAGACACTAATTGGAGAGTAAAATGAACAACTTTGTAAAACTTGCTGTAGAAAATGGTGGATCTATTCATCCTCTGATGATACCTTCATCAGATCTTAAAGGTCCTTCAATTACAAATCCTTCTATCTATAATGATGATGGAAGAATTCTTGTCAACCTTAGAAACATTAATTACACCTTATATCATTCAGAAAAAAATATCTTTGAGCATCCTTGGGGACCTTTAGTTTATATTCATCCTGAAGATGATTTGAGACTTCGTACTTGGAATGTTATTGGAGAAATGGATGAAAATATGAGACTTAAGTGGCACACTCATATTGATACATCAAAGCATCCCGATAAAGAACTTTGGGAGTTTGTAGGACTTGAAGATGCTCGCATTTTTAGGTGGGAAGGAAAACTTTGGACATGTGGTGTTCGTCGTGATTTAGACACTGTTGGTACAGGTCGTATGGAATTGTGTGAGATTGAAATTAGCAATGATGGAAAAGTAAAAGAACTGAGTCAGTATCGTATTCCTACTCCAGGAGATGATAATGCTTATTGTGAAAAGAATTGGATGCCAATTCTTGATATGCCATATCATTTTGTGAAGTGGACTAATGGAACTGAGATTGTAAAATATGACATTGAGTCTGGAAAAACAGAGCAAGTTGCATTAAAAGATTACAAAGATCATGGATGTATTGATCTTCGTGGCGGTTCTCAAGTTATTCCTTTTGGTGAGTATAGACTTGCACTGTGCCATGAAACATTTTTAACTAGAAGTCCTGCAAATAGAAAGGACGGAACATATCGTCATCGTTTTGTAGTTTGGGATAAAGATTGGAATATTGTAAAAGTGTCAAGGAGATTTTCTTTCTTGGAAGCTGAGATTGAATTTGCTGTAGGTATGTGTGAGTATGGAGATGATTATCTAATCACTTTTGGATTTCAAGATAACGCAGCATATCTTCTTAAAGTCAATCAAGAATTCGTAAAGAATTATATTTTTGAAAAATGATTTCTTTTAATAATCTTGGATACATGGGGCGTTTGGGAAATCAGATGTTCCAGTATGCTGCTTTGAAAGGAATTGCTTCCTATCATGGTTATGAGTATTCAATTCCAGATCATGATTTTGATTTGAAAAAATGTTTTAAAATTCCAAAAACAAGATCTAATAACAATCAGATCTCATATATCATGGATCAGATTAAGTTCAAACAAAAATTTATAGATAAATGTCCAGATAATACTGATATATCTGGATATTTTCAATCACAAAAATACTTTCAAAATATTAGATCAGAACTTCTAAAAGATTTCACATTTTATGATGATGTCTACAAGACCTGTACATCTTATATGAGTAAATTGTTTGGTTCTGATCATGTAATTGGACTTCATGTGAGACGAACAGACTATCTAACAGATCCACAGTTTTATTTTTTGGGTCTTGATTATTACAATAGGGCACTAAAATTTTTTGAAGATGATGTTCCCGTTTTAGTTGTTAGTGATGATACCGAATGGTGTAAGGAAAACTTTATTGGCGATAGATTTGTTGTTTCCGATTATGATGACATGGGTATTGATTTGTGTTTACTATCATTATGTGATCAGCATATTATTGCCAACAGTTCTTTTAGTTGGTGGGGATCTTGGTTAGCGGGTAGTGATAAAACTGTTGCACCAAAGCAATGGTTTTCTTCAACAGGTAATTTTAAAGACTGGTCTACCAAAGACCTATATAATCCAGATTGGAACTTGATTTAACTTTTGATAAAATTATGAAAACAGATTCTAAAGTTTCTATTATAACTGCATGTAAGAATAGAGTAAATGCGTTAAAAGTATCTATTGCTTCATGGATACAATATGATGAAATCAAAGAGATTATTATTGTAGATTGGAGTTCGGATGAACCAATTAATTATCTGACAGAGTTAGATCCAAGAATAAAAGTTGTAAGAGTCGAAGGTGAAGAATATTTTAATCAACCTCAACCTCTAAATCTTGCGGCAAGTATTGCTACTGGAGAATACATCTTCAAGTTAGATGGTGATCATATGTTTAATCCTTACGACAATGGGATTGCTGATTACCTTCCAAATTATAATGAATTTTTCTGTGGTCAAGTAGAAACTAAAAATAGCATTCAAAAATGGTCTGAGGAAAGACAAACTGCATATATTGATGCTAGTCAAAACCTACTAGACTATAAGGAATATGTGACATCATACAGTCCTTTTTATCGCTATTTGGTTGGTATGTTGCTGATAAAAAAAGAGCACTTCCATAAAATTGGTGGATACAATGAGAAACTGGGAGATTGTTATGCGTTTGAAGATGATGAAATATGTCAGAGACTTGAACTTTTTGGATTAAAGAAAAAAAAGTATTCTGTAAATTCGCGAAGTTTTATTCATCTTCCTCATGGAGATAATAAAAGACTTGAAAATTTTAAAGGATTTAAAGGTCAAGAAAAATTTGCATCATTTGTTCAGGATGCATTGTCTGCAAAATGTTCTGGAGATGTTTTAAAATGGCAGGTTGAATATGCAGTTTCTGAAAAACAAACTAGTATGAATAAACAGATGATTGGAAATATAGTTAGATATCGAGTTGAAAATAATACAAGATGGAAAATTTCCAAATCTGACGATCAAAATTATTTTGCCGTAAAAGATAATAAAGATTATAAGATGTGTACTATAAGATACACATCTTTACAAGAAAGTTCTGATAGAAGAAGATTCTTGCAAAAATCATTTGATTCTTATGGTATTAAATATAAAACATATATTTCAAACAGATATCATGAATCTGATGATAAATTTAGTGGAAAGTATCTTGATTCTTTGAATGATGGGACTAAAGGTTGTGCTGCGTCACATCTTAAAATGATTAAAGATTGGTATGAAAATACTGATGAAGATTATGGATTTTTTGCTGAAGATGATTTAAGTTTAGATACTTTAAATTACTGGGCATTTACTTGGGAAGAATTTCTCAATCATACCCCTGAAGATGCTGAATGCATTCAACTACTTACGATTAGGGATAAGTATAAAACTTATACTTTACGTCATAGGGAGTGGGATGATTGGGGTGCCACTGCTTATATTATTACTAGAAACTATGCTAAAAAAATTATTGATGCTTATATAAAGGGAGATACCTTCCACTTGGAAGTGCCGAATTCGGATATTCAACCACTAGTAGAAAATCTCATATTCTCTCTTGGTGTGGTTTACACAGTACCATTATTTGTGGAAAATGTTAGTTTCTCATCTACTTTTGAAAATAGAGACGATGATGTTAAAGATGGCGGTAAAAACAATCATGTCATTGCTGCCAACAAAGTACTGCAATGGTGGGTTAATGGTGGAAAAGAAGTAGAAGAAACTGTAGTAGAAAAAGAACCTATAGTAGAAAAAATCGTAGAAGAAAAAACATACCTAGAAAAAATACTGACTGAGTATTCTCTAGATACTGAAAATCCTGAATTTAATTATAATATGGGAGAATATTACTATGACAATGGTCATACAGCTCCTGCACTCTCATATTTTCTTAGGTGTGCTGAGAGAGCAGAAACTAAAGATCCAGAACTAGCATATCTTGCTTTAATTATGGGATCTAATTGTTACTTTAAACAAGGGACAAGAGATCAAAGTGGTAGAGGATTACTTTGGCAAGCACAAATGTTTTTGCCAGAAAGACCAGAGGCATACTTTTTACTAGCACGATATGCTGAGAAACAGGAATGGTGGCAAGACTGTTACTCTACAAGTGAACTAGCACTTAGACAGTGTGATTTTTCTCAAGAACCTCTGAAAAGATTTGTTGAGTATCCAGGTAAGTGGGGATTTTTACTTGAAAAAGCTATCTCTGGATGGTGGTGGGGTAAAGTATCCGAATCTAGAGAACTGTTACATAAAATTTTAGATGATTATAGTCATGAATTATCTGAAGAGAATAGGAATGTTGTTATCAAAAACTTAAAGAAAGTTGGAGTAAAATATAAAGAGAAAAAAAAGACTGAAACTAAATCTCCCACTTTAAGTACAAAACCGTTCTCATACCCTAAAAATTTTGATTGGGGAACATTAACTTACGAAGATATTATTACTATTGAGAGAGAAGTCGTTCATGAAAAAGTGTATCGTTTCTGGGAAGATGTTAAAGAGGGTGATGTTGTTCTAGACATTGGGGCAAGTGTTGGTGCTTATGCAGTTTCAATTTTGGAAAATAACCCTAAGAAAGTATATTGTGTAGAACCATCAAAAAAACTTATGAGTATTCTCAAATCAAATTGTGACACTGAAAATATTATTCCTATAAACTGGGGTATAGTTGAACAGGAGGGAGACTCAATTAACATTTTTGGTGGTAAAAAACAGGAATTTAAGGGTATTACATTCAAAAATATGCTTAAGCGTTACTCCATCAATCATGTTGATTACATGAAGGTTGATTGTGAAGGTGGAGAATATAATATTTTCAGAGATGAGAATATGGAATTCTTACTTAATAAAGTCAAATTTATGGCGATAGAAGTTCATCTAAATTATTCTGGATGTAGAGAAAAATTTAAAACTTTCAGAGACAAGTACTTAACACAATTCAAAAACTATAAAGTAATGTCTTGTACTAGACAAAATATTAAGTGGGGAGAATCAATAGACATTAAAGATGATATTTTTAGTGATGATTTTATTGATAATTACACTTGCGAATTTATGATCTATATTAAAAATTAAGTCATGAAATTTACAATTTACTCTAAAAACGGTTGTCCGTATTGCGAAAAAGTTAAGAGTGTGTTAGAGTTGACAAAGCAAGAACATCAAGTATACTTGCTTGGTAGAGAGTTCACTGGCCAAGATTTCTACGATAAGTTTGGTGAAGGATCTACATTTCCACAAGTCGTGTATGACGATAAAAATTTAGGAGGATGCGTTGACACACTCAGATTCCTCAGAGAACAAAAAATCCTCTGAATTGTCACTAAATAAA
>MDSZ01236199.1_pt1 | contig 10517 bp, 7 predicted proteins | sample 811201 | NCBI WGS metagenome assembly MDSZ01 (sample SAMN05326647, study PRJNA326480) | marine metagenome | isolation source: seawater | place: Indian Ocean: North | collected 2010
AATTTTTAGTAGTATTTATGGCTATATCTGAGGTTATTGGAATATCAACCATAGGGCCTTTTCTTGCATTGGTTAGCGACCCAACATTATTAGAAAAGGAGGGATTCTTAAAGTCAATTTTTATATTTTCTGGAGCGCAAAATCCAAATGACTTCATTTTTTTTGCTGGCGCTGGAGTGTTGACGGTATTATTTGCTTCCGCTTTGGTGTCTTCAATTACCATTAGAGCTGTCCTTTATTATGCTCAAAGGCTAGGTGCTGAAATGTCATCTAGTCTATATGATTACTATATGCGGCAGAATTGGCTTTTTCATAATTCAATTAATTCAAGCAAGCTAATGAATAATGTTGTAAGCGAGAGCAATAGGGTTACCGCTTCAGTACTTTATCCCTTTATGATTTTAAATGCCAAGGCAGTTGTTGGCATAGCAATAATATCTTTACTGATTAGTATTGATTTTATAGTTACAATTTTTGGAGCATTTGTTTTTGGAGGTCTTTACATCATTATTTATAAATTTGTTCAATTCAAATTAAATCAAAATGGTGAAAAAATAAGTGACTCAATGCGAATCAGGTTTAGGCTATTAAATGAAGGTTTTGACGGCATTAAAGATACATTAATTCTTGGAAGGTCATTAATTTTTAGAGAAAGGTTTTATGAGTCTAGTATGAAGCTTGGCAAATCATATGGCTCGAATTTAACTATGAATGAAGTTCCAAAATATTGGGTAGAATTATTAGCATTTGGTGCAATGATTTCATTAATTTTATTTTTGTTAGCTAATAATGAAGGTAAGCTTACTGAAATACTTCCTACTTTAGGAATATTTGCAATGGCAAGTTATAAATTGCTTCCAGTATTTCAGCAAGTTTATGGGAATTTAACATTTATCAAAGGAGCTCTGCCCGCACTCAATTCCATCAAAGATGATTTAATGTCATGGAAAAAAATTATTGAAGATAAAAAAATTTCTTATGTGAATGATGACATAATTTTTGAGAGTCTTAATTTAGATAATGTTTCATTTCAGTATCCAAACAAAGATCTTAATGCTATTGAGAATGTATCTTTAGAGATTAAAAAAAATCAAATTGTGGGGTTTGTTGGTAAGTCTGGATCTGGAAAATCAACCCTGGCAGACATCATTCTTGGGCTCTTGGATCCACAAATGGGCAAAATAAAAATTAATGGTAATTCATTAAATGATTCTAATAGAAGGTCTTGGTTGAATAATTTTGGATATGTTTCTCAGAATATCTTTCTGTCTGATTCGTCGATTAGAGAAAATATTGCTTTTGGAATACCTGAGGATAAAATTAATGAAGATCAAATATCTAAGTGCATAAAGTTAGCTAATCTTGATGAGTTACTTGGAACTCTTCCAGATGGTATTAATACAATTATTGGAGAAAAGGGATTGCAATTATCTGGAGGTCAACGGCAAAGGATCGCAATTGCAAGGTCATTATATAATGATCCATCTATATTAATTTTTGATGAAGCAACAAGCGCACTAGATGGGTTGAATGAGAGGCTTATTATGGACTCAATACATTCATTATCAGGACAAAAAACCATCATTCTAATTGCACATAGGCTTAACACCATAAAAAAATGCGATCTTATTTACCTTTTTGATCAAGGAAAGTTAATTGATTCTGGTTCATTTGAAAACCTGAAAAGTAAAAATAAAATTTTTGATGAAATGTCTTTAAATGCTTAGCAAGTGTATATTGTGTAATGAATAAAAAAAAGAAAATAGCTCTAATCACAGGAATAACTGGTCAAGATGGATCATACCTAGCAGAGTTTTTGATTCAAAAAGGGTATGAGGTCCATGGAATAAAAAGACGCGCATCAAATTTCAATACATCTCGAGTGGATCACATCTATCAGGATCCCCATTTAGATTCTAGAAATTTTATTATGCATTATGGAGACTTATCTGATTCTCTAAACATTACAAATATTATTTCGCAAGTTAAGCCAGATGAAATATATAACCTTGGTGCACAGTCACATGTTGGAGTAAGTTTTGAGACAGCGGAATATACTTCAAATATTGATGGCTTAGGAGCACTAAGAATACTTGAGGCAATAAGACTATTAGGCATTTCAGATAAAACAAAATTCTATCAAGCCTCAACCTCTGAATTATTTGGAATGGTTCAAGAGTCACCACAAAAGGAAACAACCCCATTTTATCCTAGATCGCCATATGCCGTAGCAAAACTTTATGCTTATTGGATAACTGTAAATTACAGAGAAGCATATGGAATTTTTGCATGCAATGGCATTTTGTTTAATCATGAATCACCAAGAAGAGGCGAAAATTTAATTACTAGGAAAATTACAAGAGGCCTATCGAATATAGCATATGGTTTTGAGGATTGTTTATATCTTGGAAACTTAAATGCTTTAAGGGATTGGGGTCATGCAAAAGACTTTGTCAGAATGCAATGGCTTATGCTTCAGCAGAACAAGCCTGAAGATTATGTGATTTCCACTGGTAAACAATTTTCAGTAAGAGATTTTGTAATGTGGGCTGCTGACGAAATTGGCATTAAATTAAAATTTGATGGTAATGGTGTGGATGAAATTGCTGTTGTTGAAGATATTCAAGGTGACAAAGCTCCCGCTATAAAAATCGGTGATGTGATTTTGAAAATCGATAAACGCTATTTTAGACCAACTGAAACTGATAGCTTACTTGGCGACTCATCTAAAGCAAAGAATGAGCTTGGGTGGGTCCCTGAGTTTTCTGCACGTGAGCTGTGTAAAGATATGATGAAATCTGATCTAGGTGAAGCAAAAAGACGGTATGCAATCAAAGACAATGACTATAAAAGTTAGAACTAATCTTTCATAAAAAATATGAAAAAGAAAATTGTTTTTGTTGCTGGTCATAATGGGATGGTAGGATCAGCAATTTGCAGGAGTCTCCAAAAAGATCCCTCTAATGAGGTGCTTCTTGCATCAAGGTCTCAGTTAGACCTTACAAATCAAGAAAAAGTAGCCAAATTTTTTCACAGAAATAATATTGATGAAGTTTATTTAGCTGCAGCAAAAGTAGGTGGCATCCATGCAAATCATTCTTTTCCTGCAGATTTTATTTATCAAAATTTGATGATACAAACAAATATAATTCATTCTGCAAATGATGTTGATATTGATAAATTATTATTCCTTGGCTCTTCTTGTATTTATCCGGCTGAAACTAGTCAACCTATGTCTGAAAATGCTCTTCTTAGTGGCTCCTTAGAAAGCACTAATAGAGCATACGCAATAGCAAAGATTGCTGGATTAGAGTTATGTAATAGTTTTAATAAGCAATATAACAGAGATTACAGATGCGTAATGCCCACAAATCTTTATGGGGAGAATGACAATTTTAACTTAACAACAAGTCATGTAATACCTGCCTTAATTGCTAAATTTCATCACGCAGTAAGCACTAATCAAGATGAAGTTATTGTATGGGGGTCTGGAAAGCCAATGAGAGAGTTTTTGCATGTTGAAGATCTAGCTGATGCATGTATTTATTTAATGAATTTAAAGAAAAATATATTCAATAAAGGAATAAAAAATGATCATTGCCACATTAATGTTGGATCGGGGGAAGAGGTTTCAATAAGTGAACTAGTAAAAATACTCACTGATATATCAAGGTTTGAGGGAAGAATAGTTTTTGATGAATCAATGCCAGACGGTACTAAAAGAAAACTTCTTAACTTAGAGGCAATTCATGGGCTGGGATGGAAATCAAAAATTCCACTTGAGTCAGGCCTAAGAAAAACTTACGAATGGTATCAAAAACAAAGTTTCAGCAAACAAGAAAACTTAAATTAATCTCATGCTTTCTAAGAATATCCTTTTCATTGGAAAAAAATTTTTATCAGCACCCTCGGGTGGCAGAGAGATGTTAAGCGCATTAAACTTTAAACTTATCAAAAATATCTTCAAAAAAGATTTTTTCCACTATGAAATTTTTGCAAATCAAACAAACATTAAAAAGAAAGCTACAAGCTTAAATAATTTCACTGGAATGATCGATGGCCTGGATCAAAAAATAATTGCTCATATAGAAAGAATAATAAAATTAAAAAAAATTCAGTTGGTTTTTATTGATGGTTCTAATTTGGGCCTTCTGGCTGAAAGAATTAAATTAAAATTTCCTAATGTAAAAATTTTTATTTTTTTTCATAATATTGAAGCTAAATTTTTTTTAGATTCTTTCATAAGAGCCAAGACATTTCATTCGCTTGGAGTTGCAATCGCAAACTATTTTGCTGAAAAGAAGGCTGCAAAAAACTCAGATTATTTGATATGCCTGACGAAAGATGATGCAAGACTAATGAAGAAATTTTATAAAAATAAAGTAGATCTAATTTTACCAATGGCGCTTGAAGATAAATTTTCTAGAGTTACTAATATTAATCAAGACCCGACAAATAAAGAGCAATATGTGCTTTTTGTAGGCGGCGCATTTTACGCTAATGAATTTGGAATTAAATGGTTTGTAAAAAATGTTTCGCCGTATATAAATTTAAAGACATTTGTTGTTGGTTCTGGCTTTGAGTTGCTTAAGGATGAATTTAAAATATATAAAAATGTGAGTGTAATAGGAAAGGTAGAAGATTTATCGCAATGGTATTTAAATGCGGAATGTATTATTGCTCCAATTTTTGAGGGCTCAGGTATGAAAACAAAAGTTGCTGAAGCTTTTATGTTTGGAAAAAAAATCTTAGCCACAAGTCATGCATTAGCTGGATATGAGGGAATTCCTAAGAATGCTTTCTCTCTTTGTAATACAGAATATGATTTTATAGATGCTATCAATGCTATAAAAGATAATAAATCTACTTACTTTGATGCAAATATTAGAAGTATATACGAGCAAAAGTATTCACCAGCTTCTTCAAAGGCTCTTTTAGAAAAATTTTTTCAAGGAAAATAATGATGTTTCGAGATTTAAAGTTAAAAATTACTAAGCTTATACCAATAAAACTTCAAGTCCCAATAAAATATTGGTATTGTTTGGCAAGAGGTTATATCGAGCCTGAAATGGCATTATTAACAAGAATTATCTCACCATCATCTAGAGCTATTGATGTTGGGGGTAACAGAGGGATTTATACTTATTTCATATCTAAATTATGCTCAAAAATAGAAGTGTTTGAACCAAATTCTTCATGTTTTGAAGTACTATATGCTTGGTCCTCATCAAAAAATGGAATTAACATTCATAAGTCTGCTCTATCTAATGAAGCAGGTGTTTCAAAGTTATTTATACCAGTTGATGATAATGGGGTTGAGCATGATTCATCAGGCTCCATTGAAGAAAGCAATTCCCTAACTACTACTTTTGAAACAGTCCCACTACAGCGACTTGATGAGTTTTCATTTGAAAATGTCGATTTTATTAAGATTGATGTCGAAGGACATGAACTATCAGTGATTGAGGGAGCAAAAAAGACACTAATTGAATGTAATCCAGCATTGCTTATAGAGATTGAACAACGGCACAACAAACAACCCATTGAAGAAATTTTTATTTTTATAAAATCTTTTGGTTATTCGGGTTTTTTTCTAAAAAACGGTTTTTTAATGGATATCAGCTCATTTAACAAATTTTCACTCCAAAAGGAGGAAAATTTAAATACAAATGATTTATATGTTAACAATTTTCTTTTTTTAAGTAATGAAAGGCTTAAAAAAGGTAACTATAAAGGGCTGGCACACATAATTAAGAAATGAAGATTGGTATTATTACCCCTGTTTTTTCTATAGCTGGAGTTCCGCTTGCTCAATATAGATTTGCTAGAGCATTGAAATCACAGGGACATTCTGTTGAATTAGTTATTGGTCATTTGCCAACTAATTTGTCACCAGAGCAAATTCCAGGCCTTAAGATTAATATTTTGAATAAAAAAAGTGTGATTAAAATGTTCATCCCTTTATGCAAGATGTTTCATAAAAATGAATATGATCTAATTTTTTCAGCTGAAGACCATTTGAATGTCATAGTATTGCTTGCTGCAATATTAACTAAATCTAAGTCAAAAATCAGTGCCTCATCCAGAGTGACCCCCTTTGACACATATTCTAATATTTGGTTTTCAAAAAATTGGGTTTTAAAAATTCTTACAAAAATGACCATGAGAAGGGCAACTGTTTTATCTTGTGTATCTAAAGATATGGTCCTTCAATATAAGTCAATCTTTAAAAATTCAAAACATCAGTGTATTTATAATATTGTAGATGATGAAGATTCTAGAAAAAAGATGATTGAACCAGTTGATCATCCTTGGCTAAATCAAAAAAAATATCCTGTAATTATTGCTTCTGGTAGACTTGCTCATTGGAAAGGCTTTGACTACTTAATTAAGTCAATGCCTAAAATTTTAAAATCAACAAAAGCAAAATTAATGATCCTAGGTGATGGAGAATTAAAGCAGCAATTAACTGATTTGATTAATGAATTAAATCTTCATGATTCAATCGAGCTAATTGGTTTTGTATCCAATCCACTAAAATATTACTATCGAGCTAATGTTTTTGTGCTTTCTTCCAACGTGGAGGGTCTCCCAAATGTTTTAATTGAAGCAATGATGTGTGGTTGTACACCAGTTTCAACAGATTGCCCTACAGGCCCTAGGGAAATTTTAAGTAATAAGAAATATGGATACTTAGTTCCCATGAGAGACGAATCAGCGATTGCTGAGGCAGTAATTGATGCAATAGAAAATCCTATTGAAAAAGAAGTTCTTTTTGAAGCAATTCAACCATTTAATGAGCAAGCAGTTCTGCATGCCCATTCATTATCTTTAGGCGTTAAACTCTAACAATGAAAATCGGGCTTAATGCAACCTGCTTTAATGATAGACCTTCTGGAGCAAAGCAAAGATTTATAGGGCTATATTCTCAGCTATTCAATTTGATGCGAGATTCCGAATTTATTATATTTCAACCATCTGACTGCATCATGAATAAGTGGTTTGATAGCCCAAATGTAAAATGTGTTAGTACTCCTATTCCAAGTGAAGGCCGACTTAATAAATTTTTTCAGGGTTCAATTTTTTGGGATCAGACTTTGAAAAATGAAAACCTCGATTTATTTGAGTGCTTTAACTTGCCCTCAGTTCAACACTCTTCTGCATTCACCATTCAAACTATTCATGATGTGAGATCACTGCGTGAAAACTCATCCACAATTGAGAGAATGATAGGAAAATATGTTCATAAGAAAGCTATTGCAAAGACCAATAAAATAATAACTGTATCTCAAACCATGCGGGATGAAATTTTAAATTATTTCCCCTCCGCAAATATTGAATTTTTATATAACGGCATTGATTTAGATAATTTTGTTTTACCAAGTTCTTTAGACTTAGACATAACTAAAAAAAAGTTTTCCCTACCTAGTAATTTCCTTTTATCAGTAGGGCATTTTGAGCATAGAAAAAATTATTCAAATTTAATACATGCGATCAAGAGCCTTAAGGAAGCTGGTCATGATTATTTTCTGGTTATTGTTGGAAATGATAATGGCAATAAAAACAAGATTGCAGAGCAAATAAACTCATTGAATCTTCATAAAAATATTGTCTTGTTAAGCAATCTCAGTGATACAGAGGTTAAATGTATTTATGCATTATCAACTGCATTTATTTTTCCTTCTACATATGAAGGTTTTGGTATTCCCATTCTCGAATCAATGGCATTCAACAAGCCAGTTATTTTAAGCGATATAAATGTTTTTAAGGAGATTACTGAAGATCAGGGCGTATACTTTGATCCTAAAGATATCTTGTCTATTGGAGAAAAAATAAGGAAAGTGACGGAAGATCCTAATTTATCTTCCAGACTTATTGAATATGGAAGAAAAAGAGTTAAAGAATTCGATTTTAAAAACCTCGCACCCAAATTACTTGATATATATCTTTCTCAATAAAATTAAATTTAGAGTCTAAGATTAAGGAGAAAATAAAATTTCCTTTCAATTTATATAGGATAATAGATTTATGTGTGGAATTGTTGGCTTGGTAGATTTTAATATTTCGTCAAATAACATTTTAAAGAAAAATGTTAATTTAATGCAGTCTGCTATCTTTCATCGTGGTCCCGATAGTAGCGGGTCATGGTGCAATATAGAGGACCATATTGGGCTTGGACATCAAAGGTTATCAATACTTGATCTATCAAATGCTGGCCATCAACCCATGGAGTCCCCATCATCAAGATATGTAATTGTATATAATGGAGAAATTTATAATCATCTTGAAATAAGAAAGAACTTAGAAAAGTTAAGACATTCATCTATTTCGTGGAATGGTCATTCTGATACTGAGACATTGCTAGCAGCTTTTGAATATTTTGGTATTGAAGAAACCCTTAAGAAAACGCACGGCATGTTTGCTATGGCAGTATGGGATACCAATGAAAAAGTGTTAACTCTAGCAAGGGATAGAATGGGAGAAAAGCCCTTATATTATGGCAATCTTGGTCAAAGATTTGTATTTAGTTCAGAGTTGAAGTCAATGACAAGTCTTCCTAACTTTGAAAATAAAATCAATCCAATTGCTATTGAAAAATATTTTCAATATAACTATGTTCCAGCACCATTATCAATATATCAAGATATTTTTAAATTAGAACCAGGAACATTTATTCAATACAGTTTTAAAAGCGCTAGAGCTAAAGAATTATCAAAAAAAGAGTATTGGTCCTTTAGTGCTCTTTATAATGAATGTTCCAAAAATCAATTTAATGATTTCAATGAAGCATGTAAAACCCTAGAAGTCGAATTAGATAAGGCGATTAAATCTCAATTTATTTCAGACGTACCTATTGGAGTTTTTTTGTCTGGAGGCATCGACTCTTCCCTTGTAACTTCGATAGCAAGTAAAAATTTCCAAAGAATAAAGACATTTACAGTTGGGTTTGATAACAAAGAGTATGATGAATCATATTTTGCAGAGGGAGTAGCAAAACATTTAAATACAGACCACACCAAATTAATTGTTACAGAGCAGGATGTCCAAGAGATAATCAATCAATTACCAAAAATGTATGATGAGCCCTTTTCTGATTCTTCTCAACTACCAACTTACTTTGTTTGTAAGGCAGCAAGAGAGCAGGTCACGGTCGCTCTTTCTGGGGATGGCGCTGATGAATTATTTGGAGGCTACAATAGATATATTGTTTCTGCTGAGATTTGGAAAAAATTCTCATGGTTGCCAAAACCAATTAGACAGATATGCGGATGGAGTATTTTAAAAGTACCAATTGAAATTCTTGATAGTCTCTTTAATAAATTAATATTTAAAAATAAAGTAAATAAAATTTCAGTAATAGGAAGTAAAGTTCATAAGATTGGCCTTGGACTGCTTCATGCAGATAATTTGCTTGATTTTTGTAAAGAATTTACATTTTCTTGGAGGGAAGCTCCTACTGTCAACAAATCAAATGTAATTAAACCTATGGAATCTCATATTGACTTACATAGTGATCTTGAGCCTATCTCTAAAATGATGGCAATTGACTCATTAACATATTTACCTGACGATATTTTATGTAAGGTAGATAGAGCTGCTATGGCTTCCAGCCTTGAGACAAGAGCACCATTTTTAGATCATAAGGTTATTGAAGCAGCCTTGAAGATCCCAAGTGAGTTCAAAATACAACAAGGTATTGGAAAAATACCGCTTCGAGAAATACTAGCTAAATATCTACCAACTAAATTAATTGACAGACCGAAATCAGGTTTCGCAATTCCTATTGGAGAATGGTTACGCGGCCCATTAAAGGAGTGGGCTGAAGAGCTTCTGGATCCGAGAACTTTAAATGCACAGGGGTTTCTTGATGTTGATATAATTCAGAATACATGGAAAGAGCATCTCTCTGGAAAAAAAGATTTTACATCAAAACTTTGGGCGGTTTTAATGTTTCAATCGTGGTTGAAGGAAAATGAATAATTAATATGTTGCCATACCTAATATTTTTTTGTTTTTTTGGATTTCTTGCTGTCCTTTCAAATAGAAGAGATTATGTGGGTCTTGATTCCTCCTACAACACATCTTTTAATCCGTTATGGTGGCTGCTAGTTTTTTCCTTAACATTGTTAATAGGCTTGAGATTCGAGGTTGGGGGAGATTGGGGTTCATATTTGGTCTATTTTGAGGATGCGCAGAATGGATCATTTTTAGAGTTAATAACCCTTAGCAGTGATATCGGATATCTATTTCTTAATTGGATATCTGCAAAATATAACTTTGGAATCTATGGAGTAAATATTATATGTGGCTTCATTTTTTCAATGGGACTTGCTACTTTTTGTAGAAGTCTTCCAAGACCGCTTTTAGGTTTTGTTTGTGCAATACCTTATCTTATTTTTGTAGTTTCAATGGGATATTCAAGACAGGGAGTAGCATTGGGGCTTGTAATGTATGGCCTTACTTTCCTAGGCAAACAAATGAACCTAAAATTCATAGTTTCAATATTGTTGGCAGCA
>MDSZ01240817.1_pt1 | contig 10517 bp, 11 predicted proteins | sample 811201 | NCBI WGS metagenome assembly MDSZ01 (sample SAMN05326647, study PRJNA326480) | marine metagenome | isolation source: seawater | place: Indian Ocean: North | collected 2010
AATAATGGACTTAAGTTTTCTTAACGATTCAACTTTGTGGGTTGGAATTTCCTTCATAATTTTTATTCTAGCGGTGATTAAACCTATTACTAAAATGTTTGTAGAAAAGATTAATACACAAATAAGAGACTTAAAAAAAAATTTAGACGAGGCAAAAAAGTTAAAAGATGAAGCTCAAGCTCTTTTCGAAGAGCATAAAATAAAAGAAAAAAAAAATACAGACTATATTCGTAATTTAAAAAAACAAGCTGAGAAGGAATCTCAAGAAATAGAAAAAAGAATTAAATTTGATATTGAACAGGCTATTAAAAGGAAAGAAAGAAATTTAGAATTAATAACTAATCAAATGGAATCTAATTTAAAAGATAAACTCCAAAAAGAAATTATGATTAAAACACTTAACTTCACGAAAAAAAGAATATCAAAAGATATTACGACCAAGCATAATGATAATTTTATAGAAGCCTCTTTGAAAAAATTATCAGACAATAAGTTTTCTTAAAAAAGGTATGGCAGTTCATACATCACTTTCCAGATCAGACATAGAAAATATTACATCTAATTATAACATTGGAAATCTAATTTTCTTCCAGGGAATTAAAGAGGGTATTGAAAACACTAATTATTTACTATCAACATCTTCTGACAAATACATATTAACTATTTACGAGGAAAGAGTAAAAAATAAACTTTTACCATTTTATCTGAAAATAATGATAAACTCTCACAAAAGAGGTATTAAATGTCCATTACCTGTTCAGGATAATAATAATAATGTTCTAAACAAGTTTAAAAAAAAATATTATGGTATTTTTACATTTATTCCAGGTGTTTCTGCAAAAAAATTGGATGAGAAACAATGTTTTGCAATTGGAAAAGAACTAGCAAAATTTCACATCGTAAATAAAGGAGTTCATAAACTGCATGAAAATGACTTCAGCCTAAGTTTCTGGAATGACCTTTACAGTGAATGTAAATCTTTCATAAATGAAATTATTCCTAATTCTGTAAGTATAGTTGAGGAGGAAATCAATTTTCTTAATCATAATTGGCCAAAGAGTTTACCAAAAGGGATAATTCATGCAGATCTCTTTCCGGATAATGTTCTTTTCAATGATCAAAAAAAAATTAGTGGTCTTATTGACTTTTATTTTTCGTGTTATGATTTTCTGTCATACGATATTGCCATACTGGTAAATTCATGGTGTTTTCCCTCAAATAATTTCAAAGAGAATCTATTTTTAAATATAATGTATGGATACGAATCACTTAGAAAGTTAGAGAAAGAAGAAAAGGCCAAATTCAATATTTTACTCAGAGGCGCCTCATTAAGATTTTTATTAACACGTATCTTGGACTCAAAAAAAAAAAAAAAAAATCAAATTCTTGAAATTAAAGATCCCAAAGATTTCTTCAAAAGATTGTTATTTCATCGGAACTTAGAATATGAATTCTTTTAATTTTAATAAAACAGATTATGTGATTTACACAGATGGCGCTTGTTTAGGTAATCCTGGAAAAGGTGGTTGGGCTGCATTAATTTTCTTTGAAGATAAAAAAAAGGTTTTATCTGGATCAGATTTCTCCACAACAAATAATAGAATGGAACTTATGGCAGTTATTAAGCCTCTAGAGATATTAAATTCAAAAAGTAGGGTTCAAATTTTCAGTGATAGTAGGTATGTAACAGATGGTATTTCCAAGTGGATAAAAAAATGGAAAGAAAACAATTGGGTTTTAGCAAACAAAAAACCAGTAAAGAATAAGGATTTATGGAAAAGGCTTGATAGTCTAACTCAAAGTTTTTCTATAGAATGGAATTGGGTTAAGGCTCACAGTTTAGATATTTACAATAATGAAGTGGACAAAATAGCGAGAACAGAAGCGGAAAAGATTTCTAAATAGAATTTATAACCATCTCAGCTTTACTCTTTTCAAGCCCACCTCCTTCTTCATCGAAAATTTCTTCAACAAGTCCGTTATTTATCAGCATCGCAAATCTTGACAACCTTTTTCCTAAGCCAATACTTGTTAAATCAATAGTTGCATTGATTTTTTGTAACAACTCGCCATTACTGTCTGCAATAAAGTTTATGTCATTTTCTTCATATTTTTTTGCCCATTCCGTCATCACAAAAGGATCATTGACAGAAACAAAAAAAATTTTATCTATACCTTTTGCGAAAAATTCTTTTTTTAATTTTATATAACCAGGGAGGTGATTTTCTGAACACGTTGGAGTAAATGCACCTGGTACAGAGACTAAAATTATTCTTTTTTCATTAAAAAGTTCAGAGGATTTTATTGATGTAGGTCCAGAATCATCTATAACAAAAAAATTAACTTCTGGAAAACAGTCTTTTTTTTTAATATTCATCTAATACCTCATTAAGTCTTTTAATAAGAATATCTTGTGAAAGTATTTCTGGCAATAAAATTTCTTTATTTAATTTTTTACTAAAAATAATATTTACGGGGATACCATATCTACCGTATTGCGAGATAAAATCTAAAATCCTTTGATCCTTTCTTGTCCAATCTGCCCTTACGAGCCTAATATCGTTGTTAATAAATAATCTATTAACTTTTTTCGAATTCAATGTCGTAATTTTATTTATCTGACAGGTGATGCACCAATCTGCTGTAACATCTAAAAAAACAATTTCACCATTATTAATATAGTTTCTTATATTATTCTCATTAAAATTTTCCCAGGAACTCCTGTCATCTTTAATAAAATATAAACTTGAAAAAGTTAATAAGAGTATGGTTAAAATTGGCCAAAATTTTCCATTTACCAGAGTTTTTTTAAAAAATGAAAAACTTAAAATAGAAATAAAAAAAGCAAAAATTATATAAATATTTAAACCTAATAAGTTTAATAACCAGCATGTTGTCATTAAGAGCAAAACACCGAGAAAATATTTAAGTTTAGTCATCCATTGTCCTGATTTTGGAAACTTTTTAACTATGTTAGGTGAAAAAATAAAAAGTATATACGGTAGAGAGAAGCCAACAGATATCATCAGAAATATTGCTATAATTGTCAATGAATCACCCAACATTGCAAATCCCACCGCTGTACCTAAAAAAGGAGCACTACAAGGAGTAGCCAATAGTGTAGCTAAGGATCCACTCAAAAAGTCTTTATACTTTTTATTTTTATTAATCCAATCAATAAGATTATTATTAAATGAGTTAGGAAGCATTATTTCAAAAAACCCAAACATATTTAGTGTAAAAATAAGAATAATTATGGTAACAAATACTAAAAAATAAAGATTTTGAAAATGAAAACCCCAACCAATGCTTAGGCCGACGGATTTCAAAAGTATTACAATCATTGCCAACAACAGAAAAGAGCCAATTATACCCATAATTGTATATAATGAGCTTATTCTTATGTATTTACTCTTTTGTTCAATAAGAGAGCTAAATGAAATCATTTTAAGCGACAATACAGGTAATACGCACGGCATAAAGTTCAGTATAAAACCACCTAAGAATGCTAGTATAAAAAAATAGAATATATTTTCTTTTTGTTTTAATTTTTCCAAATTAAATTTTATTTCACTAAAATTATTCCCATGATTTAATGATATAAAAATTGGCTGTTTAAGATCATCTAATGGTTTATCTGACTCAAGAAAGAAAGCTTTATCAGTGAACTTCTTAATATTTAAATTTGATTCAGTTGAATAAGCAAAAATTTGTTCAATTTTAAAATCATCTTTCGATTTAATTGTGAATTTAGCATTATTTGGATCCATCAACTTATATTCTGATATCTGAAGCGTTTTTCTAATTTTTGGAATCATATCAAGAGTTTTTAAAAATTCCTCAGATTCAACTACTTTATCAAAGTTTAATTTAATTTTTTTTTTTTTCAGAAATAGGAATACAAATATCTTTACATACAAGGTAGTTTATAACTATTGTATCTTGTAAAAAAACTTCGCTGTCTTTCAATGATATCTTTACAGGAAAAAATACTATTTCTTCATATCCGATGGTTAAAATGCCATTCTCTAGATATTTTTTTGGGAAGGGAAATAATATTTCAGAATTAATTTTTTTTTTGTTTTTTCCCCAATCAATTTCAATGGGTAGTCCAGCATCACCAGGGTTTTTCCAATATGTTTTCCATCCTTTTTTTAAATAAAATTTTAGTCCAAAAAAAAACTCACCGTTTTTTTCGTATATGGAGTTTTTTGGATATATTTCAGTTCTTACGTATTGATCATTATTTAAAGTACCACTTTTTAGATCCCCAAAAAAAGTTAAAATTATCAAAAATAAAGCTGCTTTTTTCATTTCATTTGTAATAATTGAATATTGTTAAATAATCTGTAATAATTTAACTATGAAAAAGTATTTTTTAAAGGGTAATATTTTGTGCGCACTTCCACAACTAAAAGATATATTCTTTTCAAAAAGCATTATTTACCTTACTCATCATAGTAAAGAAGGTGCCGTGGGAATAATATTAAATTATAAAATATTGAATATCAAAGGAGCAGATCTTTTCAAAAAATTAAATATCAAAGGAGACACAAATGTTAGTAAATTAACTTTTCCCTTTCATATTGGTGGGCCCTTAAATCAAAATAATGGATTCATTTTACACTCAAATGACTATAAGAATAAAACTACAATTAAAGTATCATCAAAAGTGTGTTTAACGGTTTCTTCAGAAATACTTGTGGACATCGCTAATAATAAAGGTCCAAAAAAATTTTTTATATCTCTTGGCTATTCCGGTTGGGGACCTGGACAATTAGAGGATGAAATTAAAAATAATAGTTGGATTAATATTAATGAGGAATCAGATCTATTATTTGGAGCAAATACTGAAAAAAAATGGTCTGAGGCTATTAAAAAAACTGGGATAGACTTTTCAAAATTTTCAAGTTTATCAGGTCAGGCGTGACTTTTGAATTACGTAGTTTTTCAATTCATCTAAATTGTTCTCAAGTTTTTTAAATTTTTCTTTTCTATTTAAAACTTTTGAAAGTTTATTAGGTATTGAAAGATTCCTAGCCAAAACTGTATTGACAGTATCTATAAATTTCGAATAATGTGCTGTAGCTAGATATACCCTTTTTTCATTATCAGCAAGAACTTTTCGACCAATGGATAAACCAACGGCAGTATGAGGGTCTAATATAATGCCAAAATTTTCGGAAATTAATTTTATTGATTGTGCTGTTTCATCATCGTTTAATCTTCCATAACCAAAAAACTTTCGCAATCTCTGAAGTAAAGATCTGTCAATTTTAAATTTACCCTTTTTGTTCAATTCATCATAAAAACCATTTATATAATCAGTATTTTTGATTTCATTATAGAGTAATCTTTCAAAATTACTCGAAATTTGAATATCCATACTAGGACTTAATGTTTTAATTGCATGCTTTACTTCCATAGTTCCGGATTCAAAAAAACGTGTAAGAATATCATTGCTATTTGAACTCACAATTAGTTTATTGATTGGAAGGCCCATTTTTTTTGAAACATACCCAGCGTAAACATTTCCAAAATTTCCTGTGGGAACCACATAATTAAGTTCCTTAAATTCTTTATTAACTCTAAAATAACTCCAAAAGTAATAAACTATTTGACCCATAATTCTTACCCAATTGATTGAATTAACTGCAGCTAGATTAAGATTTTCTCTATCTTTACTATTAAAAAAATCTTTAACTAATTTTTGACAATCGTCAAAATTGCCATTAATCGCAACACAAAATACTTTGTTACTTTTAAATGTTGTCATCTGTTTTCTTTGTATTTCACTTACTTTTTGATCCGGATAAAGAATAAAAGTTTTTATATTTTTGGACTTTGAACATCCATAAATTGCGGCAGAACCAGTATCACCGGATGTTGCTCCAAGAATTGTTAAATTTATTTTTTTTTTTTTTAATATAAAATCATAGATATTTCCCAATAATTGAAGTGCATAATCTTTAAACGCAAAAGTTGGGCCATGAAATAAATTAAGTAAATATTCAAAGTTATTAAGCTTCTCTATTTCGATAATTTTTTTTTCAAAATCCTGTGAATACGTTTTTAAACATATTTTTTTGTATTCTTTGTGAGGTATATCTCTTTCTGAAATAAATTGTTTTGTTACTTCAAAACATAATTCCGAATAATTAAGGTTTCTGAGTTCTTTTAATTGTTTTCTTGAAAAATTAGGAAAATAATCTGGAACATACAACCCTCCGTCCTTAGCCAAACCATTCAACAGTACAGATGTAAAATCAACATTTTTTTCACCACCTCTGGTAGAAGAATATATCATTATTTTTTAATTACTCTGATATTGGAAAACATAAAAACTCCAATTAATCCAAAGCTTAAAAATAACCATGTTAAAGCATACTGTAGATGATTATTTCTCAAATAAATTCTGGTTTGATTACCAATTGGAAATCCATTAGGACCAGTATCTAATGCCTCAAGATAAATATCTTCCTCAAAATTTACATCTAAATAATTACTCATTATTTTAGGCTCAACAAAAAACCAAACATTTTGATTGAGATCATTTTCTGGTTGAAAATAACCCTTACGTCCCGGGGTTCTTATTACAGCATTAAATTCTTGTTCATTTTCAAATAAATAGTTTAACCTATTCTTTTTATCTTTAATTTTTAAAGGAATCCATCCAGTATCGTAAATATAGTATTTATTTTGAGCTGTTTTTAGTGGAACTAAAATATGAAATCCATTATTGCCATTTTTACTTAACGCGGGCATAAACATTTCTTTATCATTCAAAAGTTTTCCCTTAATTATTATTTTTCTAAATTCATTTTGTGCTGGTTTTTTGAATTCTTTCAAACTACGAGGTGGAATTTCATAATTGCCAGTTCTAATTTGTATCAAGTTTTCTTTCCACTTTAATCGCTTAAATTGCCACGACGAAAGAGTAAGTAATATAGCCAAAGAAACTATAAATGATAATAAAGGGATAGCTTTAGGTTTAAATTCTATTGACTTTGACTTAAAACTAAACTTCATTATTGGCTAGGCCGAGGCCCACCAATAAACAAAAGTAAATAAGAAAAGCCATATAACATCCACAAAATGCCAGTACCAAGCAGCAAACTCAAATCCTAAATGTTTGTCAGCACTAAAATGACCTGTTAAACCTCTTAAAAAACAAACAATTAAAAATATTGTTCCAATTATTACGTGTGCACCATGGAATCCTGTTGCCATATAAAAAGTTGATGGATAAATACCATCGGCAATAGAAAATGTTGCATGTTGATATTCATATGCCTGGAATCCCGTAAAAATAACTCCTAAGACTATTGTTAAGAAAAGAAAAATCATAAAGTTTTTTCTATCATTTTCTCTTAAAGCGTGATGAGCCCAGGTAATTGTTCCTCCTGAGGCCAGGAGAATAAATGTATTTAATAATGGTATACCGAAAGGTGGGATTAACTCTATATCCTCTGGAGGAAAAATACCCCCAAGTGCATCTTGACGCCCTATAAGTTCCGGACTATCTGCTCCTGGATAGAATGCAACATCAAAAAACGCCCAAAACCAAGCTGAAAAAAACATAACTTCAGAAGCGATAAAAAGAATCATCCCGTATCTTAGACCAATTTGAACGACTTTATTGTGAAACTTTCCACTTTTAGATTCATCTACAACATCTTTCCACCAGAGAATACTTGACAAGAGAACTGCTGCACCGCCAACATAAAATAATGTTGACTTTTCCTGGTGCATCATAACAACTAAGCCATAGCAAAGAACTAGTAATGCGATTGCGGTAACTAAAGGCCAAGGGCTTGGGTCGACAAGATGATACGGATGTTTTTGATTTTCACTCATAATTTTTTATCTCACGAACATAGTATAAGAAAGAGTTATTTCCTCCAGATTATTAATAAATTTATCATCTTTTATTGAGGGGTCAATAAAAAAAGATACTGGCATTTCAACATTTTCTCCGGGTTCTAAATACTGTTCTTCGAAACAAAAACATTCAATTTTGTTAAAATATTTTGCAGCTTGATGCGGCGTAACATTGAAAACTGACATCGTGGTTATTTTTTTATTAGTTTTATTCGTGGCATTGTAAAAAGCTAAATTATTTTCTCCAATTTTTACACTTAAAACCTTTTTTTTAGGTTTAAAATATATTGGAGAATTTTTCTCTACTGAAGAATCAAATCTTATATCAATTTTAGCTTCTGTAACTTTGACATATTTATTTTCAGAAATTAAAGGTGTGCCCCCATAACCAGTTACCTGGCAAAATAACTTGTATAGAGGAACCGCAGCATAGCTAAGGCCTAACATAAGCATTGCGAATGTTAATAATAGAAGAGCTTGTTTTTTTATATTCTTATTCGTAATCATTTCTAAAACTTAATTATAGTCACAAAATAAAAAATAATCGCAAGTGATAATAGTGCTAAACCAAGTGCAACATTTTTTTTTTGGTTCTTATTCATATTAATTTATCTAAAACCAGTACTGAAAAAATTAAATAAAGGTAAAGTATGGAGAATTTAAATAATTTTGGAGCCTGATCTGACTGTGATTTTTCCGAACTTAACAATAACTTGAATGACAAAAAGCAAAAGTAAATGTTAAGGCACAAAGCAGATATCAAATAAACTAATCCGGAGAAATTGAACAGAAACGGGAAAGTAGTAACTATTGAAAGTATAAATGAATAAAATACTATTTGTTTTTTAGTCGTTTTTTTCCCACTTACAACAGGTAACATAGGTACATTTGCTTTTGAATATTCGATATCTTTGTAAAGAGCTAAAGCCCAGAAATGAGGCGGAGTCCAAGCAAAAATTATCAAAAATAAAATCACAGGAAACAAGCTTACATCAGCAGTGGAGCAAGCCCAACCAATAACTGGAGGAAAGGCGCCGGCTGCGCCGCCTATAACAATATTTTGAGGTGTTCTTCTTTTTAGCCAGATTGTGTAAATAAAGACGTAAAAAAATATTGAAAAAAACAATAAAAAGGCTGCAAAATAATTGACTGCTAGTCCTAAAACTAGGACTGATATAATAGATAGAATTGTTCCAAACCCAAGTGCGTCTAGTGGAGAGATTTTTCCTTGTGGAATTGGTCTCCCTTTAGTTCTGTTCATTAATCCATCGATATCTTCGTCATACCACATATTTATTGCGCCTGAAGCACCAGCACCTATCGAAATACATAAAATAGAAACAAAGACAAAAAAAGGATGCATTGAATTAGGTGCCAAAAGAAGTCCGCATATAGAGGTGAATATAGCTAGGGACATTACCCTAGGTTTTAAAAGCGATATGTAGTCTTCTACTGAGCTCTCATTTAGTGTGTCGTTATGACTAGAGTTTTTAGCAACCTTTGTAACCAATTTAAATCCTCAAACTAAGGTCAGTAAAATAAAACTTACTTGACCTTAGGTATATTATCGTATGAGTGAAAAGGCGGTGGTGAACTTAACTTCCACTCGAAAGTTGTGGCGCCTTTACCCCAAGGATTATTAACAGCTTTTCTGGATTTCATGAAAGCTTCAATTAATACAAACACGAAGAAAAAAGCAGCGAAGACTGATATATAGGCACCTATACTAGAAACATAGTTCCAACCAGCATAAGCATCAGGATAATCTGGGATCCTTCTTGGCATACCTGCCAAACCTGAAAAATGCATTGGGAAAAAGGTTACATTCACTCCAATAAATGTTAGCCAAAAATGAATTTTCCCAAGAATTTCACTGTATTCAATACCTGACATTTTACTGAACCAATAATAAAATCCTGCATAAATTGAAAATAAAGCTCCCATGGACATCACGTAATGAAAATGCGCAACAACATAGTAGGTATCATGAAGTGCAACATCAACTCCAGTGTTTGCAAGTACAACGCCTGTGACCCCGCCTAATGTGAAAAGAAAGATCATGGCAATAGCAAAAAGCATAGGTGTTTTAAATTCGATAGAACCACCCCACATAGTTGCTATCCAACTAAATATTTTTATACCAGTTGGCACAGCTATAACCATTGTTGCAGCTAGAAAGTAAGCCCTTGTATCGACATCCAAACCAGTAGTATACATGTGGTGTGCCCATACAACAAAACCAACAACACCGATAGCTGCCATCGCATAAGCCATACCTAGATAGCCGAAAACAGGCTTTTTTGAGAAAGTGGAAACGACATGGCTTATAATTCCAAACCCAGGAAGAATGAGAATATATACTTCAGGGTGGCCAAAAAACCAAAACAAATGTTGAAATAGAACTGGATCACCACCAGCTTCTGGGTTAAAAAATGCCGTACCGAAATTTCTATCTGTTAGCATCATTGTGATTGCACCAGCTAAGACTGGTAAAGATAATAAAAGTAAAAATGCCGTAATCAAAATCGACCACACGAATAGTGGCATTTTATGCATAGTCATACCTGGAGCACGCATGTTAAAAATTATTGTTATGAAATTTATAGCCCCAAGAATGGATGAGGCTCCTGCAAGGT
>MDSZ01080940.1_pt1 | contig 10516 bp, 11 predicted proteins | sample 811201 | NCBI WGS metagenome assembly MDSZ01 (sample SAMN05326647, study PRJNA326480) | marine metagenome | isolation source: seawater | place: Indian Ocean: North | collected 2010
AGTTTTTGAAATTTCTGTTTTTGCAAATGAAGAAAAATTTAAAATCATGGTGAAATTGTTCTTTTAAAGTCCATTGCTATTATTATGTCACTAAGATTTTGTGAAAGTGAAGAAATTAGTTTTTTTGAGGCGTCCTCTTTTGAAACGATATTAGCATAGGTGTTTTTTCCTATATTATAACTTGTTTTTCCAGTTAATTTTCCAGATGTAAGCAAACCTTTCTTATCATAGAAAGAAAAGTTTACAGTGTATACAAGCATTTTTCCGAACGTAAATAGGTCTTTGTTTGTACCTAAGTCAGATATATTTCTGTCGATTGAAACAACAAGCTTTAAATTTGATGGAGCGGAGCTTTTGTGCTTAAATTTTTGATTCAATATAGACTTCATTAAGTAAACATTATTTTCATATTTATCGTTTGATTTAACGGTAATATTTATTGCAAATTTTGAAAAAAGAGCGTTTTTTTTGTAGAGAGGTTTGTAAGAACAACTACAAGCGACAAAAAAAAGGATAAAGATAAACAGATATTTCTTCATTCAACAAAGTTAATTATTTTATTTTTCACAAAGATAATTTTTTTAAATTTATCTGTTTTAGATAAGGAAATTTTTTTTTCATTGTCTATTATTTCTATCAATTTTTCTTGATTAACGTTTGATGAAACTTCTACTATCCCCCTTTTTTTGCCATTAACCATTACCACCATTTTTATGTTTTCTTCCTTTAAATAATTTTTATTGAATACAGGCCAATCTAGTTCACTTACAAATTTATTAAAACCAGAATTACTTGCAATTTCCTCACTATAATGAGGTGTAATGATTGAAATAAGCCTCAGGTAAACTGACCAACAATAGTTTTTAAGAATTTGATTTAAAGAAATTTTTTGAAGTGCGTTGGAAAATTCCCTTAATTTTGCAACGGCTGTGTTAAATCTATAGTTTCTTATATCCTCAGAATATTCAAATATTGTTTTTTGAGAAATTTTGAAAATTTCTGTTTCTTTTTTTGAAAGATTTTTAATTTCTTGATCAGAGATTTGAAGAACAAAAGAAAAGTTACTTTGTAGATAGTCAAAAATTTTTTTTAGGTATTTATATGTTGCTTTGATTCCTTCAATTGACCACTCTAAGTCTCTTTCTGGTGGTGAGTCAGAAATCATGAAAAGTCTAGCTGTATCTGCACCAAAATCCTTAATTATCTCGTCTGGATCGATAACATTTTTTTTTGATTTACTCATTTTTTCTGACCTTCCTTTATCTAAAATTTCAAGGGAACCATTTTTTTTATAAAAAAATTCATTACCTTTTTTAATAACTTTATGAGGCTCAATCCATTTACCAGATTTGTCTTTAAATGTTTCATGACAGACCATACCTTGAGTTACTAGTTTTTTAAAAGGTTCAGAAGGCACATTGTATTTAGATTTTTTTAGAGCCCTTGAAAAAAATCTTGAGTATAGTAAGTGTAGTATAGCATGTTCAATCCCACCAATATAGTGGTCAACAGGCATCCAATTATTAACACTTTTTTCATCAAATGGTTTTTTGTCATTTTTTGGAGAGCAAAATCTTAAATAATACCAAGAGGAGTCGAAAAATGTATCAAGCGTATCTGTTTCTCTCAAAGCTTTCATTCCCGTTTTCTTACATGATGTATATTTCCATGTAGGGTGATTATCTAAAGGATTCCCTGTTTTTGATAAATCAATATCCTCTGGTAGAGAAACTGGAAGTTCTTCTTCTTCTAAAGGAATAACTTTTCCGTCCTCTCTGTAAATAATGGGAATTGGGCAGCCCCAATATCTTTGCCTTGAAATACCCCAGTCTCTGAGTTTAGAGACCGTTTTTACTCCACCTATTTTTTTTTCTTTTATTTTTTCAATAACTTTTTCCTGCGCTCTCTTGGGATTAAGACCATTCAGGAAATTTGAATTAACCAGTTTGGCATCCTCTTCAATATCAACATAAGGTAAATTTTGTTCTCTGTTTGGGGCTGGTTCTATTACATTTAAAATTTTAAAATTGTATTTTTCTGCTAACTCAAAGTCTCTTTTATCATGCGCAGGACAACCAAAAACAGCTCCAGTACCATAACCCATTAGAACATAATTTGTAAAAACTATAGGAATGTCTTCATCCGTAAAAGGATTAATTGCGTATAAATTTGTGAAAAAACATAGTTTTTCTTTATTATCAATACCTTGGAATTGTAATTGCAAACACTTTTCTTTAAATATTTCAAATTCATCATTTTTTTCAAATTTGTCCGCGAGATTATGTTCAACAGATACAGCTAAAAAACTCGCTCCAAAGATAGTCTCAGGTCTTGTTGTAAATATATTAATATCATTTGGTGTGTTTTTTATTTTGAAATTTATTTCAATTCCTTTGGAAACCCCAATCCAGTTCTTTTGCATAGTTTTAACTTTTTCTGGCCATTCACTAAGATTTTCCAAATCGTCGAACAGTTCCTTCGTAAAATCAGTGATTTTTAAAAACCATTGAGATAGTTTTTTTTTTACAACTAAGGCGCCAGATCTCCACCCTCTACCGTCAATTACCTGCTCATTTGCTAGAACAGTTTTGTCCTCTGGATCCCAATTAACATAACTATCTTTTTTATACACAATGCCTGTTTTGTAAAAGTCTAAAAATAATTTTTGCTGTTGTTTGTAATAATCCTTTGAACAAGTTGATATTTCTTTTTCCCAGTTAATAGATAACCCAATTGACTTTAATTGTTTTTTCATATTTTCAATATTTTTTTCTGTCCACTCTTTGGGGCTAAGTTTGTTTTCTATAGCAGCATTTTCGGCAGGCATTCCAAAACTATCCCAACCCATAGGATGCATTACATTAAAATTATTATTTCTGTAAAATCTCGCTATTACATCTCCGATAGTATAGTTTCTTAAATGACCCATATGTATCTTACCTGATGGATATGGAAACATTTCTAAGATATAAATTTTCTTTTTATTTTGATGATAATGGGAGTAAATTTTTTTATTTTCCCATTTAGATTGCCATTTTTTTTCAATTTTTTCCGGTTTTAAATAATCCATGCTAGCTCTTAAAATAACTTATAGCACCAAATCCATAAAGATACTTATTTTTTAGTTTTTTAAAATTGTTTTTATTAACTCCACCTAAAGCAAAAACTTTCTTTTTTTTTAGTAAAAAACAAATTGAAAAAAAATTAAGTAATGAGAGTTTTTTTTTTTCTGGAAAACTTTTAGTTTCAAAAACATTTGAGATGAAAACCATATTTAACAATTTCCCAAACTTATTCGCCTCATTAAGACTATGAACTTTCCCTGCTGTTAAAAATTTTTTATTGATAGAAGTTAGAGCTAATTTATTACAAATTAGTAAATTTTTATTATCAAAAAAAATTCCAAGGGCATGATATTTATTTGCTAAAAACACAGAACTTTGAATTAAAAAATTTATTCCCTTAGTTTTACACCACTGAATGTAAGGCTTTATTTTTGCAAAATACTCATCTTTCTCTTTATTATTTTCATAAAAAAAAATTACACCTGTCTTATTGGAAATTTTAAAAAAGTATTTATTATGTGAATTATTTATTGGATTAAAAAAAAACCATTCTTTTGGAATATTGTTAAGATTTTTTTTGGTAATTTTCATTTATGACAGATGTTGTAACAAATTATAGAAATATTATAAGTCAAATAAGTAAATTTCATAAAGAATTTTCTCAAACTTCTAAAAATCCCAAACTTATTGCTGTATCTAAAACATTTCCTGAAGAAATTATAAAAAAAATTATAGAGGATGGTCATAAAATTTTTGGTGAAAATAAAGTACAGGAAGCATTTAATAAATGGAAATCACTTAAAAATAATTATGAAAATTTAGAGCTTCACTTAATAGGCCCCTTACAGTCTAACAAAGTAAAATTGGCTTTAGAAATTTTTGATGTTATTCAAACAATTGATAGAGAAAAAATAGTCCTTAAAATTAAAGACCTATTAAATTCTGAATTCCAAACTCGTTCTTATAAGTTTTTTGTTCAGGTCAATATTGGAGATGAGGAGCAAAAAAGCGGTATTAAGATTCCCGAACTTTCAGCTTTTCTTGAATGGATTAATAAAGACCAAAAGTTAACAGTTGACGGCTTGATGTGTATTCCACCATATGATGAGGACCCATCATTGTACTTTAATCTCTTGAGACAGTTGTGTGATAAACATAATCTCAAACATGCAAGTATGGGAATGACAGGTGATTTTGAAAAAGCTATAAAATTTGGGGCTACTTACCTCAGAGTAGGGTCGGGAATTTTTGGAAAAAGATCCTAGTTGATTATAAATCTAGTCAGTGGAGTTAAGCTTTTAATAATTTCCTTAAGTCTCTCTTTGTCAACTCCAATACAACCTTCAGTGAATTTTTTTTTAGATTTACAATGAATGAAAATGGCACTCCCTCTATATTTTTTTTTGTTAAAATTATAGTTCAAAACTATAACTAAATCGTAAACATCGTCATCTCTGTATAGTTTTTCATAAATACAGTTAACTTTTCTGATTATTAAAGAATTATAATTTCTATTTCTAGGATCCGTACACCATTTATATTTTTTTTTTATTTCATAAACAGGTATTCCTGATTTTATTTTATTAAATTTATCTGTGCGGTAAAACACGTTGAGGGCTTTATAAATCCCCTTCGGTGTAATAAAATCTCCTTCCTTGTTTTTTACTCCAATTCCATTTTTTCCCACAGTACAAGATATTTTTTTATTTTTAAAAAAAAGATATGCTATATTTTTATTATTGGTTTTATTTACAAAAATATTGGTCATAAGAGGATTATTTGGAAAAAAATATCATATTAATCATAAAAAAAAATTTCTTTTTTAGTAAACTGTCTCGACTTCTTGAAAAGGATGGATACATATTAAAAGAACTATCTGATGAAAACAGAGTCTCAGAAAAAAATTTAAAAAAAAGTTTTCTATTTTTCTTTTTAGAATCAAATGGGTCTATAAAGGAGTTAAAAAAATTAAAAACTAAAAACTACAATTTAGTTATTTTTAAAAATCAAAAAATTACTGCAAGCAAAGATTTTCCTGAAGCTACATATATAAATTTGCCTCTAATTTACAATGAACTAATAATGGAGGTAAATAGGCTAAATAAAGTAATTAAAACAAACAATAATAAACATAAACTTGGAGAATATTTTTATAATGCAAAAACTTCTCAATTATTTAAAGAAAAATCATCTTTAACAATTAACCTTACAGAGTTAGAGAGCAAATTTTTAAATTACATGTTAAAAAAAAACAATGGTGCAACAAAACCTCAAATTCTTTCTGAAGTTTGGAAGCACAATAAAGAATTAGACACGCATACTCTTGAATCATTAATTTACAGACTAAGAAAGAAAATCGAAAAAAACCCAAATGAGCCATCGATTTTAATAAATGATTCTAAAAGATATTTTTTAAAATTATAGGATTATAAATTTTTAATAATCTCTCCATATTGGATGTCTGGGATCACTTTCATCTATTAAAAATATTTTATTTTGAATATTGATGTTAAGTTTTAAATTTTCTAGCAAAACTTCAGTCTTGCTGTCCTCACTGGTAAACACAATCCATTTTTTTAATGTAAAAGTACTTTTTTCAAATAACACATCGATAAATCCATCGTTATTTTTATCCTTTTCTTTGAATCTTATTTTTACTTGATTTTCAAAATCTAAGTAATCTAATATTTTAATGTTATCAAGACTAAAATTTTTAAATAATAATAAAGCTAGAGGAATATCTTGAATTCTATAGAAAGTAATTGAATCTAATTCTTTGTTTATCGATGCTATTTTTCTCCCATCACTTATTATCAAAAGAGGAATTTCGTTATATTCAACTCTTACTTTTCCAGGTCTTAGGATAGATATTTTTCCTGTCAAAACATTTCCGTTATTATTAACCTGTATAAAATTAGATTTTAATGAATTAAAATTTTGAAGATATTTTAATATTTCTTGTTCGTTGATATTAGCTAGAGAACTTTTGTATACAAAAAAAGTTAAAATTAATATAATAATTCTTAAATTAAACATTATGACACTATATCCTAATAACATAGATTTTTTACAAGTAAGTAAAATTTTATTCCTCTTATTATTATTTTCTTTGACTTCATGTCAATTAGATCAATCACTAGATAAAATAAAAACTACTCTTTTTGAAGATGACGAGCAAAAAGAAATCTTAAAGGAGGATGAAAATGAAAAAATCAAAACTAAAGAAAATAAAGATTTTTCATCGAAAACTGATAAATCGTCAAGTGATGACCAACTATTTATTCCAGATAAAATCGAAGGTGATGAGAGGATTTTAGATTTTATTGAAACAAAAACGAAACCAAAAGAGACAGATCAAACACTTTTTGTCCCAGAAAAAGTTGAAGATGAGAAAAGAATTCTGGACTTTTTTACTGGTTTTTTTGCTTCTGATGATGAAAAGAAAAAAAAAATAGAAGATAATGATATTCAATCTAATGAGATTAAACAAATTACAGAAGAAAAAATTGTTTTAAAGAAACCAAAAGAGAACTTTGAAATTTCTGTAAAAACATCATCCAATCAAGATTCAGAGAATATTGATTTCAATCAGAACATAATGGAAAAAAAAGATAACAAAGATTTAAGAATTTCAGAAAAACAAATATATAAAAATCAAGAAAAAATGCTGATTGATGAAGACGAAGAGGATTTTTTCGAAGATTTAGAAAATAAAGATGATCCTTTGATTGAAGATAATCAAATTATTTCAAGTAGGGAAAATGAAGAAAAGCTTGAAGATCAAAACTTTGCATTTTTTGATCCTAAAAGACCTGAAAAAGAAGTAGATAAAAAAATTGAAAAAGCAAAAAATAATTATGTAGGACTCTTACTACCATTGACAGGTGAAAAAAGATCAGCTGGTTCATTAGTTCTAAATACATTCAGATATAGCCTAGTTAAAAAACCAATGGATATTGTTTTTAAGATATATGATACAAAAGGAACAGCAGAAGGGGTTGTCAGTGCTGCAATGAAGGGGAAAAAAGATAATGTTGAAACTTTCATTGGGCCAATATTTTCATACGAAACAAAAGCGCTTAAACAAAGATTTTCTAATGACAATTCCATGGTTTTTTTTAGTCTTTCTCCTGATTTGTCAAATATATCAGAAAACATAATTGTGTCTGGACAAAATCCAGAGGATCAAATTTCTTGTATACTATCGGATTTAAAATTCAAGGATGTGAAGGATCTACTATTGATTCATCATAGTGATAAATATGGTGATATCATAAAAGAGAGTGTTCAGGAAAATTTGAGTGTTTTGTCCCTAAAAAATATTAATATCTCTTTTTTAGAATTAGATAACAAAAAAGATCTAAATCGCGAAATAAAATTAATAAGTCATTTTGAAAAAAGAAAAAATATTTTAAAAGCAAAAAAGAACCAAATATCTGATGATAAAACCATTCCCAAAAATGAAAAAAAAAGAATGTTAAAAAAATTGGAAAGACAATTAACAATTGATTCCCCTTTTGACGCAATAATTGTAGCATCTGAAGGCAACAAATTATTGGAAATATTATCGCATCTGGCCTTTTATGACATAAATGGCAAAAATACTTTCGTATATGGTACTAGTTTATGGGAAGACACATTGAAGATAGACCCGGTTTTTGAAAATACTTTTTTTGTTACTAACTTAAAAAAAAGAAGTGAATCTTTTATTAAAAATTATGAGGATGTTTTTTCTAGGAGTCCTACTTCAGTAAATTTTCATCTTTTTGATTTAATAGATTTTGTAAACGAATTTAAATTATATGATGAGTATCCAGAAAATAAAGTTCACGTTGGACGATTTACTAACAGTAAAGTTAAGTCAGGTTCATTAAGACGCGAAACATACATTAAAAAAAATAAGGGACGAAATATAACTGAAAATGTTTCTAGTTGTCAGCTAGATGTAATTTAGCAAGTTTTTTAAATGCAATGTATCTGTGATCTAATAGGATTTTTTCTTTATGCAACATTTCTGCAAAAGTTTGCTTAAAACCTGATGGGATAAAAAAAGGATCATAGCCAAAACCGTTTTCACCTCTTGGAGGCCAAGTAATGTGTCCTTTTATTTTTCCTGAAAAAGACTTAAGCCATTTGTTATACCATTTCAGAGTTATTACACAGTAAAATGATGCTTTAAAACAGTTACTGTTTTTTTGTAAAATTCTTTTATGAAGTTCCTTCATGGCATTATCCCATCCACCATTTTCTTTGGCAAATCTAGCTGAGTAAATACCTGGAAAGCCATTTAAAGAATCTACACATAAACCCGAATCATCAGAGATACAAATATGTGTGTCAGGAATATTTTTAGCTTTTAAAATTGAGTTTGCTTTAAAACTTTTACCAACTTCTTCCACATCTGGCACTTTAATATCCAATGCCGTGATTACATTAACCTTGTAAGTGGATAAAAGACTTTTAAATTCGAGTATTTTCCCTGAGTTGTGAGATGCAATTACTACAGTTTTATTATTTAAAAAATATTTATTCAACTTAGAACTTTTTCTTGTATCTCAAAAATTTTTTTTACTGAATTTTCACTCATTTGTAACATTTTGTTTATATCTTCTGATTTGAATGTGAAACCTTCACCAGAAATTTGAACCTCTGCGATGCCTGAACTTTTGGAAAAAATAAAGTTTGCATCTACATTAGCTTTAGAATCTTCAATATAGTCTAAATCAACATATATTTCTCCGTTCACAATCCCACAAGATATAGCCGAAAGATAATCTTTAATAGGATTTTCTGTTAAAGTTTTATTATTTAATAATTTTTTTACTGCAAGTGACAAGGCAACAAATGCACCTGAAATAGATGCAGTTCTTGTTCCACCGTCAGCTTGAATTACATCGCAATCAAGAATTAACTGGCAACCTTTAATTTTTTTTAAATCAACAACTGTCCTTAGCGATCGTCCAATTAATCTTTGTATTTCAATCGTTCTTCCAGTTTGTTTTCCTTTTGTAGCTTCTCTTTTATTTCTTGTTGAAGTGGATCCTGGTAACATACCATACTCAGCAGTTATCCAACCCGAATCTTTATTTTTTAGCCACTGAGGAGTGTCGTTTTCAAAGGAAGCTGTGCATAAAACGTGTGTGTTTCCAAGCCTAATAATACAAGAACCATCTGAGTTCATGTTTACATTAGGTTCTATACTAATATCTCTAATCTGATCTTTTTTTCTATTGAATTTTCTCATACTTAAATATAATTTGAATTATTAAACAGATATGGAAAAAAAAAACAATCTTAAATTCACTAATTCACTCTTGAGTAAAAGGGAGTCGTATAAAATTCTTGATATGGATGAGCGATCCAGAAAAATTTTTAAACTTATTGTTGATGATTTCTTGAAGGACGGGAAGCCTGTTGGTTCAAGAAAACTTTCAATAAAAATGGGAGAAAAATTATCTCCTGCCTCTGTAAGAAACGTTATGTATGATCTTCAAGAGGCAGGTCTATTAAAGTCAAATCACACATCGTCAGGAAGGATACCCACTGACTTAGGAATGAGATTTTTCGTTGATGGGTTACTACAAGTAAAAAAAATATCAAATTCCGAAAGCAATGAAATTAAAAATAATATTGATACTAACTCAGTCAATCTTGACCAAATGTGCAGTGAAGCAGGGTCATTATTATCTGGTTTACTTGATTGCGCAGGAATAGTTTTAGCGCCAAAGCTTGATGGCTTTCTAAAGCACATTGAATTTGTTCCAATGAGTGAGGATAGAGCTTTAGTTATCTTAATAACCGAAGATGGCATAATCGAGAACAGGATAATAAAAATCCCGAAAGGTTTACCTAGCTCTCTCTTGATCGAAACAACTAATTATTTAAATTCGGTTATTAAAGGCAGAACCTTGGTGGAAAGCAAAAAAATAATCAATGAAGAAATCCAAAATGACAAATTAAATATTGATAAAGTCGCAGAAAAGTTAATAAATGAGGGAATTGCTTGTTGGGATGATGCAAGTAAAAAAAATAAATTAATAGTCACGGGTACATCTAAATTACTGGATGATGTTAGTGCAATTGAGCAATTAGAGGATGCAAGGGTTTTGATTGAAAAACTTGAGAACAAAAGGAACTTAATAGGAATTTTAGATGAAACACAACAAGCAGAGGGCCTTCAGATCTATATAGGTTCCGAGAATAATCTTTTTGGCTTTACTGGGTGTTCCACCATTATAAGTCCTTTTAGAAATAAGGATAAGGAAATCATAGGAGCTATTGGAGTGATTGGACCGATGAGAATTAATTATGCAAAGATTATCCCTGTTGTTGATTATACAGCCAAGTTAATAGGAAAAAAGTTTCAAATTACTAACTAGGAGGTTTTGTGAATCCAAAAGATAATATTGAAAAAAATAAAGATGTTCAAAAAAAGAATATGTCAAACCCAA
>MDSZ01116738.1_pt1 | contig 10516 bp, 9 predicted proteins | sample 811201 | NCBI WGS metagenome assembly MDSZ01 (sample SAMN05326647, study PRJNA326480) | marine metagenome | isolation source: seawater | place: Indian Ocean: North | collected 2010
CCTCTGCATTTTCTAATACTTTAGCTTGTGTACCTTCCATTATTGCAACACAAGAATTTGTAGTTCCTAAATCTATACCTATTACTTTGCTCATAAAATTTTGCTTTCTGATTTCATATAAGTGCTAATTCTCAATGTACAAGTTCAATTAACAGCTATTTTGATTCTTTTTTTTCCTTATTTTCCTCACTTTTTTGATCTTTTTTTTCAGTTTTTTTTGATACACCAACTAGGGCTGGTCTAAGCAACCTATCTTTCATCATAAAGCCCTTTTGAATTTCCTGTATTATTGTACCTGGTTCTTTATCATCATTTTCAATTTCCATCATTGCTTGATGAAGGTTAGGGTCAAGTTTTTTGCCTATTGACTCAATAGCTTTAATTTCATTTTTGGATAATGTTGAAATCATATCTTTATTTATAATTTCAAAATGTTCTAAAGTTTTTTTTAAAGCAACTGAGTTTTTTAAATCTTCATCATTTTTAAGAATCTGTTTTGATCTTTCTAAGTTATCAATTAAATTTAACGTTTCTTTGGCAAAAGAAAAACCACCATAACTAAATGCATCGTCTCTTTCTTTTTCGAATCTTCTTCGTTGATTCTCCATTTCTGCAAGAGTTCTTGTTAGTTTATCTTCTAATTCTTTTATCTTTTCTTCTGATGAAATTTTTTTTACATCTTCATTTTTTTTAGTTTTGTCTTGTTTGGTCTCTTCTTCTTTATTTTGTTCGCTAGAAACAAAATCTGTATTATCTGAGTTTTGACTTTTATTATCGATGTTTTCGTCTTTTTCCATTAATACTTATATGGTATGAAATTAAATAATTGCTAGATGCTAAATAAAAAAATTACAAAATTAATAGTAGGAACAAATAATAAAGGAAAATTAAGGGAAATAAGAGATTTATTGCCAAAAAAACTTAAGATTTATTCTCCTTCCGATTTTAATATTAAAAGTCCAGTGGAAAACGGCAAAACTTTTAAGGAGAACTCACTTATTAAGGCTAAATATTTTTCAAAAAAAGCTAAAATGATTTGCTTATCAGACGACTCTGGTTTGGAAATTGATATTTTAAATGGTCGTCCAGGTATTTATTCAGCTAGATGGAGTGGAAAAAAAGGTAATTTTACTAAAGCAATGAATAAAATTTTTAAAGAGTTAAATAAAAAATCTAAAAATTGGAAACAAAAAAAAATTAAAGCAAGGTTTATCTGTGCTTTAACTATTTATGAAACTAATAAGAGAATAATAAGTTCAATTGGTAAAATTGAAGGAACGATTTCAAATTCAATTAAAGGAAATAATGGATTTGGTTATGATCCTATTTTTATACCAAAAGGAAAAAAAATTACTTTTGGTGAAATGAAGCCGTCTCAAAAACATAAGATAGATCATAGATTTAAAGCATTTAGAAAAATTAAAAAATTTTTTTAAAAGCGTTATCTTCAACTTTATAAAAATTTAGAATATGGTTTATTTTATTATTTTTAATTTCAAAGATACCAACTTTTCCTTTAAATAATGTTTTTTTGGTAAAAATTTTTTCATTTATAACTAGGTCATTTTGTAATATTAGATAATATACGAGCCCAACCAAATCAAAACTTAAAAAAGATAACTGATTAGGAAACTTATTAAATTTTCCATAATATTCTTTAGAAAATTCCTCGTAGTTTTTTTTATTAATTGACGGAAAATAAAGTGGTTGTGAACTACTTTCGTTAAGTAAAGACTCATCAAACCATTGATTAAGAGTTATAAAGTATTTTTTTTTTGGTGATATATCAGTGTATAATAATGATGTTGTAACACTTTTTAAACTCTCATCAAAATCTGCGATTATAATAGAGTCGAAATTTACACTACCAAGAGTGTCTCTTTTTTTTAATTTTTCTATTAATCTTTCATTCTTGCTTTCATCTAATTTTTCTAGTCTTAATATTTCATCTTCAAGATTTTGCTTTCTAATTTTATATCTAGTAATTTTTTCAATTTGTTTTGTAAGTTTTGTTGGATCAGTACTATAGATATGGTTCTTTATTATTTTAATTTTTGAATTTGAAATTGCTTTGGTAATTTCTTTTTTGTAATCAACATCTGGTGTTAAAAAAATAGTTTTTTTAATTTCATTTAATTCTATAAATTTTTTAATCGCTTTAATTTGAGATGTAGAGTTTATTCCTGCATTGATAATATTTTTTGAAGAATTATTACTTTTATTTGTTAATGATAAAAAAATCATATTACTTAATTCGTCAAGGTAAATTTGATTCTTATTAAAAACAGGACCAATTACAATTTTAATACCTAAAGTTGCTAATTCTTTTGCGGCCTTTAAAGTTTTTTCAGGATTTGACTCAGTATCTTTAGGCACAATTTCAATCGATACATTATTAATTTTGTTAATAGCTAGTTGAGTAGATTTAATTATAGATTTACCAATATCTGAGTCTTGTCCAGTTATTGGCACAAGTAATCCTATTCTAATTTTTTCATTGGCATAGATTTTTTGAGCTGTAATTAGAAAAGGTAAAGATAGAAGTAATATAATTTTGATAATTTTCTTCATTTTAATGTTATTATTATAATGATTATATTTTTATGATTCTACATTCTGAAAATAATAATAGTAAAGTAAAAAGTGGTTTATATATTATTGCTACTCCTATTGGAAATTTAGAGGATATTACATTAAGAGCTATAAAAGTCCTAAAAAAATCTGACTATATATTGTGTGAAGATACTCGCATATCTAAAAAATTATTGGATAGATTCGAAATTAATTCAAAACTTATTTCAAATCATAAGTTTAATGAAAAAAAAAATGTATTAAAAATAATAGAAATTATTAAATCTGAAAAAGTTGTTTCATTAATTTCTGATGCTGGTACTCCTACAATTTCTGATCCTGGAGCAATATTAGTTAATGAGTGTGTAGAAAAGAATATTGATATTTTTCCAATATCCGGTGCATCTGCCGTTACAACAGCAGTATCAATAAGTGGCTTTAATGAAAAATATTTTTTTTATGGTTTTTTTCCTGAAAAAAAAAATCAGTTAAAGAGTGATTTTGACAAATTATCAAATTTAGATTGTTGTATTGTTTTTTTTATATCTCCTCACAAATTTAATAAATCTATTGAAAAAATTAAATATTATTTTTCAGGAAGAAAAATTTTGATATGTAGAGAAATGACCAAGTTTTTTGAAGAATATATAAGAATGGATGTTAATAGTCTAAAGCCTTTTAAATCAGATCCAAAAGGTGAATTAACAATTGTTATTTCAGAAAGATTAAATGATAAAAAAACTTCGATAATTTTGAAAGAGTCTGATAAAGATAATATTCAAAAATTGATAAAAAAATTAAGTATAAAAGATATTACTGATTTAATTAGTCAAAATTCTAATGTATCTAAAAACGAAATTTATAAATATTGTCTTAAATTAAAAAATGAAAAATAGAATTATTTTAATTATCCTAATTTTTTTATTGTTTACATCCTGTGCAGGAATAAGTTCTAAAGGTGTTTTTGGAACTGGCGTTAGTGTTGCCTTAGACCCAAGGTCTCTAGGTACTCAAATAGATGATTCAGTGATGCAAAAAAATGTGGGAGCAAGATTAGCGCTTAGAGATAAAGGTCATATAATTGGAGTAAAAATAAAAGTTTTAGATGGAAGAATTTTTCTCACTGGTAAGGTAGATGATCCAGAGGAAAAACTTCAAATTACCAAGTTAGCTTGGGAAACCAAGGGGGTTAGGTCGGTTAGAAATGATATTAGAATTAAAGAGGATTTTGATTTTAAGCAATCTGCTAAAGACTTATTGATAACATCTCAATTACGTACAGCATTAATATTAAACAAAGAAATTAAATCATCTAATTATCAAATAGATACTTATAAGAAAAAAATATTTATTTATGGAATCTCTATTACTAATGAAGAAAGAAAAAAAGTAATAAATGAAGCAAAAGAAATACTTGATGTAAAAGATGTTATAGCAAGTATATTTCTAGTTGAGGATTTAAGAATTCAAAAAGATTAATTTTTTTTATAATTTATTACATCTGCAGAATATGCTGCTATTGATGCTAGATTAATTATTTCTGAAGTAGAAGATCTTAAAGGTGCTATCTCAATAGGTAGACCTAAACCAATAAGAAGAGGCCCTATAACTTTTGTTTCACCTAATGTTTTCATTAATTTATATGAAATTGCAGCGCTATGTTGTCCTGGCATAATCAATATGTTTGCATTTCCTACAATATTTGAGAAAGGATAAAGTTCTTTATATTCTTCATTAAGCGCTACATCAGGTTGCATGTCACCATCAAATTCAAAATCTACATTTTTATTTTTTAAAATTTCAACAGCTTTTTTAATATGTTTAGTTCTACTTGTAAGTGGTTGACCAAATGTTGAATGAGAAACAAAAGCAACTCTAGGTGTGAATCCAAATAATTTTGCTACTCTTGATGAGGAAATAGCGATTTCAGCTAATTGGTCTGAACTAGGATATTCATTAACACTTGTATCTCCAATAAATATAGTTTTACCTTTATAAACAACTAAATTTAAACCAAACATTATTTCACCTGGTCTTTCTTTAACAACTTGTTTAATTTTATCTAGTGAGGACCCAAATCTTCTAGTATTTCCAGTAACAGCACCGTCAGCATCTCCACATGCTACCATGCATGATGCCCAAATAACTCGGTCATTCCTCACAAGTCTATCACAATCTCTTTCTAAAAGTCCTTGTTCTCTCTGCATTTTTTCAAATAAGTAATTTACATATTTTTTTCTTTTTTCAGAATCTGTAGAGTTCACTATTTCGATTCCAAAATGATCTTCATAACCAATCTTATGTAATTGATCTTTAATCTTTTCCTTTTTACCAACTAATACAGGAGTTCCTAATTTAGAGTTTTTAAAAGCTATAGCAGCTTTTAATGTATTTTCATCTTCACCGTCAGCAAAAACAATTCTTTTCTGATTTTTTTTAATATAAGAATTAATACCTTGCATAATTGTGAGAGATGGGTTTAGTCTTTGTTTAAGTTGTTCTTTATAAATTTCAAAATCATCAATATTCTTTCTTGCTACACCAGTATCCATAGCAGCTTTCGCTACAGCTGCTGGAATTATACTTATTAATCTTGGATCAAATGTTGATGGTATGATATAATCTTTTCCATAGTGAGGTCTATCTCCTCCCATAGCTGAGACTACTTCATCAGGAACATCCTCTCTAGTAAGTTTTGCTATAGCATTTGCTGCAGCAATTTTCATTTCTTCATTAATTGTTTTTGCTCTTACATCTAAGGCACCTCTAAAAACATAAGGGAAACCAATCAAATTATTTACTTGATTGGGGTAGTCCGATCTTCCAGTTGCTATAATTGCGTCATTTCTAACTTCTTGAACATCTTCCGGTGTAATTTCAGGATCTGGGTTTGCACAGGCAAAAATTATTGGATTTTTTGCCATTTTCTTTACCATACTTTTTGTAAGTATACCTTTTGCAGACAAACCCAAAAATACATCAGCATTATTAATTGCTTCATCCAAAGTTCTTAATTTTGTTTCAATAGCATGAGATGATTTCCATTGACTTAAATCTTTTCTTCCACGGTATAAAACACCAGATCTATCAAGCATGATTATATTATTTTGTGGTACCCCAATACTCTTAAATAAGTTAGCACAAGACATCGCTGATGCTCCAGCTCCATTTACAACAATTTTTATTTTGTTTATTGATTTTCCAGATATGTCTAAAGCATTAATTAATGCTGCTGAAGTAATTATTGCTGTTCCGTGTTGATCATCATGAAAAACTGGAATTTCCAAAATTTCTTTTAATTTATCCTCTATAACGAAACAATCAGGAGCAGCAATATCTTCTAAATTTATTCCACCAAAAGAGCAGGATATATTTTTTATAGTATTAATAATTTCATTGCTATCTTTTGAGTCGATTTCTATATCAATAGAGTCTATATCTGCAAACCTTTTAAATAAAATTGCTTTTCCTTCCATTACTGGTTTTGAAGCAAGAGCTCCCAAATTTCCCATTCCTAGTATTGCAGATCCATTACTTACCACGGCAACTAAATTTCCTTTTGAGGTATAGTCAAAGGCTGAGTCCGGATTTTTTGAAATTGCTTTGACAGGAGCCGCTACGCCAGGAGAATAAGCCAATGCTAGATCTCGTTTTGTAGTCATTGGTTTGGAAGAATTAATCTCTATTTTTCCTGGTTTACCCTTAATATGGAAATCCAAGGCCTCTTTATCTGTATAATGATTTATTTTAGTTTTTTTCATTTATGTTAATTAGATATACAATTGGAGCTAAATTAAGACTAATATGATTTATGAACATAATTAAGTCAACAGGCACATTTAGTTTTTTTACTATAATAAGTAGATTGCTTGGCTATTTAAGAGATATATTGATAGCTATATTTCTTGGAGCTGGTCCTATTGCAGATGCCTTTTTTGTTGCATTTAGAATTCCTAATACTTTTAGAAGGTTATTTTCAGAAGGAACATTTAATGCTGCATTTATTCCAAGTTATTCATCTTTACCAAATAAAAAAAAAGCTGAATATTTTGCGAATAATATTTTTAGTTTACTTATTATAGGATTACTTTTTTTCATTATTTTGATTGAAATATTGGCACCATTATTTGTATTTTTAATTGCTCCAGGATTTGAAGGTGATTATGAAAAAATGCAATTGGCTATCAATTTGACAAGAATAACTATACCTTTTTTATTATTTATAAGTTTAGCATCTTTTTTTTCAGCAATTTTAAATTCTCATAATAAATTTGCAATTGCTTCAGCTGCGCCAATTATTTTAAATATTTTATTAATTGGTGTTTTACTTTTTGGAAAAATTTTAAATGATCAGTTAGTTTATTATTTATCTTTTGCTGTTACATTGTCAGGAGTATTTCAATTAATATTTTTATATTTTTTTGTTAAAAAATATTATTCACCCCAATTTACCGTTATTATAAATATCAGCAAAAAAGTTAAAGTTTTTTTCAAAAAATTACTACCTAGTATATTTTCATCAGGTGTTACTCAAATAAATATTTTAGTAGGTACGATCATTGCGTCTTTTCAAGCTAGTGCAGTGTCTTATCTTTACTATGCAGACAGAGTTTATCAAATAAATCTTGCAATAGCTGGAATTGCAATTGGTACTGTAATACTTCCTCAACTTTCAAAGTATGTACATAATAAAAAATTAAAAAAAATAGATTTGATTCAAAATAAAGCTTTAGAATTAAGTTTATTTTTAAGCATTCCAGCAACCATAGCTTTATTGATAGCGTCAGAAGAAATTATTTCTTCTTTATTTGGATATGGTTCATTTGATGAAGAAAGTGTTAAAAATTCAGCGAAAGCATTATTTTATTTTGGATTAGGTTTACCGGCATTTTCTCTAATAAAAGTTTTTTCAGCATTCTTTTTTGCAAGACATGATACTAAAATTCCTTTTTACATTTCTTTGATTTCAGTTTCGTTGAATATTTTAATTAGTATTGTTTTTTTTAGAGAAATTGGTTTTTTAATTATACCTATAGCAACCACGATTTCTTCATGGTTTAATGCAATTGTTTTATTTTTTGTACTTAAGAATAGAAAATTATTTAGTTTTAATTTACTTTTTATAAGTAGGTTCTTCAAAATTTTAATTGCTTCAGCATTAATGGGAATATTTTTCTATTATTTGATTCATTTTTTTCATGATAAATTTTTATTTGAGCAAATTTTAAAATCTTTATATCTTATAGGCTCAGTAATATTAGGAATGACGTTCTATATTTTTGTATCAATTTTTATCAAAGCTTTTAATATTGGTGATATAAGTTTAAAGTACTGATTATGAGTAAAAAAATTTTTTCAGGAGTTCAACCTACCGGAAATCTTCATTTAGGAAATTATTTAGGAGCCATTAAAAATTTTGTTGAATTGAATAATAATAAAGATAATCAATGTATTTTTTGTGTCGTAGATTTACACGCGATAACAGTTAAACAAGATCCAAAAGAGTTAAAACAGAATATAAGGGAGACTGCAGCTACATTTATAGCTAGTGGAATTGATCCAAACAAAAGTATTATTTTTAATCAGTCGGCGGTTTCTGCTCATGCTGAAGCAGCATGGATTTTGAGTTGTGTTTCAAAAATTGGTTGGCTCAATAGAATGACACAATTTAAAGAAAAAGCTGGAAAGGATAAAGAAAAGGCAAGTATAGGTCTTTACTCTTACCCTGTTTTAATGGCTGCTGATATACTTTTGTATGACTCAACACATGTTCCTGTAGGTGATGATCAAAAACAACATTTAGAACTTTGCAGAGATATTGCTCAAAAATTTAATAATGATTTTAATGCTGTAAATTTTTTTAAAGTGCCAGAACCATTAATACAAAATAAATTTTCTAGAATTATGAGCCTTAAGGATGGAACAAAAAAAATGAGTAAATCAGATCCCTCAGATTTAAGCAGAATTAACCTTACTGATAAAAAAGATGAAATTATTAATAAAATAAAAAAAGCTAAAACAGATGATCAATTGATGCCTGAGAGTGCTAAAAATTTAGATAGTAGACCTGAGGTAGAGAACTTATTGGGTATATATTCAAGTTTAAAAAATCAAAGTTTAGAAAAATCTATAACTGAATTTAAAAGAAAAAATTTTTCCGAATTTAAAGAAAAATTATCAGATATAATTGTTGATAAAATTGAACCTATTTCAAAAGAGATAAAAAAATTATTGGCTGATAAAAACTATTTAGACAAAATTTTGTTAGATGGTTCTAATAAAGCGAGTAAAATTGCTTCTAAGAAAATTAATGAAATACGTCAATTAGTAGGTTTTTAAATAAATATATTTAATATTAATAGTTTAAATTTTCTTATTTATTATTATATATAGAAGTATGTTCATTCAAACTGAAGCTACGCCAAATCCAAATTCTCTCAAGTTTTTACCAGGTAGATCTGTTTCTAACGATGGTTCTTTCGAAGTAACTAAAAAAGAAGATACAAATAATGAATTATTAAAAAATATCCTATCTATTAATGGGATAACTGGAATATTTTTAGGAGCAGATTTTTTGTCTGTAAATAAGAAAGATAAAATAAACTGGGAAGATGTTAAACATATAATTATTTCATTGATTAATGATTTTTATTCAACTGGAAAAGAATACATAGTTGTTAATGAAGTGAAAAAAGAAAAAAAAGTTGAACATAACGAAATAGAAAAAAAAATTATAAATATTCTAGAAACCAAGATAAGGCCAGCCGTTGCTAAAGATGGAGGTGATATTAAATTTAAAGAATTTAAAAAAGGCATTGTAAAAGTGGAATTGCAGGGTAGTTGTTCAGGTTGCCCAAGTTCAACTATGACACTGAAGCAAGGTGTTGAAAATCTTTTACGTCATTATTTACCAGAAGTGAAACAAGTAGAAGCAATATAATATGATTAAAAATAAAATATCATTGCCAAAAATAAATAAATTTTTTTTAAAAAATAAAATTTCAATTCATGAAATAAAAAAATTTTTAAATGAAAAAGGTTTTTCTATTAAAAAACAAAACAAAAAGATTAATGATCATAATATTTATGTTGTATCAAAAACTTTTTTGGTTAGCTTGATAGTAATTTCATTATTTTCGATTTCTCCGATACTTATTAATTTTACTAAACAAAAAATGATTTATTCGAAGGATTATGCAAATAATTCTAAGAATAATTTGACAAAAGTTTTAGAAAATCAAGATGCCAAATTAGATAGTGACCTAGACGAAAAATATTTATTTGATGACATATTTGAATTTGATGATCTGCCATCAGACACTGTAAGATTAAGCGCAGTAACAATTCAAGAATTGTTTAAGTCAACAGACTATAACTTAAAAGATATAAGAAAAAATAAACTAGTTAAACCAATTTCATTAACATTGCTGCCTAATGAAATTAAAAAAATAGAAAATTCACAAAAAAGAAAAGATTTATTTATTCAAATTATTTTGCCCTTAATAATTAAGGAAAATAATTACATAAAATCTGATCGAATGAAACTTTTCCGTATTCTAAATAAAAGTAAAAATACTAAAGTAGAAAAAAAATGGTTAGCAAACAAGTTTAAACAATATGGAGTAGTAAATAATGATTTATCAACATTAAAAATTAGAATGGATGAAGTGCCCATTTCTATGACTATTGCTCAAGCAGCTAAAGAAACTGGTTGGGGTACATCAAGATTTGCTCTAGAAGGAAATGCTTTGTTTGGTCAATGGACTTGGTCTGGTAAAGGACTTAGACCTAAAGGTGCAGATAGTGACAGTACTCACAAAGTTATGAAATTTAAAGTTTTACAAGCTTCAGTCAAAGCTTATCAAAGAAATTTAAATACTCATTCTTCTTATAAAGCTTTTAGAAGTGCGAGAGCTGAATTGAGAGATGAGGGAAAAAAATTAGA
>MDSZ01013286.1_pt1 | contig 10515 bp, 20 predicted proteins | sample 811201 | NCBI WGS metagenome assembly MDSZ01 (sample SAMN05326647, study PRJNA326480) | marine metagenome | isolation source: seawater | place: Indian Ocean: North | collected 2010
TGCTGTAGAAGAGACTCCAGTGGAAGAAGCTGCTGCGGAAGAGGCTGCTGTAGAAGAGACTCCAGTGGAAGAAGCTGCTGCGGAAGAGGCTTCAGCAGGAGAAGATGCTGTAGAAGAAGCTGCTGCGGAAGAAGCTAATCCAGAAGTTGCGTTAAAATTTGATTTTATTATAGGTAAAAAACTTGGTATGACTAGAGTTTTTGATGATGTCGGAAATAATTTACCTGTTACTGTTATAGAAGCGGGTCCTTGCCCTATCGTTCAAGTTAAATCAAATGATAAAGAGGGTTATTCATCGTTACAATTAGGATTTATAAAGCAAAAAAAACCTAAAAAGCCTCTACTGGGACATTTTAAAAGATCAAAAGTTCAAAATTGCACTAAAATTTTAAAGGAATTTAGATGTGAAAAAGTTGATAACACTTTCTTGGGTAAAGAAGTTAAGGTTGACTCTTTTAATGAAGGTGATTTTGTGAGTGTTACAGGAACTTCCAAGGGTAAAGGTTTTGCTGGTCATATGAAAAGACATAATTTTGGAGGTGGCAGGGCTTCTCATGGTAAAAATAGTGTTATGAGGAAAGCCGGATCTGTTGGTGCTGGTACATGGCCTGGTAGAGTATGGAAAGGGACTCGTATGGCGGGAAGAATGGGTGGAGATAATGTTACTGTAGATAATCTTAAAGTTATTAAAATTGATATTGATAATAATTTGTTATTTGTAAAAGGGGCTATACCTGGAGCTTCTAAATCAATTGTATATATACAAAAATAAAAAGATATGGAATATAAATTATATAATATAAAAGGTACTGAAACTTCAAATAAATTGAAGCTTAATAAAGATGTTTTTGGTATAGAGCCTAATAGTCATTGTGTATATCTTGCGCTTAAATCAGAATTAGCTTCAATGAGGCAAGGTACGAGCTCTTCTAAAACTAGAGCAGAGGTTAGTGGTGGTGGTGCAAAACCATGGAAACAAAAAGGTACGGGTAGAGCTAGGGTTGGTTCTACGAGAAACCCTGCTAGGGTTCATGGTGGTGCAGCATTTGGTCCAAAGCCTAGAAAATATTCATTAAAGATTAATAAAAAAGTTAAGAAATTAGCAAAAAAATCTGTTTTATCTCAAAAACTTTCTGACAAAAAACTGATTATTGTAGATGATTTTAAGATATCATCATTTAAAACTAAAGAATTTTCAGGCGTATTAGAAGGATTTGATTTGTTAGATAAAAAAACAACGGTTTTAATTAATGAGCCTACTAATGATATGGTTTTAGGATCGCAAAATTTGAAAAATGTATATTTATCTAAAGCTTCTCATGCATCTGCTGGAGATTTATTGGACTGTGAAGTTTTAGTATTGGATAAAAATGCAGCTGAGTATTATAACAATAACTTAAAAAAATAATATTATGAGAAATTATTCTGAAATAATTATAAGACCATTGCTTACTGAGAAAAGTAACTTAATGAGTGAAATTAATAATAAGTATGTCTTTCAAGTATCTCTCGATGCTAATAAAATTGAAATTAAAAAATCTATAGAAGATAGATTTGATGTTAAGATTACAAAAGTTTCTACTATTAACTGTAGAGGTAAAAATAAAAATATGTCAGTTAGAAGTGGTGGAAGAGTAATTAGAACTAATGGTAATAGATCAAAATGGAAAAAGGCAATTATAACTCTTTCTAAAGATGATAAAATTGATTTAATTAATGGAGATTTTTCTTAATTCATGGCTATTAAAAAATTAAAACCTGATACCCCTAGTCAAAGATATATGTCTGTATCTACATTTGAAGAGATAACAGTAGATAAGCCATATAAAAAACTTACTACTCCAATTAAAAAAACTGGAGGAAGAAATAATACGGGTAGAATTACATCGAGAAGAAGAGGTGGTGGGCACAAACGTAGATATAGAATTATTGATTTTAAAAGAAATAAATTTGACATTCAAGGTGAGGTGCTTACAATAGAGTATGATCCGAATAGAACTTCTAGAATAGCGCTCATTAATTACGAAGATAATGAGAAGAGATATATTTTAGCTCCAGATGGTATTAAAGTAGGTAATAAAATAATATCTTCTAGAGATAAGGATGCTTCTTTACCTTTTGATATAGGTAATGCTATGCCATTATATAAAATTCCAGAAGGTATGCTTGTTCATAATATAGAGTTAAAAATTGGCAAGGGCGGCCAAATGTCAAGAAGTGCAGGTTCGTATGCCAGGATAATGGCTAAAGAAAATGGAAATGTTACTTTGAGGCTTCCATCAGGGGAAGTTAGGATGGTGAACGAGAAGTGTTTAGCTACTATTGGTATTGTTGGAAATAAGAGTCATGAAAATATTAAAATTGGAAAAGCTGGACGTTCAAGATGGTTAGGTAGAAGACCTAAGGTTAGAGGTGTTGCTATGAATCCTGTAGATCATCCTCATGGTGGAGGTGAAGGACGAACATCTGGAGGAAGACATCCTGTTAGTCCTTGGGGGACTCCCGCTAAAGGTTATAAGACTAGAAAGAAAAATAAACAATCAAATAAGTTTATAGTTAAAAGAAGGAAATAATTAGATAATGGCTAGATCGTTAAAAAAAGGACCTTATATAGATCCTAAACTTGAAAAAAAAGTTAACAATTTATCAAAAACTGATAAAAAGCAGGTTATAAAAACATGGTCTAGAAGGTCAACTATATCTCCGTCTTTCGTTGGATTGACATTTGCCGTTCATAATGGTAATAAGTTTATTCCTGTATATATTAGTGAGAATATGGTTGGACACAAATTAGGGGAATTTGCTCCTACGAGAGTTTTCAGGGCACATTCTGGAGATAGAAAAGGATAATATAAATGGAAGCGACATGTAAAGTTAAATATGTTAGACAATCTCCATATAAAATTAGATTTGTTGCTGATTTAATAAGGGGTAAAAAAGTATTAGATGCTATAAATATATTATCTTCAACTAATAAAAAAGCATCACATTTTCTTTTAAAGTCTATTAATTCAGCTGTTGCAAATATTAATTATAATGATGATGCTAATTTTGAGAATGATGAACTTTTTATAAAAAAAGTTTTAATTGATGGCGGTCCTACTATTAAAAGATTTAGGCCGGCAGCAATGGGTAGAGCGGTGCCTATAAAGAAAAGAACAAGTCATATAACAATTGTAATAGAAAGTAAATAGGAGTTAAATGGGACAAAAAGTAAATCCAATTGGTATCAGACTGGGAATTAATAAATCTTGGGAGTCTACTTGGTTTGATGAGAAAAATTATGCAAATAAATTGCATGAAGATATTTTGATTAGAAAATTTTTATTTAACAAGTTATCTGATGCAAGTGTGGCTAGAATTGAAGTAGAGAGAAATTCTAAGAAAATTTCAATAAATATTTTTACAGCTAGGCCAGGGCTTGTTATAGGTAAAGGCGGGTCAGAAGTAGAGAGTTTGAAAAAAGATATTTCAAAAATGGTTGGATTTGAAGTGCAAATTAATGTCAATGAAATTAAAAACCCTTCATTGGAGGCTATACTTGTTGGACAAAATATTGCACAGCAATTAGAGAAAAAAGTTAATTATAGAAGAGTTGCTAAAAAAGCAATTCAGAGTACTATTAGCATGGGTGCAGAAGGAATAAAGATTTGTATTGGAGGAAGATTGAATGGTGCAGATATTGCAAGATCGGAAACTTTCAGAGAAGGACGAGTCCCTTTACATACCTTAAGAGCTGATATTGATTATGCGCATGTCGAAGCATTGACTACTTTTGGAATTATTGGTATAAAAACTTGGATATATAAGGGAGAAATAAGGTAATAATATGTTAGCTCCAAGAAAAGTTAAATATAGAAAACCTCAGAAGGGAAGAACTAAAGGAATGTCCGTTAGGGGCAGTCATGTTTCTTTTGGAACTTTTGGACTAAAAGCTTTAGAGCCAGGATGGATAACTAGTCGACAAATTGAAGCCGCTAGAATAGTTTTATCTAGAAGTATCAAGAAGGTTGGAAGGGTTTGGATTAGAATTTTCCCTCATAAAGCAATTACAAAAAAACCAGCAGAAACTAGAATGGGTAAAGGAAAGGGTTCTCCTGAATATTGGGTAGCAGTAATTAAGCCTGGAAGAATATTGTTTGAAATTGATGGGCTAGATTTTGATGATGCTCAAGAAGCTTTTAGAAAGTGTAATAATAAACTTCCAATTAAAACAAAAATGGTACCTAGAAGAGAATTATAAATATTATGGCAATTAAAGTAAATAAATATCATGAATTAAGTTTAGAAGAGTTGAATAAAGAACTTCAAAGTAAAAAAGATGCTCTTTTTAATATGAGGTTTCAGAAAACTTTGCAACAGCTAGATCATCCTATTGCAATAAGGAATTTAAAGAAAGATATAGCTAGAATTAAAACACGAATTAGTGCATTAAATAATGAAAGATAATATGGAAAATAAAAAAGATACTAATAAAAGACAGTTGGTTGGAGAGGTTCTACATTCATTGATGGATAGAACAGCTGTAATTAAAGTTGAGAGGAGATTTCCTCATCCTATTTATAAAAAGTTTGTAACTAAATCAAAAAAATATTATGCGCATGACCCAGAAAATAAGTGTAATCCTGGTGATGTTGTTAGAATATTAGAGTCTAAACCTATTAGTAAATTAAAGCGATGGGTAGTTGTTAATATAGAAAAACAGGCAGTGAAATAAAGGAAAAACCAGTGGTTCAACAAGAAACAAGATTAAATGTAGCAGATAATACAGGAGCGAAAGAAGTTCTTTGTATTCGTGTTCTAGGTGGAACTAATAGAAGGTATGCAAGGATAGGTGATGTTATAGTGGTGACTGTTAAAAAAGCTATCCCAGGAACAGAGTTAAAGAAAGGATCTATTTCCAAGGCTGTAATAGTTAGAACTAGAAAAGAAATGAGAAGAAAAGATGGCTCTTACATTAGGTTTGATGATAATGCGGCAGTGCTAATTAATAATCAAATGGAGCCTGCAGGGACAAGAGTGTTTGGTCCAGTAGGTCGAGAATTGAGAGAAAAGAAGTTTATGAAAATTATATCCTTAGCTCCGGAAGTGGTTTAAATATTATGAAATTAAAAAAAGATGATATAGTGCAAGTAATGACTGGTAAATATAAAGGTCAAAAAGGACGAATAATAAAAGTTTTATTAGATAAGAATAGGGTTGTTGTGGAGGGTGTAAATATTATTAAAAAACATGAACGTCCTACGCAAGAAAATCCTCAAGGTGGAATAATGAAAAAAGAAACCTCTATTCATTCATCTAATGTTTTATTTGTTGAGAATGATCAGCCTACTAAAATAGGCTATAAGATTCTTGATAATGGAACAAAAGTTAGATATTCTAAAAAAACTAATAATATTCTAGATTAATAATTATGGAAAAATCAAACTTAGAAAAATTTTATAAAGAAAAAATTGTAGATATTTTATCTTCAGAATTAAAGATTTCCAATAGAATGGATGTCCCTAAATTAAATAAAATTGTATTAAATATGGGTTTAGGTGAGGCTAGAGATAATAAAAATAGTTTTCAGCAAGCTATTGAGGAATTAACTTTAATTACTGGCCAGAAGCCCGTTATTAGAAGATCTAAAAAAGCTATTTCTAATTTTAAAATCAGAGAAAATGACCCCGTTGGGATATCAGTTACTTTGAGAAAGAAAAAGATGTATGAATTTTTAGAGCGATTTATTGCAATTGTATCTCCTAGGATAAGAGATTTTAGAGGTTTCTCATCAAAAGGTTTTGATGGAATGGGCAATTATAATTTTGGAATTAATGAGCAAGTAGTATTTCCAGAAATAAATTATGATAAAGTAAATGCTATTAGAGGTTTAAATCTGACGTTTGTAACATCTGCTGTAGACGATTCAGCAGCATATAAATTGTTAGATTCATTTGGATTTCCATTTAGAAAAATAGCATCTAACGATAATAATCAGGGATAATGTAAATATGGCTAAAAAATCTAAAATTGTTAATAATCAGCATAAAATTAAGCTATCTAATAGACTCTTTGAAAAACGAAAAAATTTATTAGAAAAAATAAATGATCAAACTTTATCATTTGAAGAAAGACAGCAATATAGATTAAAGCTTGAAAAATTACCTAAAAACTCTAGTCGAATTAGAGTTAGAAATAGATGTAATGTTACAGGTAGACCAAGAGGCGTGTATAGGAAATTTGGTTTGTCTAGAATAACATTTAGAGAATTAGCATTAAAAGGTTTGATACCTGGTGTATCAAAAGCAAGCTGGTAAATTAAAGGATTTATTTATGACAATGACTGACCCTATAGCAGACTATTTAACAAGGATTAGAAATGCTCAAATGGCATCTAAGCCATGGGTTGATATACCTGTTTCAAAATTAAAAATTAGATTATCCTATGTATTAAAAGAAGAAAGTTTTATTAGAGATTATATATTAATCAAGAATGATGTTCAAGATAATTTAAGAGTATTTCTTAATTATGATTTTTCTGATAAACCGGTTATTCATGGGATAAAAAGAATAAGTAAGCCTGGTTGTAGAAATTATGTTAGTTCAGAAAAACTTCCTAGAGTATTAAATGGATTGGGAGTAGCTATTCTATCTACTTCAAAGGGTGTAATGTCAGATAAAAAAGCAAGAGCGTTAAAGGTTGGAGGTGAAGTCCTCTGCCACGTTTGGTAATAAAAAGGAATTTGTAAATTAAATGTCTCAAATAGGAAAAAAAATAATAGATATCCCAGAGGGTGTTACAGTAGATTTCTCTGATAATAAGTTTTCAGCGAAAGGATCTCTGGGGGAGCTTTCTTATATTGTATCGGATGGTATCTCATTATCAATTCAAGATGGTACTATTTTAGTTTCTAGGAAAAATGATGAAAAGAAATATAAAGAGCTTCATGGATTAACTAGAAGTTTAATATTTAATATTTTAACAGGTGTAAGTAAGGGATATAAGAAAGAATTACACTTAGTTGGTGTCGGGTATACTGCTGATGCCGGAAATAAAGACTTTTTAATTTTGAATTTAGGCTACTCTCACCCTATCTATTTTGAAAAACCAGATACAATAGAATTTGAAACTCCCAATAATACTACAATTGTTGTTAAAGGAATAGATAAGCAAGAAGTTGGTGAAGTTTCGGCAAAAATTAGAAGTTTAAGAAAGCCTGAGCCTTATAAGGGTAAGGGTGTAAAATATTCTGATGAACATATAAGAAGAAAAGCAGGAAAAACAGTTGGAGCTTAAATGTCAGTTATAAGTAAAAGAAAAAAGTGGATAAATAAAAAGAAGAGAATTTCATTTAAAATTAGGAAGAGAATTCAGCATCCTAGATTAGTAGTTTTTAGATCTAATAGGAATATCTTTCTTCAATTGGTTGATAATATATCAAATAATACTATATGTTCTTCTTCTAGTATAGATAAAAAATTAGTAAAAAGTATTTCTAAAGCTGAGAATAAAATTGATATGAGTAGAATTGTAGCAGAAGATTTAGCTAGCAAGCTTAAATCAAATAAACTTGATACAATAGTATTTGACAGAAATGGCTATAGGTATCATGGAAGAGTTAAAGCTGTTGCAGATACTTTGCGTAAAAATGGAATTACCTTATAAAGGAGAATAATGAGAGCATTTATAAGCCCAACAGAGTTAGAGCTAAAAGAAGAAAATGTTGTATCGATTAAAAGAATTTCAAAGGCTACAACTGGTGGTCGTTCTATGAGATTTAATTGTGTAGTTGTGGTAGGAGATGGAAATGGTCATGTTGGATTAGGCTTTGGTAAAGCTATTGATGTTGCATCTGCTGTAGCTAAAGCTAAAGAAGATGCTAAAAAGAAAATCTTTAAAGCTCCTATCATTAATTCTACAATTCCTCATGAACTTAATATTAAATATGGATCTGTAAGATTAGTTTTAAAGCCAGCATCTCCTGGTACAGGAATTATTGCAGGTGGAGCTGTTAGGGCTGTCCTAGAACAAGTTGGGGTTTCAAATATTTTATCTAAAATTACAGGGTCTACAAATCCTGTAAATGTTGTAAAAGCAGTTGAAAAAGGCTTGTTATCACTAAGAGATCCATTAATGGTTGCAAGACAAAGAGGAATTAATTTAAATGAACTTTTTAGTTAATAGGATTATTATTTAAGATGTCTAAAAAAATAGAAATAAAACAAGTTAAGAGTGCTATAGGTTATAAATCACATGCAAAGAAGACGCTTATTGCTTTAGGATTGACTAAGATGAATAAAGTAGTAGTAAAAAATGATTCTCCTCATATAAGAGGAATGGTAAAATCTATTGATTATTTAGTTCAGGTAAAGGAAATATAATGAAATTATCAAATTTGAAGCCTGCAAAAGGTTCTACTTCTAATAGAAAAAGAATAGGTAGAGGAAATGCTACTGGTCAGGGTAGAACTGCAGGAAAGGGTCACAACGGATATAAATCAAGATCTGGCACTAAAGCTAAATTACATTTTGAAGGTGGTCAAACACCGTTGGCAAGACGTTTACCTAAAAGAGGTATGGGTAACGGAAAATTTAATCATTTGTCATCTTCAAAAAAGAGTATTCAGATTATTAATTTATCAGATTTATCTAGATTGAAAGATAAAGAAATTACTAAAGATGTATTGTACTCGAATGGATTGATTTCTAATATTAATTTACCAGTTAAAATTTTAGCAAATGGGGAGCTGGCAGACTCTCTCAATATTAATGTAGAGTTTTTCAGTTCTTCTGCTAAAGAAAAGATTGAAAAAGCTGGAGGAACAGCAAAAGCGATATGATAAAAAGCTTTATTAATATTTTTTATGTACCAGAGCTAAGAAAGAAATTAGCATTTACCTGTTCTTTGCTTCTTGTTTATAGATTAGGAGGGCACGTACCGGTTCCTGGTATTGAAAGAACAGCTTTAGAAGTTATGATGGCTTCTTTTGAGGGCACTATATTAGGATTATATGATATGTTTGCTGGAGGATTTTTCTCTCAAGCTTCTATTTTTGCTCTAGGGATTATGCCTTATATTTCAGCTTCAATTATTATTCAATTATTAGGCTCCGTTGTTCCATATTTTCAGCGTTTGCAAAAAGAAGGTGAAGAAGGTAGAAAAAAAATAATACAATTAACTAGATATGGAACTGTATTAATTGCTACTTTGCAAGCTGTTGGTGTGGCAGTTTTTCTAGCAAATCAAGAAATCGTAGGTGCGGGTAAGGTAGTTCCTAATGCAGATATATTATTTTATTTTGTTACAATAGTTACTCTAGTAACTGGAACGGTTTTTGTTATGTGGTTAGGTGAAAAAATATCAGATCATGGTTTAGGTAATGGTATTTCACTCATTATAATGGTTGGAATTTTAGCTAGTGCGCCACATGTATTTAATATACAGTTATCATATTTAATGGAAGGGTCGTTGAATCCAATTACTCAATTAATTCCATCTATTTTATTGATGGTAGCAATTACAATTTTTGTAGTTTTGGTAACAACTGCAGTGAGAAAAATACCAGTACAATATGCTAAAAGAGTTGTTGGAAGAAAGGTTTATGGAGGGCAATCTACTCATTTACCTTTAAAAATATTAACTGCAGGAGTAATGCCTATAATCTTTGCTCAAGCTTTAATGTTTTTACCTAATACTATAGGACAATTATTTCAAGGTTCTATTGGTAGTTGGGTGCTTACGGTTTTTAGTCCTGACCATTGGTTCTATGCATTAGTTCTTTCGATATTTATAATAATTTTTACATATTTTTATACAGCTATAGCATTTAATCCGGTAGATGTAGCTGATAATATGAAGAAGCAAGGAGGATTTATACCTGGTGTTAGACCAGGGAAGCCAACTGCAGATTATATTGATAATATTTTAACAAAAGTAACACTTCCAGCTGCAATTTTTCTTGCCTTTATTGCTTGTATTCCAACTTTTTTGGTAATGTTTGCTGGTATGGATTTTTCTTTAGCGAGTTTTTATGGTGGTACTAGCTTGTTAATTATAGTTGGTGTAGCCTTAGATACTTTACAGCAAATTGAATCTCACTTGATAACAAGACATTATGATGGATTCCTTAAATCTGGAAAAATTCAAGGTAGAAGTAGAAAGAGATATTAGATTTATGATTAATATTAGATCCAAAGAAGAGATACAAAAAATGACTAAGGCTGCAACTGTAGTTAGAGATTTATTAAATGATATTGAGGGTATTATTAAGCCAGGAGTTTCTACGATAGAATTGGATACATATGCTGAAAATTTTATTAATAAACAAGGAGCTATTCCAGGATTTAAAGGTTTATATGGTTTTCCTTCAACTTTATGCGTATCTATTAATGATGAAGTAGTTCATGGAATTCCGAGTAATAGAATATTAAATGATGGTGATATAATAGGTATTGATGTAGGTTCTATAGTAGATGGATTCTATGGTGATCATGCAAAAACATTTCCGGTCGGTTCTATAAGTGATGATAACA
>MDSZ01165244.1_pt1 | contig 10515 bp, 7 predicted proteins | sample 811201 | NCBI WGS metagenome assembly MDSZ01 (sample SAMN05326647, study PRJNA326480) | marine metagenome | isolation source: seawater | place: Indian Ocean: North | collected 2010
GCCAACTGCGGATATAGAAATAATATCTGTAACACCAAGCATTTTTAGAGCACATATGTTTGCTCTATAGTTAATATTTGTGGGAGATATTTTATGGCCTTTTCCATGTCTTGATAAAAAAAAGAATTCTTTTTCTTTGATATACATTTTAATAATATTATCAGACGGAATCCCCCATGGAGTTTCTATTATTATTTCTTCGATATTATTAAAATCCTCGATTTCATAAAGTCCACTTCCGCCAATGAATGCTAATTTATTTTTCATTTTTGTTTAAAAACCAAAATAGTTGTAACTAAAGGCTTGCCTTTATTTTAGGAAAAAAACCATTTGGATCGTTTTTTAAATCTTCAAAATCTTTAATTTTTTTTCATATCTACAAAGAGCTTTAATTATAGTTTGCTTTAATTTTAATACTTTTGGTGATATTTTTTTTCCAAATTAAGTAATAAATGAATTAATTATATTTTTCAATAACTCTATAATATTTTTGAGATTCAAAAATATAATTTCCCCAAGTTAGATTTGAACCAGTTCCAATAATTTCTTCACCTATATTATACCAATTAATAAGATCTCCAGAAGATTGAATTTGATATTTATATCCTAATATTGTGGTCCAGTTTAATATAATGTTGTCATTATTTATTCCCGAATAAAATGATGACCTAACTTCAGTTCGATCAATATTTTTAAAGATTTGATCATTGGGAAAATCCTTAGCATTTATATTAGTTAAATATATATTTGATCCGGGATCATTTTCATTTCCGACATTATTATTTATTGCTACTTTATACTCATTTCTTCCCGAAGGATTTATAAAAGTGCAGTTATTAACATATAGTTTATCTAAACCTTTATTATTGGTATTATAGTATCCATTTTGAATCATAATTCCGCATTCGCCACCATCAAAAATAGTATTTTCAATAATAATATCTCTAAAGTAATTATTATTATAATTATCACCAAGAAAACGGATGCAAGGAAAATTGTTAGTTGTTAGATTTTTTATATATCCATTTTTTATTACTACGTTTTCAATTGTTTGATCAGGTGAATCATAGTTTACAAAAAATATTCCTGGATAAAAAGTGTATCCAGTCATCTTTATATGAAATCCGTCAATTATTAAATTATCTGGAGACCCTAAAGGATGGTGAGATTTTATAATTATGAAAGATGCATTAACATTATTATTTTCAACATAGATATCTTTAAAAATTGAGTATCCAGCTTTTATTGGAAAATTATGAATTCCTGCATTAAAACTTCTAACTTTTTCAACATTCCATTTTTTTCCTCTAAATTCAGTATTATGAACACAGAATGAATCTCCATAAAATGCAATATCATATAAAAAAGAGTTAAATTCAATATTATCGCTTTGACCAAAAAAACTCAGATTATATGATTTACTATGATTTGGATTATTCGGGGTAAAAGCTAATGATTCCATTTTTATATTTTTTGCAGAATCATTCCATCTGAATGCTCCCTTAATGATTGTTCCTCCATGATAACTATTACCATTCCATGTTCCTGATCCTGAACCAATTATAGTTATACCAGAAATATTTTCTAATGTTATATCTTCAACATATTCGCCGGGCGCTATTTTAATTATTGAATATTCATCAGCGATATTTAAAATATCAGCTATAGAGTGTGATGCTGTATCCCATGAATTAAATGGATAGTTTGGAGATGGTGAATATTTATCCACAAAATAAACCACTCCATAACTATTCATTATAAAAAATGATGTTATTAATATTAATATTTTCAAGAGTAAAAATTTCTATAAACTAATCATTTTTTACGGTGCATTAAATATGCCATTTATATATTAATATTAATTTATGATTTAAAATTAATTTTTAATACTTAGTTGTATATATTATTTTTAACAATTAACAAAAATGTATTAATTAAATTAATAAAAATGAGACAAAAAATGTCACTAGATTACAAATATTTAGACGAAGACCAAATTAAAATGATAGATGTATGGTTAGGAAACTATAACAAAAATTCTAATTTTCCAATTAAGAACGAGGAAAGAGTATTTGAATTCATTAATAAAATAATTAAAAATAAGATCCAATTTAAAAAACGCACTTTTTCTTCAAAAAAGAAGGAGGGCATAATAACTGTTTATAAAGCACTAAAAGCATTATCTAATTTAGATTCATTTTATAAAAAAAAGTATTTAAATGAAATTAATTCTTTAACAGAAGGGTTAACTCTTGATGTTAGAGATTATGAGTCATCAAGTAAGAATGACCATAATATTAATCAAGGACAGATACTAGAAGCAATGCTTTGTATTAAAGAGTGGGAGCAGTTGACATTAAATACAGTTACTTTAGATATGTATTCAGATTTTAATTCATTTTTAAAATTGTTGTATAAATTAAGAGATAAGTCTTATTTGAAAGAAAATCATAAAAAAATAATTATTAATGCTATACAAATGAAAAATCGTTTAGAAAATAATTTTAATCATAATTAATATTTTCTTTAAAAATTCAATGGTACCCTAGAGAGGACTTGAACCTCCGACCTACGGATTAGGAATCCGTTGCTCTGTCCAGCTGAGCTACTAGGGTATAAAAAAACCCGCCTTAAAAAAAACGGGTAAAAATGGAGCGAGCGATGAGATTCGAACTCACGACAGTCACCTTGGCAAGGTGGAGCTCTACCACTGAGCTACGCTCGCTTTAAAGTGCGCTATTATTTTAAATAAACATATTAATGCAAGTGTTATTTCATTAAAAAATCGTATCTTGTAAAAAAATAAAAATCTGATATAAATAAAAGTTTATGAAAACTTTAGACAATAATGGAAATCTTATTTGGAGTGATAGATGGAAATTAGCTGCTCTGCAGCCTAATGAAATTTTCAATGTTGCAATGTGTTCATTACTAATTGGTTTTTTGTTTATATTATTTCATTTGTTTGGAAATACTGTTGAAAATGTTAATAGTAAATCAGCATTTATTTGGATGTTTGCAAGATGGAATGATACTCAATCTTTTGGAGCAGATTATTCTCATGGATATTTAATTCCATTTGTAAGTCTGGCTGTTTTATGGCATAAGAAAAAAGAGTTAAAGGATGCGCCAAAGAAAATATGTCAAATAGGATTATATATAATAATTATGGCTTTAATGTTTCATTGGCTTGGTGCAAAGATGCAACAAACTCGTATATCATTAATTAGTCTTATTTTAATTTTATGGGGAATTCCATTATATTTTTATGGTTGGCATGTAGCAAAAATATTAATATTTCCATGTTCATATCTAGTTTTTTGTGTTCCTTTAAACTTTCTGGATGCTCTTTCAGGTCCATTGCAAATGATTGCAACAACATTAGCTTATAATATGCTTAATGGACTAGGTATCGAATGTGAGCGAGTTGGAACACAATTAATCAGTCCTTATTTTCAATTAAATGTTGAGGCTCCTTGTTCAGGTTTACGATCTCTCCTTGCAATGACAGCTTTAACGGCTGTATATTCATTTTACACACAAAAAGGAATTATTAAGAAATGGCTTCTTTTTTTAACATCTATTCCTATTGCGGTTGCTGGAAATATTGGAAGAATTTTATCAATTGCTTTGGTATCAATGACTTTAGGTCAGCAGTTTGGAGCAGGATTACATCACGATTGGTCAGGTTACGTCTTATTTTCTCTAGCGATAGGATTGATGATTGCTTTTGGAAAAGTATTAAATATTAATTACAAAAATTTATTTGTTACATGGAAAAAAAATTATTTAAACCATTCATAATACTTTTTGCATTGATGAGTATAACACTTATTGCATTAGCTTATGGAGTTAATGTTAATTTAAGTTATACGCCCGGGGTTAATATGAATCTCCCAGAAGAAGTTGGAGATTGGATTGGTAATGAGCTGAGATTTTGTCATAACCCAAATGAATTTGGTGAAAAATATCATAACGAATCTTATTATTTAAGAGATTTAATAAACTCTACAAAATGTCCTGACTGTGATGGAGAATTATTTAATTGCACATTAGCTGAAAAAGAACAATTACCAGCTGATACAGAATTTGTTAAGTCAGCTTATACTAATTATTTGGGTACTTCAATTAATACATCAATTGTACTATCGGGAACTGCAAGAGATAGTATTCATAGACCACAAAGATGTTTAAAGGGTCAGGGTAATACTTTAGATAGTGAATATACTATTGAAATACCAATTGATGGAAGAAAACCTTTGGCAGTAAGAATAATAAAAACTTCTCGAATTTACCAAACAAGTGAAGGCGATATCCCTTATTACGGATATTATGCATATTGGTTTGTCGGACAATTTAGAGAAACACCATTTCATTTAGAAAGAATGTTCTGGCTTGCTTGGGATAGGGTTGTAAATAGTACAGCAAATAGATGGGCATATATTGCAGTCGCAGGTAAAAGAAATATAGATGATAATGCATTTGAAGATGATATTAAAAGTTTTGTTCAGCAAGTATATCCACATATTCTAACTAAAGAACTACACTCCAAAATTTATGCTTCAAAATAAGTTATAAAATTTCAAATTGATATCTCGTAATTTTAGATATACCTTTAAATGGATGAATAAAAATAAACAAAATATTAATGTTGATCATATATCGCAATTAGCCGCTATTGAATTAAGTGAAGAAGAAAAAAAGATGTTTCAGTCACAATTAGAAAATGTGCTTTTATATATTGATCAATTAAATGAATTAGATATTTCTGAAATCTCTGATATTGATGAGATCAAACTATCATTAAATGATTTAAGAAAAGATGATGTTAAAGAAAGTATTTCTCAAGAATATGTAAAAAATAACGCACCACTATTTAATGATAATCATATTTCCGTTCCTAAAATTTTAGAGTAAGTATTAAATATGAAACAATTAAACCAATGTTCAATATTTGAGTTAATCACCCAGCTTAACAATAAAGAGATAACTTCATTAGACATAATCAATTCATTATTCTCAATCATCGACAAAAAAGACGATTTAATAGGTGCTTATTTAACATTAGACAGAAAACAGATTGAAAAAGATGCGCGGGATGCTGATAAAAAAAGAGATAATGGGATAAATTTACCATTACTAGGAATACCAATTTCAATAAAAGATTTAATTAGTGTTAAAGATCAACCATGCACATGCTCATCTAAAATATTAAAAAATTATATTTCTCCATATGATGCAACAGTTGTCACTAAATTAAAGGATGCTGGAGCAATTATGTTTGGAAGAGTAAACATGGATGAGTTCGCAATGGGTTCAAGTACAGAAAATGCAGCATTAGGAAGTACTTCTAATCCTTGGAATTTAAATCATGTTCCTGGAGGTTCATCAGGAGGTTCGGCAGCATCAGTTGCAGGAGATTTAGCAATAGCTTCCTTAGGTTCTGATACAGGAGGATCTATAAGACAGCCTGCTTCATTTTGTGGATGTGTTGGCTTGAAGCCTACATATGGACGAGTTTCAAGACATGGATTAACAGCTTTTGCATCATCATTAGATCAAATAGGTCCAATTACTAAAACAGTTGAAGATGCAGCATTACTTTTAGAAGTAATTAGTGGACATGATGATTTTGATTCAACTGTTTCTAAAAATAAGGTTTTAGATTATTCAAATTTGATAAATCAAAATAATTCCGTTGAAGGATTAAAAATTGGGATACCGAAAGAATATTTTATAGATGGAATGGATGAGAGTGTTAGAAAATCAATATTAGAAGCTGTTAAACATTTTGAAAATATGGGGGCCAAAATAATTGATATTAGTCTTCCTTACTCAAAGTATGCTATTGCTGTTTATTATATTTTAGCAACTGCAGAAGCTTCAGCTAATTTAGCCCGATTTGATGGAATAAGATATGGAGTGAGAAATCAGAATTCAGATTTGTTAACATCTTATAAAAAAACAAGAGCTGAAGGATTTGGATCAGAAGTTAAAAGAAGAATAATATTAGGTACTTATGTTTTAAGTAGTGGATATTATGATGCTTATTATAAAAAAGCTCAAAAGGTTAGAGCATTAATTAAAAAAGATTTTTCAAAAGCTTTTGATGTTTGTGACGTGATAATTTCTCCTGTTTCACCCACAACTGCATATCCAAAAGGAGAAAAAATTAATGATCCTCTAAAAATGTATTTGGATGATATATTGACAACCTCAGTAAATCTTGCGGGAAATTGTGCAATATCAATACCATGTGGATTTAATAATAATTTACCTGTAGGACTTCAAATTATAGGAGATCATTTTAATGAGGAGTTAATTTTAAAAATCGCAAATATTTATGAGAAATCAACTGAATATAAAGATAAGAAACCAACTTTTTAGTTATGGAATATGAAATTACAATTGGTCTTGAAACACATATAATGCAGAAAACAAAAACTAAAATGTTTTGTGGTTGTTTGAATTTGTACAATGCATTACCAAATACTAATGTATGTTTTGTCTGTCTTGGATATCCAGGAGCTTTACCAGTAATAAACAAAAAAGCTGTAGAGTTGTGCTGTAAAGCAGGACTTTTGTTAGGATGTAATATTAATACGTTTAGCAAATGGGATCGAAAAAATTACTTTTATCCCGATATGGCAAAAAATTATCAAATAACTCAAAATGATTATCCCTTGTGCTCAAATGGCTTTGTTGAAGTTGAAGTAAAAGGTAAAATTAAAAAATTTGATATTGAAAGAATACACCAAGAAGAAAATGCCGCTAAAAATTCTCATTATGGTAAATTTAGTAATGTTGATTATAATAGGGCGGGAACAGCTTTAATGGAAATTGTTTCTAAACCATGCATGCATTCAACTGATGATGTATTGGCTTACATGACATCAATCAAACAAATTATGCAATATGGAGGAATTTCTAATTGCGATCAAGAAAAGGGTCAAATGCGTTCCGATGTAAATATTTCAGTTAGACTAAAAGGAGAGAAAGAATTAGGAGCAAAAGTTGAAATTAAAAATATGAATTCATTCTCATTTATAATTGATGCCATTAATTATGAATCACAACGTCAAATTAATATATTGTCAAAAGGAGGATTTATAGAACAGCAAACAAGAGGTTATGATTCTGAACGAGGAGAAACTTTTTTGCAACGTACTAAAGAAGATGCCCATGACTATAGATACTTTCCAGAACCTGATTTGTTACCAATTATTTTAACAACTGAACAAATTAAAACGTGGTCGTCAGAACTTCCAGAACTCCCGCATGATAGACAAAAAAGATATGTTAGTTTAGGTTTACCCGAATATGATGCAAAACTTTTAACTAATGATATTAGAATATCTGATTGGTTTGATGAGGTTGCTAAGTATACGAAAAATATCAAAATTGCGTCTAATTTTATTATGGGTGATATAATGAGAATAACCGCTGATACATCAATAGATATTTTTGACTCGAAATTATCTTCTAAAGATTTTGCTGAAATTGTTGATTATGCTCATAATCAGAAAATAAGTGTTAATTCAGCAAGGCAGTTAATAGAAATTATATTTAATAACGGTGGTTCTCCTCATGATATTATAAATGAAAAAGAAATGATCCAGATATCAGATGATTCTTTGTTAATTTCTTGGATAGATGAAGTAATTTTAAATAATCCAAAACCAGTTCAAGAATATAAGGATGGTAATAATTCATCAATTAATTTTATTATTGGTCAGGTTATGAAAATTAGTAAAGGGAAAGCTAATCCCTCTAATGTTATGGAAATTTTAAAAAATAAATTATCATAATTAATGAGCTTCAAGCCAATTTTTTCCAATACCTGATTGAACAACAATAGGAACATTCATAATTATGGAATTCTGCATTATATTTTCAATTTTTGGTATAAGTGAATCTTGTTCTTCGGGATATAAGTCAAAAACTAATTCATCATGAACTTGTAACAACATTTTCGTTTTAAAATTACTGGAACTTAGTAGATCGTAAATTTTAATCATTGCAATTTTTATCATATCCGCTGCAGTTCCTTGAATTGGCGCATTGATTGCATTTCTTTCAGCACCTGAACGAACCATTTTATTTTTTGCGTTAATATCTCTAATATATCTCCTTCTACCGGTAATAGTCTCAACAAATTCGTTATCTTTTGCAAATTTAATGGTTTCAAAAAGGTAATCCTCTATTCCAGGATAAGATTTCTTATATTCATCAATTATAGATGCTGCTTCAGTTCTAGAGATACCAAGTCTTTTTGATAAACCAAATGCTGAAATACCATATATAATTCCGAAGTTAGTCATTTTGGCTTTATTCCTCATTTCTCTAGTTACTTCAGAATGATTAACATTAAAAATCTTACTTGCAGTATCTTCATGAACGTCTATCCCATTTTTGAAAGCATTGCATAAGTTTGTATCATTACTCAGCTCAGCCATTACTCTTAATTCAATTTGAGAATAGTCACATGCTAATAATAAAAACTTGTCTTTTGGAAGAAATGATTTTCTGATTTGTCTTCCTTCATCTGTTTTAATTGGAATATTTTGTAAATTTGGATTTGATGAAGATAATCTTCCAGTTGTAGTTATTGTTTGACTAAAAGTTGTATGAACTCTATTTGTTGATTTGCATATTTCGTTAGGTAGAGCGTCAACATATGTAGTTTTTAATTTTACTAATTGTCTATAATTTTGAATATCGTTTATAATTTGATGCTTATCAATTAATTCTGATAGTATTTCTTCTCCAGTTTGATATTGTCCAGTTTTAGTTTTTTTTGGATTATCTATAATTTTTAAAACATCAAAGAGAACTTCGCCAAGTTGTTTAGGTGAATTTATATTAAATGGCATTCCTGATTGTTTAAATATCGATTCTTGAAGAAAATTAATTTTTTTATCCAATACAGTTGAATATTTTAATAATGATTCACTATCTATCTTTATCCCATTATTTTCCATTTCAGATAAAACTGGAATTAATGGAATTTCAATATCATAAAAGACTGTTTCTAAATTTCTATCTTTTAATTTTTTCTTAAATATATTCCATAATTGATAAGTAATATCAGCATCTTCAGCTGCATATTCACCAATTTTTTTTAATGGTATATCTTTAATATTTTTTTGATCACTTTTTTTATCCCCAATTAATTCACTTATTGGAATCGGTTCATAGTTTAGCTCTGATTTAGCCATATAATCCATATTATGTCTGAGGGAAGGATCTAGCAGATAATGTGCAATCATTGTATCTAATAATTTTCCTTCAAGAATGAATCCATATTTTTTTAAAATTGAATAATCAAATTTAATATTTTGTCCAATTTTTGAAATTCTCTTATTGGTAAAAAGATCATTAAATATATCTAAAGTTGTTTTTGCTTCGTCAAAATTTTGAGAAATGGGAATATAATAAGCTTTGTGTTGAATTACAGAAAAAGAAATTCCTACAATAGAGGAATCTTGAGTATTAAGTGAAGTGGTTTCAAGATCAATAGCTACTTCGTCATAATTAGAAAGATCTTTAGCTAATAACATACATTCATTATCAGTTGATATAATTTTATAGTCATGGTCTATATTTGAAATATTGTTATAAGTTTTTTCGTTTTCAATATTTGAAAAATTATCATTAACAGACAGTGCATCTTCATCAAATATTCTTTTTAAAAAAGTTCTAAATTCAAGAGATATTAATATTTCTTTTAATTTTTTATTATCTATTTTTCCTTGAACTAATTCTTTTAATTCAAATTTAATTGGTACGTTACAATCTATTGTTGCCAATTTTTTTGAAAGCAATGCATTTTCTTTATGATTCTCAACATTTTCTTTTTGTTTTCCTTTAAGCTCATGAACATTGAAAATTAAGTTTTCAATTGATCCATATTGAAAAATCAACTTCTGAGCTGTTTTCGGGCCTATTCCGGGAATTCCAGGTATATTATCAACACTATCACCCGCAAGTCCCAATATATCAATTACTTGATGAATATCGTTGATTTGCCATTGTTCAAGAATGTCATTCTTATTAAGAAGTTCTTCTTCTTTGCCTCCTCTAGCAGGCTTAAGGATAAAAGTGTTATCGTCAACTAATTGAGCGTAATCTTTATCAGGAGTTACCATAAATGTTCTAAACGACTCAATTGATGCTTTTTTTGCAATAGTTCCAATAATATCGTCAGCTTCAAATCCCTTCATCTCTAAAATGGGAATATTAAAACTTTTAAGTAAATCCTTAATTATTGGAATACTATACCGTATGGGTTCGGGAGTTTCATCTCTGTTTGCTTTATATTCTGGATATATATCATGTCTAAATGTTGAACCAGAGAGGTCAAATGCTACTGCTATATGAGAAGGATTATGTTTTTTTTGAATTTCTAAAAGTGTATTTAAAAAACCAAAAATCGCTGAAACATCTTCTCCTTTAGATGTTATTCTTGGATTTTTAATGAATGCAAAATAGGCTCTATAAATCAAGGCCATTGCA
>MDSZ01132315.1_pt1 | contig 10514 bp, 18 predicted proteins | sample 811201 | NCBI WGS metagenome assembly MDSZ01 (sample SAMN05326647, study PRJNA326480) | marine metagenome | isolation source: seawater | place: Indian Ocean: North | collected 2010
CATGAAACAGACGCATTCCCATTTGCATTTTCATGCCTCGGGCAGCGTAGCAGCCATTGCAGCCGCCAGTGCAACCCTCGGTCGTGTCTGTGACATTCGGTTCTGTCTTGTTGTTCCCTTTCACTCGGACGATTCCAACATCAAGTTCTCTTCGTGGAATCAGCTCCCCACCTTGCCCTTTCGTGTGTGTACGAATGGGCTCATATGCGATCACCGGTAGTTCTACCGTTGCATTTTTCGCCATGTTCAGTCAGTCTCTCGAGATTGCTGACGGGGATTTGTCCCGTCGCACTCGGATCAATCAATTTGGACACGAACACAAAGGTCTGTCCAGGGATTGTTGTTTCAACAAGCACAATGTCTCGCTCGTTGAAAATGCCGTATCCTTCCGTTACACGGCAACTCTCGTTGATTTTCGGTTGCCACTCTTTTTCCCAAGAGTCTGGCCACATGCGAAGTGGTCGTACCATTCAAATCAGCCCCGATTTCTTCGCAGCCTTGGCGTCTTTCGCCATTTTGACAGTAGGCTTTTCCCAGTGTGGCATGAAAAATCCACCACCCGACGAGGAACCTTTGCCCACATAAAGCACTCCTTTCACTGGCCTCGAAAGCATGATTGCATCTCCGCCTTCTCTCTCGACAAGGGCGATGATGTCTCTCTCAACTTCTTCCTTCTCCTTCTTCAATTCCTTGACTTCCTTGTTCAAAGCACCCATTTGTTCCTTGAAGGTCATCAGTTCCTCTACCAATCTGCTGAGTTCTTGCTCGGCAGACTTGCCTTCCAGTTCAGACATGTTCAGTTCTTCCAACCAGAGGATCGTAGTCCCTGTCGCCAAGCACCCACCTCAAAGTAGCAATCGCTCCTTCGAGACCTTTGTACTGGCGCATGTGGTACATCCTCTCTGATTTCTTGCAGTTCTGCATCTGTTTCAAATGAAACTGTTGTCTTTTCACGCAGTCGTTGAGTTTGTTTTCGATTTGTTCCCAAGTCTTGTCGTAAGTGAATTGACTCATTCTTTCAACCCCCACGCCTTGAAGTATGCGTTGGCCCATTCTTTGTGGTGTTGGTCGCAAACCATGTGTCGCTGTGCTTGTGGATGTCGACCGACTGGCTTATTGCAATCGTCGTGCCAACAAATTGGTCCGACATCGGCTGTGCATCGTTTGACGCAAACGCCTGCAGGTGTCAGTTGAGTTCCTTCCTTTCCACATCTACGACACGATGGCATCAAAATCCCTCCGTGCATGATAGACCTGCGACGATCCCTTGTCGCCTGGCATCATGTACGACACCAGTAGGTCCAAGGGTTCCTTCGCCTTGATGAGTTGATTCACTGCATCTTGAATTGTCTTGAGCGCCGCTGCATCGCCGTCGACACACCTGTATTGCGTGCAACGACCCATGCCGAAGTGCTCTGCTCTGAAACGGTTTCCTTTGAATTCAAGGTACGCTTCCCAGACAATCCCCTGTTCTGCGTCAAACAGTTCAAGGGATTCCATTCGCAGATGACTGAGGACTTCCATCGCCTCGTCATCATCCATCTCGCAAATCTCTTCGCTCCAATGCATGTTCAGTTTGTCGGATGAAATATCCGGCCAGTGCCAATTGCTCCAAGGCGCTGGTGTTTCCGTTCTGCAACTTTTCAATCAACAGTTCACGGTCAGCCTCTCCTCTTGCCGCAAGTTTCGCAACCTCAGCTCGGAGTTTCTCATCCTTGTTTGTGTCTGCGAGAAGTTTCCACACTCCCTTGATTTTCTGAGCTTTCGCTCTTGAATCAATCAGTTGATCGTCAAAGGTGGCCAATCGATGCGTGAAATTTGCATTCACATCGAACTTTTCTTTGCCACCTTGAATCAAGTCAACAAGGGCTTGCAGCATTTCTCCTTCATTCGCTCGTTCGCCGTCAATTCGACCACGACGAATCTCCTCTCGCTGTGTGCGGATTTTCTCCACCTCAGCATTTACCCGCTTGCGCTTTCGCTTGTCAAGGGTCATGTTCAGTTTCAGCCTCCTCGCACCTCGTACAAGCGGCAGTTTTCCCAGACCAGTTCGGTGATTTCACCGTGATCGTTTGCAGCCAAGAATTTCTCTTTGCTCTTTTTCTCATTAATCTCCCACTCAATCTCATGTATCGTGTAGGAGTACTCTGAGCCATCGCTTCGGGATTTTGTGATTGTCTGCTTCTCGCCTTTTCCTTCGGCTCCATCAGGCAGTTCTTCCCATTCTGAGTAGGAATTCCCGTATGCGTCGACATGGTGGGTGTGAACCTCACCGCTTGCGACTTCCTCGCCGTTGATTGTCCAACCCCAGTAGCTCCAGCCAGCCTCCATGAAGATGTGCTCCACATGGAATCCTTGGCTTACCAGTTCTTCAATAATCGGAGTTGGTGGGCTCCATGCTGTGCAAAAGTACAGGGAGAGCATGTTGCATTTCTGCTCAACTACCGTTCCTTCATCGCCATAGCCCCATTTGTGGATTGTTCCTTCGTGGAGGTCTGCCATAAGGTCGTGTTCTGACCACTTTGTACCCCAGTTCTCACAATTCCAATCGTACCAATTGATTTCAGGTCTGTTTCCACCGACCCTGAGATTTCCATGGTACATCCCTTCAGGCTGAGGCTTCACATGATTGAAGAAAGACTCCGTCATGTCCTCAGCATCCATTGCTGCTTCTGCTGCTTTGTGCAGCGCAGCCAACTTGTCCGCGTCCGCATGTGTAATGCGGACCTCGCTTTCACACCAATTTGGCATGTTCAGTTTCTTCTTCCTTGTTCGGAAGGTATTCGTTGAGAGCAGGCGGTTCCCATAGGTGATTGGTCACAACCCACACCGTTCCTTGGTTCCCCGATCTCAATTCTCGAGTTCTGCCAGAGTCCTGGACGAGCCCCGCTTTCACAAGCGCACCTCTTGATGGCCTCCAACTGTTTCCGATGTCAACGATGGACCGTTGCTTGCGTCGAGCAAACTCTCGCCCGGCTTCCTCATCAGTCAAGCCATCAGGTGCGTCCAAAAGGACAGCGTAGGCTGTGCTGAGGTTGTCAGTCCATCTCTTGCGGCTTGGTGCCGCCTGTCTACTTGTTTCTACATCAACGACATCTGGTCCGTTTGCGGCAATCGCATCAAACCGTCGTTGCATTTTCTCTGCGTCCGCAGGTAGAGATTTCAGACCTTCAAAGAATTGACCAAGTTTGGCTTTCAAACCTGCTCTGATTTGGTCCTGATCTACCGTTGAACAAAATGAGGCCTCTGCATCTGTTATCTTGAAGCTGGCCTCCCAACCACGAACCGGATGGTTCGTTATCCGAAACACAATTCCTCCAGTGTATTCTGTCGGCATGTTCAGTTCGAAACATCGCAAGGACTTCATTGATTCGCTCCATTTTGTGCGAACAGATCGGACCTCGCCCTTTGGCGATTGATTCCGGGTCTGTCAGTGTCCTGTTGCAGATGTCGCATGTTCCAGTCTCCCAACCATTGAAGGCGAGGCGTTCATCCTCGACTGCGTTGAATTCGTACCCAAACAACCGCAAGCCACCAGGTACAAACGCCAAGAGGGCAATTGTTTCAACCAAGGTATCTCGAACACTGTTCATGAAGAACCATTCCTTTTCGGTCTTTGGACGCATGTACATCCATTGGTCCATGTAAGTGAAATCGTCGTCGGGGTAATCCTCCGGATAGCGTTGCCTCAAGCTGTCGCGCTTTTGCACGACTTCAATCATCAACAAGAAGTGGTCGAAATCTCGCCACTTCATCCAATCCATTTCATCCAGTCTTTTCATCGCCCGCCGAACTTCATGTTCGACAAGTGCGACCTTGTCCTCAAGTCTCGTTGAAAACAACATGTTCAGTCGGGTCATGCGTCATCGCTTTCACGATCATGTCCCTGTCAATTTCGATGCAGATTGCGTTCCTTCTCGTTTGCAAGGCAGCCGCCGCTGTCGCAAGCGAACCACCAAACGGGTCCAACACAACTTCACCCGGAAGTGTGCTGAATTCAATCAGGTCTGCAATCAAATCAATCGGTTTCTGTGTCTCGTGGATTGCCCATCTGTGGTGCTCCCTCGTGTGAGCGAGCACATCTGGAGTTCTACGCATGGCGTGTCCCGCCGGATGCAGTCTGCGCTTTCCTTTCGAGAAGAAGTGAATGAGTTCGTGTCGTGAACGACCGTTGTACCCCATTCCCATCATTTTCTTGTCCCATATCCACTGAGAATTGAATGTCCAGCCCGCTTCAATCGCACATTGAATCTGTGCTTCGATGTATTCGTGCGTGTCGTTCTTGCTCGATGGCATGAAGGAGAACATGTGCCCTCCTGGTTTCAGGACTCTCAGCAACTTCGAGTAGATTTCTGTGTTGAGGTCTCGTGTCTCAAACTTCCAACCTCCGTTGAGATTGCGTTTTCGAGTCGTACCCCAAGTCATCTGTTGGTCAAGGATTCCATATGGCGAATCCATGATGATGTGGTCGATGCTTTCCTCTTCCAGATCGTCAAGGACTTCCCATGAGTCCCCATTGATGATGACAGCTTGAACCTCTCCATCTGTTGCGATGTAAATTCCTTTCCCGAGTCTTTTGAAGCAGATTCCGATGTTTTCGTTGAGCCGCCCACGGATAGTGGATTGCTTCTCTTCCTCGAACGCTTCGTAAATCTCGGGCAACGACTTCTTTTCTCTCAAGAAGTCCCAAAGCCTCAATCGTAGAGATTTTGACATGTTCAGTGGAACCAGAATGTTCTGGTGGTTTTCATCTTTCCATCAACCTTCGCTTGAAGAACCAAGCGGGTGATTCCCACTTTCTTCGGCGTCCTCTTCTTCCCTTTCAATGCAGAATTGACTGTTGTTTCGCCAACATTCACTTCCGTGACGGTCCAAGTGCGCCTACCTTTGTGCAACTCACTGTTGCCAGAAATCAGTTTGTGGTCTCTGAGTTGCTTGCTGGTGACCTTGTCACCCACCTTCACATCCAACGGTTTGCGTTGTCCGATCATGTTCAGTCAAATCCCAGCGGTCATCCAACACCAGCGTTCTCTGGCGTGTGGACAGTCCCACTTCGCTTTTCCGATGACCCATTTCCATTTGTCATCGAAACCTGCAGTCAGGTTTCGGAGCATGAATCGGATCATGTTGTGTTCGACGATTCTTTGGCCCATTTCGGACTCAAGTTCCACACTGTATCCTTGTGTTTCACCAAAGTAATCGTTGATGTCGTCGATGGTGACGAATTCCTCGCCTGGTATTCCATCTTCACATTCGTAGGCCCACTGGTGAATCTCACCAATGAAACCAGTATCCAGTTCTCTGAACCACGGATGCTTCGTAAAGTCCATCTCGTATTCTTCGAATTGTCTCTTGTGATTGTCGCAGATTTGGATTGCTTGATTTTTCATAGCGTAGTAGAACGCTCTCGTCAATCCATCTTTCATCCATCTTTCCTTGTTGTCTGACCAGATTTCCACCTCCTCTTCCAAATGAGAGATGTGGTACCTTTCTGGCTCAAGCAAGTTGCACCAACCGCATGTCTCCAACGGCCAATTCCAACCTTGCTCTGTGGCGTGTTCCAACGGACTTTTTTTGGAAGACAATGGACCGAGGTATTGACCCCCGTTCAAGAACCAAATCCAGTCGGCATCGATGTGAATGATGCTCACCTTTGTTGGTGTCCTTGTGTCAATCATCATTGCGATTCGTCGCTTCAATTCGAGTTCTCGCTTTCCAAAGAAGGCTTTGTCGCCTTCGTCCATGTTTTGATCGCACCGGTCAGGGCAAACGACATTCACGCACAGGGCTCTGCCCTCGTCGTTGTAGTAGGAGGCAATCGTAGCTTCACTCATTTCATTGGAGTATTGCATGTCCAAGATGATGATGAGATCTACATCGTCTCCGAAGTAATTGTCGATTGATTTTTGGGCGATTTCATGGGAACCTTCTCCCATGTAGTGTGCGCCATCGTGCAAAGTGATGTTGAGAATTGCGACCCTCAACTCCTCCGGCAAGGCTTGCTCACAATCTGCTCCGACTGGAGAAACCTTTCGCCTTTTCTTCGTCAGTGCTTTGTTGCACCAACCACACTTTTCGTGTTCTTTCATGTTCAGTCTAAGGCACCAAGTCCTCGTGTTTCCCAATCATCGTATTGTGGACCTTGTCCATCAGAATTCGCATGAATCTCGGAAACTCCCCCCTGAGTTTGCTCCGAAGTTCAAGTGGATTCTTGAACATGTCCCAGAGATCCAACGCATATTGCGTCGCAACTGGGAATCCCCTCATCTCCTCAATGCTTGCCTTGAATTCTTCAAAGCCCACACGATTGACCAATAGGTCGTAGTTCTGCAGTCCTCTCGCAAATTGCGAGTATCCGTCGCTCCCCACCATGTTCAGTCGTGTTCATCACCTCTTTTGAGGCAATCGGAGTTTTCCCTTGATTCGTTGTGCAAATGCGCTACGGCAATTCCTGTGAATCCACAAATTTTTGCTCGTCCGGATTGCATCCATCGCGTTGCACAGCTTGAGGTGAATTTGTCCTTTTGTCACTTTTTTCCCGCACTCGATACAACCGATGTTCTCGCTGGGATTCTTCATCAGCATGATAGTCTCGGTCTCGAGTTGTGATCCTACCAAAACAGCCAGTTTGTACACACAGCCAGCATGCACCCACAAGTACTGTTTCTTCTCGCTCTTGTCGAAAGTGTTGTTCATGATGAAAGCGATTTCCCCCTTCCTCATCATTTCTCCACAGGCAACACAAGCTTGTCGGTCTGTGTTGCACTTCTTCCACTCGAACGCCTCGTTGTCTTCAAACGGAGCCAGTAGTGCCATGTTCAGTTTTCATCAGATTCATCACAGTAGCCAATTGTTTCGGAACAGGCTCCAGTGATTTGATGATCACCATGGAATGTTCGTCCAAGATTGGCTCTACTTCGATTCGTTTCACATCCTTCGTGTCTGACCTCGCTCGCAACCAGAACTCAAACGATTCTGGAATGATTTGCGATTTTCGGTCAAGAAGGTAGGCATGTTCCGCTCCCTCTTCATCCTTCCAGATGATGATTGACGCCTTCTTCATGTTCAGTATGAATGCCCCAGACGCACACTCTCATGCGCTTTTGTCCAAAGGGTGTTTTTTCGTAGAAAAGGTGCGCCCCGCAGGGAAGCGGCCCTGGAACCTTGTAGAATTGCTTCTTTCTCATCAAATTGCTCACCTCTGTTGTCGAAATCCCAAATCTCAACCTCTTGTTGAGGTACCTCTTGATTTGGACCGTGTTCCTCTCGCCGTTTCGGCGCAAATACCCCTCAATTTGTGCAACTGCACGCTTGTTGTTTGGCATGTTCAGTTCCTCACACAATCTGGACCATGCGGAGCCAGTTCTGTGGGTTGGCCCTGGCGAGTTTCAACGCCTTGACCAGCGTTCGCATTGAACGCTCTTTTCCTTCGTACTCAGCGGAAAGAATCCAATTGAGTACATCTTGCTTGAGTTTCTTGTCCATACCGGGCTCAACCTTGTGAACCAGTGTCCTCATTCGTTCTGCCATCTCCTCGTCTGTCACCTCGAGGGGAAGGTAAATCGAACGGTCGAGAAGTGGTTTGTTCATTGTCTTCTCAGCTTCGTTCGTGATCACGATGACGCCGCCAGTGTACTCGACTTGCGCCGGCAACTTTCCAAGCTTCTTCGCTTCTTCACGGTCAATTTCTGCACGGTCCGTCAGCCAGGACACAATTCGCCTGTCTTCGGTTCCCGTGAGTCCTTTCATCAAGTCCAACATCTTCTTGTCCTTCCAAAACGGAACATCGTCGATGACGATGACAGGAATCTTGGGTTTCACGGGTTTTCCGTTCTTGCCCTTTTTCCCATCAGCCTGTGCTCTTGCAGCGATGGCTTTCTCTTCCATCATGACGATGAACTTGTAGAGACCAAACGGAGATACCCCCGCTTTGATGATGATGTAGTCCTCGTGTTCTACCCTCTTGTACTTCATCTTGAGGAGTTCTTCGACGACCATGTGTGATTTTCCGGTTCCGCCACGACCTCCGATGATTGCGCAGGGAATGATTCCCTCAATCACCGATGCAGCGACATCCGTACACAGTTGGTATCGGTCGTTCACAGGGAGCCGGTTGAGTCGCTCAGACACTTCGGTCACGCGACGGCTTTGATGAACGATTTTCCGAGGCTCCTTGGTTGGCGTCAGGTATGTGGTGGTTCGCACCTCCACGACTTCCGCTTCTACCTTCTCCTCGACTTCTCCCTTTTCGAGTACCTTTCCTTCCTCGGGCTGAGTTTCAGGTTCTTCCTCTTCCTCATCCCAAGAGATCTTCTTCTGTCCGAATAGACCCATGTTCAGTGTTTGCCTTGTTGAAGATTTCTTCAATCTTCACCACGGCTCGTGGGTCAACCTGCAACATCACCAACATCGCGTCCAAGACGCATCGCGGATCAGCCAGGATTCCCATTTGGTCCATTTTCGTAATCGCAGCCACGAGGGCTTTGTCGAATTCTGGTTTCTTCTGTACGAGTTCTCCGAGACCGTCTTGAGCCTCAATGACCGCAGCCATCGCACTCCACGATACGAAGCCTCCATTGGAGGTGATTGGAGCTACCGATACGGGCTCCCACTCGTTTTCATTCCATGAGGTTGGTTCTGACGGTGGCTCGAGGTGTTCTTCCTCACCATGGTTGCAATTTGGACCGTGTACATGGCCCTCTGCTTCCTCCGCCTTGGCTTGCGCCTTTTCCTCCGCTTTGGTCAATGCTCCATCAATGACGGCATCCAAATCGGGTGTCTCCTCGTAATCCCATTCCTCGCTGCTTTCCACAGCATTCTGAATGATTTGTTCTTTCATGGATGGTTCCGCTTCTTCCACAACTTCGTGCTCGGTCGCCTCGGACTCTGCAATCTCAGTGAATTGGAAGTGTCGATCCTCATCGTCTTCTGCAAGGGCGCTTTCGCACACCTTCTGCAGCCATTCAATGTCGCCATCCTTCAGGATGTGCTTGTGTTCTCCACAAGCCACCCATTCCATGAGGGACTCCTGATCGTACCACGCTGGATTGCCGAGGGTTTCCTCGTCTTCCTGAAGAAATTGCATCAACAGGTTGAATGCTGCGTGGTATCTCACAGACTTTTGTTCCTCTTCTGACATGTCCTTCCACCCATCACATGTAGGTGCAATGAACCTTGCTGCTCCCAACCCTTGACCATCCTTGATGTCCTTTTCGAGCCATTCGGATACGAACCTGACGGTACATTCCGCATGATTTCCCTCGTCGTCCGTCCCCTTAGGGTCGTTGTACAGGACGCCGAAGAAAACTCGATTGACCCATTGGATGTGGTCGTTCGGGCTGTCTGCTCTTGCTTGTGCCATGTTCAGTTCAAAGTTCTCGGAGGAACTTGATGTCGGCTGCTTTCTTTTTTCTTTCAGCTTCCAATTGAATTCTCTCCTCCTCTTCTTGCGCTTTACGCTCAATTTGTCGGATTTCAAATTCTCTTTCTCTTTCAAGCACCCATTCTCTGCCTTGGACCTCAATCATGATGGCCCTGTGGCAAGGAAGTGCGCCGAATGGAGCAATTGCGTGTTTCTTCCACCCTGCGGACCGCATGAATGCGCTTTCTGTCCAAGGGTATTTCGCGTGTGCCTCAATTTCTCTCAATAGTCTGTACAGTTCAAGCAGTTGCTCGTCTGTCAGACCCCCGACTACTTCGTCTCGTACTTGACGAAAGTACTCCAGTCCTACAGTCGTTTCTAACGGTCGTATTTCCATGTTCAGTTGAAACCGTTGATCCATTTACGAGTTGATTCGAGACTGTCATTGAAGCTTATCAATGCGTACATTGCCATTGCTTGCGCCTGAAGTTGTGTCTCCTCATGCTTTCCAAGGTCAGACTGGAAAGACGCAATCGCTTCCCTTTGTTTTCCTTGGTCCAGCAACTCGTTTGCTCGGGCCTTCGCCCAATCCATGTGTTGTTTCCGACTCTCAGAGATCACTCGGGTGAATGGTTCGTCCCTTTCACCTTGATGTGCTGAGGTGTCCTCTGTTGCGAATCCCATGTACTTCTCATGCATCGCATGAGGCAATTCGACTGTGTCTCCCTCTTCGTTTGAACCAAGAAGAACCACAGTTCCGTGAATCGTCAGCACATTGTTCAATTCGATTTGACCCATTTCCGCAACAATCTTCCTTGCGACAATGCTGTTTGGCTTGTGCTTGAGTCGGGCTTCTTCGTCGCCCCACAAATCGTACTGCAGACCGCTTTCGGTACAAGCAGCAGTTGTGATGCATTCAAGGTAGCCTCCGACAGCCTTGCTCAAACTCTCATATCCCGTGTAGGTGAAATCCTTCACACTACCATCCGGCTCGATGATCAATCCTCGAGCCCCGTCATTGCTTTCGCTTGACATGTTCAGATATACGCGACTTGAGCATCTCGCTCTGCATTCGCTTCGCATTCGCAACCGCCACACTTTCCACAGCGCAGGCAGCACGACTCTTCTTCCTCTTCCTCGTCTTCCATGTCGA
>MDSZ01028403.1_pt1 | contig 10513 bp, 9 predicted proteins | sample 811201 | NCBI WGS metagenome assembly MDSZ01 (sample SAMN05326647, study PRJNA326480) | marine metagenome | isolation source: seawater | place: Indian Ocean: North | collected 2010
AAAAGAAAATTTATTATAATAATAATTTTAATATTTTTAAAAAAATATGTGATGTAGCAAAAAAAAAAAAATCAAAATTAATTCATTTTTCTTCAACAAGCATTTATGGCAAAAGTAAAGTTACCGTTAAAGAGGATATTGATAAATATTTAAAACCCCAAAGTCCTTACGCCCAAATCAAATTTGATGAAGAAAAATATTTAAAAAAAACAAAAATAGATTATGTAACCTTAAGATTGGGAACCATAGCCGGCATATCTGCAGGAATGAGGTTTCATACAGCGGTTAATAAATTTTGTTTAAACGCTATTATCGGTAATGATATACCAGTTTGGAAAACTGCATTAAATCAAGTAAGACCATATCTTTCATTGATAGATGTTTTTAACGCTGTTAAATTTATTTTAAAAAAAGATATATTTGATAGACAAATATTTAACTTAGTAACTGCTAATTTAACAGTTAAAAATATAATTACGAAAATTAGACAAACCAATAAGAAAAGAATAAAAATAAAGCTTATTGATTCAAAAATAATGAATCAACTGTCTTACAAAGTATCAAGAAAAAAGTTTGAAAAAATAGGATTTAGATTTAAAGGATCAATTTATAATGATATAGAAGATACAATCAAATTATTCAAAAATATTAATTAAATATGAAATGTAATATCACCAATAAAAATGTCGAAGAAATAATGTCGTTTGGTAAAATGCCAATTGCAAATGGTTTTTTGCATGAAGAGGATAAGTCTAAAGAATACTTTTATGAAATGACTGTTGGTTTATCTCCTGAGATAGGCTTATTTCAATTAACTAATTTTCCAAAAGTTGAAATGATGTTTCATGATGAATATCCATTTTTTACAAATTCATCAAATTATATGAAAAAGCATTTTAAAGAATACGCTGAATGGATTTTAAAAGAATTTATCGATAATAATGCTGATAAAATTGTTGAAATTGGGTGTAATGATGGAACAATGTTGCAAAATTTTAAAGATGAAAATATTGACTCTCTAGGCATTGATCCTTCTGGTAATGTTGCAAAGATCGCAAACGATAAAGGTTTAAATATAATAAATGATTTTTTCAGCGAAAATTTATCTAATACATTGGATAAATTTAAATCAAAGACCAAAGTCATATGTGCCGCAAATGTCATTTGTCATATTCCTGACCTTGATGATTTAATAAAGGGCATTGATAAACTTTTATCCAAAAAAGGAGTTTTTATTTTTGAAGAGCCATATTTAGGCGCGATGATAAATAATGTTTCTTATGATCAAATTTATGATGAACATATTTATATATTTTCAGCTATTTCAGTAGAAAAGATATTTAATCTTTATGATTTTGAATTAATAGATCTTTACCCTCAAATTACGCATGGAGGATCTATGCGATATGTTTTAGCAAGAAAAAATGAATATACTAAATCTTTAAAGGTAAATAAAATTTTAGATGAAGAATTAAAAAAAGGTTTCTTAGATATAGATTTATATATGAAATTTAAAAAAAATTGCTTAAGATCAAAGGAAAGATTAAACGATTTAATAGATCATTCTATAAAAAAAAATCACAGAGTTGGAGGATACGCAGCAACATCAAAAAGTACTACTATTCTAAATTTTTGCTCTATCAATAAAAATAAAATTGAGTGTATATATGATACAACACCTGAAAAAATTGGAAAATTATCACCAGGCACTCATATCCCAATAATTGATTCTAATGAATTTAAAGTTAATCCACCTGAAACCTGTTTGCTATTTGGATGGAACCACAAAAAAGAAATCTTGGAAAAAGAAAAAAAATTTGAGATGATGGGTGGAAAATGGATAAGTCATATCGAAAATTTTTTTTAAAATGATTTTAACTGACCCTAGTCAAGCTGATAAAAAAATAAAATATAGTATTTTAAATGCTGTATCTAAAATAATTAATAGTAAACAATATATATTAGGGAAAAGTGTTAAAATATTCGAGGCTGAATTTTCAAGGTTTTGTGGTTCAAAATATGCAATTGGTGTTAATAGTGGAACAGATGCATTAATTTTGAGTTTATTAGCTATAGATATTAAATATGGCGACGAAATAATAATTCCATCGCACTCGGCATCAGGTACTGCAACAGCGATAGCGGCCGTAGGTGCTAAACCAATATTTGTAGATATAAATCCTGATACATTTTTAATCGATATTAATCATCTAAAGAAAAAAATTACTAAAAAAACTAAAGTAATAATTCCTGTTCATCTATATGGGCAAAGCTGCAATATAAAAGAAATATTAAAAATTTCGAATAAAAATAAAATTAAAATAATTGAAGATTGTGCGCAAGCACATGGAACAAAATTCAAAAATACACATGTTGGTAATTTTGGTATGACAGGATGTTTTAGTTTTTATCCAACAAAAAATTTAGGAGCAATAGGAGATGGAGGCTGCATAATAACTAATAACAAATTTATTTTTCAAAAATTAAAAATTTTAAGAGACTTTGGATGGAAGAAAAGATTTAATAGTTCAATTAGAGGTCTAAATAGTCGTTTAGACGAAATACAAGCTTCAATCTTAAGAATAAAATTATCAAGATTAAATCAATATAATTATAGAAGAAAAAAAATAGCTTTAAGATATTTTAAAAATTTTTCAAATCATAGATACGTTAAAACACCAACATTACTAAGCTATTCAAATCATACATATCATCAGTTCGTTATTAAAGTACCAAGAAATAGTAGAAATAAACTTATTGATTATTGTAAGAAAAAAAAAATTTTGTTAGGTATACACTATCCTATTCCACTTCATAATCAAAAAGCATTTAATAAAAGAAAAATAAAATTAAAAAATGTAGAAAAAGTTTCAAAAGAAATCATCTCATTACCTATTTTTCCATACCTAAGCGAAAGGAAACAAAACAAAGTAATAAAAGAAATTAAAGAATTTTTTAAAAAAAATGAAAAAAAAAATCTACACTAAGAAAAAATTTGAACAAGTTTTAGAAAATCAAGCCTACAAAATGTCAAAAGATAAAAAATTGATTAAATCAGCACATAAAATTATAGAACACGCAGACAAATATATGTATATTCATCAAACCAAGTTTTTTGGTGAAAACTCCTTAAATTTACCTGAGGATCTATTTCAGATACAGGACATAATCTATGATATCAAACCTGATTTTGTTATTGAAATTGGCTTTGCTTGGGGAGGAACTAGTTTATTCATTGCATCAGTTTTAAATAATTTAGGAAAAGGTAAATTAATTGGACTAGATATTTTTGTACCAAAAGATTTAAGAAAAAGACTTTTAAATAAAGGAAAGCTTTCAAAACGAATTAAAATAATTGAAGGCTCATCTATAAGTACTGACACTTATACAAAAATTTTTAAACTAGTTAATAAAAAAAAAGTGATTGTTATTTTAGACTCAGATCACACTGAAAAACATGTCTTAAAAGAACTTAATATGTATTCAAAATTAGTAAGTAAAAATTCTTATATTATTTGTTGTGATACTATTTTAAATTTTATTAAGCCAAATCAAATAAGAAAAAGGGATTGGAATAAGAATAATAATCCTATGGGAGCTGTAAAAAAATTTCTTAAATCATCCAAAAACTTTGTAATAGATAAAAAAATTAATAATAAACTTTTGTTAAGTTGTAACCCAAGTGGTTTTTTAAAAAAAGTCAAATAATATGAAAAGAGTTGCAATAATTGGTCTTGGTCACATTGGTTCTGCAATTGCTACAGTATTATCAATAAAGTCAAAAATAATTTATGGGATAGATAATAACAGAAAACATATTAACAATTTGAATAATTTCGATTGTCCCTTCGAAGAACCTAATTTAAAAAATGCCTTAATTAATCAAATTAAAAAAAAAAAAATTATATGTACTAATGATTTTTCTTACATTTCAAAGTCACAAGTAATAATTAATACTGTAGGAACACCATTTGAAAATAATAGAGTAAATCTATCTTCCTTATTTTCATCAATGAAAAAAATTTCAGAAAATGTAAAAAAAAATTCTTTAATCATCATTAAATCAACAGTCCCCCCAAAAACAACATTAAAAATGTATAATAAATTTTTTAAAAAAAAAAAAGTTTTGTTATGTTTTTCACCTGAACGTATTGCAGAAGGCAATATGATTAATGAATTTAAAACATTACCAATTATTATTGGTGGAGTTAATAAAAAGAGCACAAGTGCAGCTGAAAATTTTTATAAAAAACATTTAAAAGTAAAATTTATAAAAACTAACAATTCCACAGAAGCAGAGTTGGTAAAATTATTTGATAATTTATGGATCGATTTAAATATATCTCTAGGAAATGAAGTTGGAAAAATGTGCAATATTTTAAATGTTAATGCTTTAGATGTAATTAAAGCTGCAAATACTTTAAAAAAAGGATCTTCTTATGTAAATATTTTAACACCATCTGTTGGTGTGGGAGGTTATTGTCTAACCAAAGATCCCTGGTTCCTAAGTGAATTTGCAAAAAAAATAAACTTAGATATTCACACACCCAAAACTTCGAGAAAAGTAAATGAAAGCATGCCTAAATTCCTTAATTCAATATTTAAAAATAAAATTAAAGAGTTAAAACTTAAAAAAATAAATATCTTGATACTTGGTTATTCATTTAAGAGCAACACAGGAGATACAAGATTCACACCTGTAGAAAAATTTATAAATATAATTAAAAAAGAAAAATTTATTAATAAATTGACAATTAGCGATCCACTAGTAAGAGGAGATAACATTTTAAGCAACTTTTCAAAAAAAAACTTTAAAAATTTTTATGAAATTTTAAAATTAAAAAATAAATATGATGTTATTTTTTTTATGAATGGTCATGATCAATTCAAAAAAAATTTAAATAAAATCATGATAAAAATTAAAAGGAAAGGCATAATAGTTGATGGAAGATATTATTTTACTAAGGAACAAATAAAACGAATAAAAAAAAGGTATAATTTCTTAGGGTTTGGCTGGTGAAAAAAATTTTAATAACAGGTGGTGCAGGCTTTATAGGAACTAATATAATAAAAAAGTTAATAAAAAAAAAATTTACTATTTATGTTGTAGACAATAAAAATTTAAATAAAGAAAATAATCTTTATATTTTTAAAAATAAAAAGAACTTTTATTACATAAAATCTGATCTCTCAAAAAAAAGATTTTATAAAAATTTTAGAACTAAAGTAGACGTAATTCTCCATCTTGCTTCTGGAGTTGGTGTATCCTCATATATTAAGGATCCTTATAATTTAATCCTAAGTATATTTTATCCCACAATCAATTTATTAAGTTTGTCAAAGAAATTTAACTCACATTTTATATTTGCAAGCACGAGTGAAATTTATGGTAAAAATTTAAAATTACCTTGGCACGAAACATCCGATCGGGTTTTGGGTCCAACAAATATTTCAAGGTGGTCTTACAGCTCAGTAAAATCAACATGTGAACATTTACTTCACGGATTTGAAAAAAAATATCCAAAATTTAAATTTACTATAATAAGGCTTTTCAATATTTATGGTCCGTATCAAAGACCAAATTTTATTATTTCGAGTTTTGTGGATAAAATAATTAATAATAAAAAAATCAATATTTATGATGATGGTAAAATGACACGATGTTTTACATTTGTTGATGATGCATGTGATTGTATAATAAAAATGTTTAATAACAAAAAGTCATATAGCGAGTCTTTTAATGTTGGAGCAAATAAAGAACATTCAATATTAGAGGTAAAAAAAATTTTTGAAAAAATTCATAAAAAGAAAATTAAATATAACTTTGTTAATACTCAAAAACTTTACAAAAATAAATATGAAGATATTTTAAGAAGAGTTCCCAAAGTTGACAAAGTGAAACAAAAAATTAGTTGGAAAGCAAATACATCACTTGAAGAAGGTATAAAAAAAACTTACAAATTTTATAAAAATATGTAGTATCACTATTTTACTTTATAATAATAAATGAAAAAAAAAATATCGCTAATTACTGGTATTACTGGCCAAGACGGATCATATTTGGCAGAATTTTTATTAAAAAAAAATCATATTGTTCATGGAATTAAACGAAGAAGTTCTTCGTACAATACTGATAGAATTGATCATTTAATAAAAGAACCTCATTTTCAAAATAATTTGATTCTTCATTATGGAGACGTAACTGATGGTTTGTCAATGTTTAATATTATAAAGAAGATAAAGCCTAACGAAATTTATAACCTAGCGGCTCAATCGCATGTAGCTGTCAGTTTTGAAAGTCCCGAATATACAGCAAATGCAGATGCACTAGGAACATTAAGAATTTTAGAAATTATAAAAAGTTTAAAATTAAAATGTAAGTTTTATCAAGCATCAAGCTCAGAACTTTTTGGTAGTACCAAACCACCTCAAAATGAAAAATCAAGATTTGAACCTCAGAGCCCTTATGCAGCAGCTAAGTTATACTCTTATCATATTACAAAAATTTATAGGAATGCTTACAATATTCATGCTTCAAATGGTATATTATTTAATCATGAAAGCCCAAGACGTGGAGAAACATTTATTACAAGAAAAGTTTCTATGGGTATTGCAAAAATTTTTTTAAAGAAAATATCGTGCATATATGTAGGAAATATATATGCTAAAAGAGACTGGGGTCACGCAAAAGAATATATTGAAACTATGTGGAAAATTCTAAACCAACCTAAAGCAGATGATTATGTAATTTCTACAGGAAAAAATATTACAGTTAAAAAATTTATTGAAACTGCTTTTAGTGTTATAGGAATAAGCTTGAGTTGGAAAGGCAAGGGATTAAAAGAAGTTGGATACAATAAGAAAAATAATAAAATTTTAGTTAAGATAGACAAAAAATATTTTAGACCATTAGAGGTAGACAATCTTTTGGGTAAATCAATCAAAGCAAAAAAAATTTTAAATTGGCAGCCAAAAATAAACTTAAAAGATTTAGCAACAGAAATGGTTAAATCAGATATCGCGATATTGAAAAAAAAATATAATCTTTAGATTTTTAACAAACAGTGTTTACGATTAATTATGATAAGAAAAAAATTTATAATTATATAATTATATTTTTTCCTATATTATTGATAATTGGTTCAGCTGCGGTTAATGTTTTTTTAGTTTTAAGTTCATTCCTTTTAATTTTAGAGCTTTTAAAAAAAAACGTTAATTTACGAAATATTTATTTAATTTTCGTTTCTTTTTTAATTTATTATGCTTATTTAATTATTATTAGTTTTTTTGCTGAAAATTCATTAATTGCATTAAAGTCAAGTATTTCTCAAATTAGATTTTTATTATTTTCATTTTTTATATATTTACACTTTGATGCTAAGAAATATTTAAATTCTTTAATACTAGTTTGGAGCTTAATTTTATTATTAGTCTCAGCTGATACAATTCTTCAATTTTTAACTGGAATTGATTTGTTTGGATATAAAGCAGAAGGTTACGTGAAAGAAGGTAGAAATTTTTTAGATCCCACAGTAGGCAGGTTGAGTGGACCGTTTGGTGATGAGCTTATTGTTGGAGCCTTTTTGGCGAAGTTATCACCTCCAATAGTGATGTATTTAATTATGACTAATAAATATAAAAATTTTTACAACTTAAATATAATATTTATAGTTTTACTTTGCTTATCAATCATTTTAAGTGGAGAAAGAACAAGTTTTATTATTTTTATACTATGTTTGGCTTTAGGTTTTTATTTAAAAGACAAAATGAAATTTTTAATTTTTTTTCTAATATCAACTTTATTAATTTTTACAATTTATTCTCTAAATAATTACAGCAAACAAAGGATTAATGAGACTATAAATATAGTTAAGGATATATCTTCCTCTAGTTATGGAAGAATTTATCAATCTTCTTTTGAAGTATGGAAACAAAATATTTTATTTGGTACAGGACTTAAAAATTATAATCTTAATTGTTTAAAATTAGAAGATCCAGATTATGATTATAGGCGTTTACCAGAAAAATTTCATAATTATTGTTCTCCAAATCACTCACATAATTTTATACTTCAGATATTATCAGAAACAGGTATTATAGGATTATTGTTGTTTTATGGTTTTATATTTTCAATTTTTCATAACTTTGGTCAAAAAAATATAAAAGAGATAAAAAAAAACAATAAAGAAAACTATAACCATTTTATTTTTGGTTCCTCATATTTGTTATTATATTCTATAACACCAAATATTATTCCATCAGGAAGTTTTTTTACTTCATGGAATGGATCTTTTTTTTGGTTACAGCTGGGTTTTTTATTAAACTTTTTAAATAGGTACGGAGATAGTAATAAAAAATAGAACAATTTAATGATTATATAAAAATAATTACAAAAATAATTAGTTAGATTTCTGACCTTATAAACCTAGTTGTATTTTATAAATTTATTTATTAATTGTAATTAAAGTATTTGTTTCTAAAATTTTGATTATGAAAAAAAATATCTTATTAACTGGTGGCGCAGGATATATCGGTAGCCATGTTGTAAATTTATTAATTGATAAAGGTTTTTCTGTTACTGTAATCGATAGCTTGGTTACTGGAAATAAAAATTTAGTTAATAAAAAAGCAAAATTAATAGTAAGTGATATAGCAAATATTAAAAAAATTGCTCAATTATTAAAACGCGAGAAGTTCGATATAGTTCTTCATTTTGCAGGTTTAATACGGGTTGATGAGTCTGTAAAAAAGCCCCATAAATATTTAAATTATAATTTTAATAAATCAAAAATATTTTTTAAAACATGTTATAGTAACGGAATTAAAAAAATAATATTTTCTTCTTCAGCATCTGTTTACGGAAATTTAAAAAAACCTAGAGTGAGTGAGAAAGATAAAACAAAACCAATAAATCCTTACGCTATCTCAAAACTTTTATTTGAAAAATATTTGATAAAAATATCAAAAACACATAACATAAGTTATATAATTTTAAGATATTTTAACGTTGCTGGAGCTGATAAGAAATTAAGATCAGGTTTAATTTCAAAACATTCTACTCATTTAATTAAAATTGCATGTGAGGTTGCTACTAATAAAAGAAAAGAATTAACTATAAATGGTATAAATTATAACACACCAGATGGCACAACGATCAGAGATTATATACACGTTTCAGATTTAGCTGATATACATCTTGTTTCAACAAAATATCTTTTAAAGGGCGGGGCATCACATATATTTAATTGTGGATATGGAAAAGGTTTTTCCGTTAAGCAAGTTATAAATATACTAAATAAAATTTTAAAAAAAAGATTACCTACATCAATTGGAAAAAGAAGGATAGGAGATATTGAAAAAGTAGTAGCAGATGTAAGTAAATTTAAAAAATTTTTTTCTTGGCAACCAAAATTTAATTCACTAAGAACAATACTTACTACTGCTTTAAAGTGGGAAAAAAAATTATTAAAAATTAATAATATCGATTGATGAAAAAAAATTTAATTATTGTGACAGGCGGTGCAGGTTTTGTTGGATCAAATTTGATTTCTTTGTTTATAGAAAATACAAATTTTAAGATTATTAGTTTAGATAATTATTCTACTGGATCTAGGAAAAATCATATAAAAAACAAAAGAATTAAATATTTAAAATCAGATACAAAACAAATATCTAAAACTCTTAAAAAATATAAAAGTAAAATTAATTCTATTTTTCATTTTGGAGAATTTTCAAGAATTTATCAAAGCTTTTTAAACATGGATGATTGTATGAACTCAAATTCTATAGGTTCTAATGAGGTATTTAATTTTTGTTTATCTAATAAAATAAAGTTAATTTACTCAGCTACATCAGCGACAATTGGAAATAAAGGTTTAGATAAAAATTTGTCACCTTATGCATTCACTAAAGCAAAAAATCTTGAAATGTTAGAAAATTTAAAAAAATGGTTTAGATTCAAATATGAAGTTATTTATTTTTACAATGTTTATGGTCCAAAACAAATTAGCACTGGAAATATGGCAACTGTAATTGGAATTTTTGAAAATCAATTTAAACAAAAAAAACCTTTAACAGTTGTAAGGCCGGGAACACAGTCTAGAAGATTTACTCATATAAAAGATACAGTTGATGCATGTTATTATGCATGGAAAAAAAATAAATGTAGACATTACAGTATATCTAATAGAAAGAGTTATAGCATGATACAGGTTGCTAAAATGTTTAAATCCAAAGTAAAATTTTTACCAGCTAGACCTGGTGAGAGGTATGCTTCAGCACTTACAAGCATGAATTTATCAAATAAAATTTATAAATTATTTGGTTCAATTCAATTAAAAGATTATATAAAAGACATTGTTATTAAAAGATAAATTACATTTATTTCCTTGTTTACAATATAAATTAAAAAGGTATAACACTACCGCCGGTAATTATTGCGTAGGTGTTATACCCGATCCCATTCCGAACTCGGAAGTCAAGCCCTACAGCGCCAATGGTACTTTGTCTTAAG
>MDSZ01067594.1_pt1 | contig 10513 bp, 12 predicted proteins | sample 811201 | NCBI WGS metagenome assembly MDSZ01 (sample SAMN05326647, study PRJNA326480) | marine metagenome | isolation source: seawater | place: Indian Ocean: North | collected 2010
AGCAATATTCCGACAGAATGGGCCGCACTTCATTGGTAAAGTCCACCTTTGCCTGCAGTAATGGAGTTGCGTACATACATTGGAAAAGGAAAACACTGGAGACCAAGAGCGACTTTGAAAACATTCGTAAAGTTTTATGACTGGAACTAGGGTTTACAATGATAGAAATTAGAATTCTATCATATTTTAATTTTAACAGACTTAAAACTGGTCTGCGAAGACTCCTGCTGAGTGATTTTGTTAAAAGTTTGTTTGCCTTACTTTAATTAAAAGTCATGCGTGCAATATCTACTTTTAAATTTTGCGGATTTTAAAGAGAAGGAATCCAGTCACTGGATCAAAGGCGATCAGTCGAGATTCGATTTAATCGAATCAATTGCAAAGGAAATCGCCAGTAGATTTTTATTACGCTTATCGAATTTTTCTTTACCGTCTTCCGGGCACCCAAATTGCGAAGCCCAACCCATTCCTTTTTCTTCGTGAATGAGGTGCACTTCCGTAACCCATTCCCTGATTTTTTCCAAATTCTTGAGTAGTTTATTGCCCTCCTTGGGTTTTGCCAGTCTTTGGGCATGAGGAATCCGGTGAGTAATCTGACCTTCTTGATTTTTTTGTTCTTTCCACACAACTTCAGCAGTTTGGCAGGCTTCCCAATAGCGGACTTTTGAGAAATTTACATAACTATCAACGAGTGATTGTCCCATGGCTTCAATCTCCTGCATTGCCGCTTCAGCAAAAGATACTCCATTCTGTGGAGTGTAACTCGCTTGAGCCTTTTGAAGAATTTCGGTCTTCTGGTTGATTGCTTGAGCAATACCCTTAACTATGGAGTAATTAATTTGTGCCTGCAGGTTGTCCTGTAGCATTAGATCGACTGCATCAAAATTAAAAGAGGCATCATCCTGCTTTTTAGATTCCAGAATAATTTTGTGAGCGATGGCGGGCGATTTTGACTGATTCGATCTTCCTTTGAGAGTAGGGAGTGCAACCAGATTGGCGTAAGGATTATTGGCCAAAATTTTGACCTTTTTACCTAGCTGTGTTCCCCGAATGATTGCATTTTCTCCAGTATTAAAGAACCGAGTTTCACCTTTCGAATTGCCAATGAATTTAATGTTACCTTCGAAAACCTCTGTTACGACCGTTGCCTCAGAATTGCTATGATCAACCAACACCCCAAATTGAGTGCCAATATCAACGATTTTGCCGAGTGGAGTGCTCAGGTTAAACGTTTCGGGTGTACCCCTATGTGTCACCGTTGCAGCACCTTTTGCCAAGTGAAGGCTAGAATCATTCTCCACTTTAAAGAATGCCGGTCCTTCAATCACAACTTTGGTTTTTGTTGGGAATTCCAACTCAATGGCACCAGAATGGAGGTGCAGAATTTGATCGGAAATTTGATCTTCAACTGTAACGGAATAACCCCTCCAGTCGGCATTCAGTTCGGCAACTAGTTTTACTTTTGATGAAGTTTGTGGGAAAAAGGCGAAAGCAATTACGATTACCGCTGCTATCCATCCGGTAAAAGCCACAAAGGAGAACAATTTGGAAGACTTGGTTGATTCTTCGGGTTTGAAATTTAAAAAGGGTGTGTGATGACGGTTTGAAAGTGCGGAGTCAGTTTCGATGGAATTTTGATAGTAGTTACGGAGATTTCCATCTTTTGATAATTCATTTTGCAATTCATTGAATTCTTCTTCGGTGATTTCCCTATCAATGAGTTTCCAAACTAATTTTTGAGAATTTTTCATGAGGTATTAAATGGTTTTTAAATTGGATTGAATGCAGATCAATAATTGGTGTCTCAGGCGGAGTAATTTCTGAGACAGAGTGTTGGGCTGGATACCTTCCCTGTTTGCCAACTTTTCAACACTCATCTCTCCCTGATATCTTTCCAAAAGAAGGTTTCTTTCCTTTGAGTCGATTTTTTGTAAGCACTTGTTCATCGCTTCCTGTCTCTCCTTGGGCGCAGATTCATCTGGTTCTTCTTTCCCAAGAATATCCAGTAATTCTCCATTAAAAACCAATTTTTCGCGACTCTGATTACGGAAATATGCCTTAACCTGAAAGAAACATACCCGGTATGCCCATTTAAGAAAAATTGTTTCGGGATCCCAGTCCGATCTTTTGACCCATAGCACTTTGTTACACTCCTGCAGGACATCATCTGTCGAAGGTGAGTTGGCAAGCAACTTAGCCAAATAGTTTCTCATCTTCGATTGGGCGAGAGTTAGTTCGGATACGAATAAACTGTCCTGGTCGGATTTTTCCATTCAGAACATTTATACCAAAATGATTGGAGTTATGACTGCCAATTTTGGTTATTCGGAAAAATTATTGATACGAATTGGATTTGGACTGATTTAAAGTTGGACCATATCTCCGGTCCTAAAAGAGTGATCTGCGGCCAAAACAATTTCACTTGCCCGGATAGCGCTGTTTTGATGTTCCGTCAGGTCAGTTTTACCAATTATCCCATCGAGAAAGAAAAGTTGTTCTCTGCGACAGAGTTCATCGTGGTCGGGTTCATCATCCAAATCAATGTACTCATCCTTTGGTTCCAGTTCTCCCTTTTCGTTTTTCTCACTTCGATGAAGAAGAATCCGTTCTGTTTGGCAATGAGCATCCACATCAGAGGATTTTCCTCTCGAGCCTGCTTCGGCAGCAACAATACTGGCAGATCCTAGTGGTCCAACGACATCTTTTACAAAGAATGCAGTTTCACTCATCATCGGGCCCCAACCTGCTTCATACCATCCGACACTACCATCTTCAAAGGTGACTTGAAGATGTCCGTAATTAATTTTGTCTTTGGGTAATTCATCCGTCAATTGGGCACCAATTCCCGAAACGCGGGTAGGCTTGGATTCAGTCATTTGGCACATCACATCCACATAATGAACCCCGCAGTCCACTACTGGGGATATCGAGGAAAGCAGACTCTTGTGAGTATCCCAATTTTTCCCATAGGACTGCTGGTTTAAATTCATTCTCATAACGAGGGGGGTTCCCAATGTTTTTGCCACCTCTACAAATTTGATCCAGCTAGGGTGCTGACGCAAAATATATCCCACAACCAATGCCTTTTCTTGAGATCGTGCAAGCTTGACCAACTCTTTGCACTGTTCGGCACTTTCAGCCAGTGGCTTTTCCGTGAAAACATGGCAACCCGCCTCCAGTGCTGCTTTGGCGAAAGGATAATGGGTATCGGGATAGGTCGATATGCAAACTGCATCTGGCTTGAGCTCTTCAAGGGCGTTTTCAAAATTATTTGCCTCGGGAGTGCCTTCAGGGAGTTCAGCCATCAATTTGGCTCTGGACTCCGGACTCCGGGTGCAAATGGCTGCGATTTCAAATTCAGGAATGGAAGCGTAGGCTAAGGCATGAGATCTGCCCATATTGCCTGCCCCAACAACGAGGACTCTTATTTTATCTTTGTTCATAGTGAAATTACCTCGAAATCCAGTCAGATGGACGGTGTTTGCGGACCAAATCATCCTGCATTTCCCCTACAAATTTATAATATCCTTTGAGGGTAAGTTTTGATGCCGCAGCCTCGTCAATCAGAATGGTGGTTCTTTGATGGAGTTGTAGGGCTGATGCCGGACAAAAGGAGGATAAGGGACCTTCGACCATGTCACGGACGGCATCTGCCTTATTTTCCCCGTGAGCAAGCAAGAGGATTCGCCGGGCATTCAGAATAGTTTGAATTCCCATAGTGATTGCCAGTTTTGGCTGAAATTCATCAGGTTTGAAGAATCTGGAGTTATCCTCAATTGTTTGCATGGTTAAAGTCTTTACACGCGTAACGGAGCCCAGACTCGAGGTCGGTTCATTGAAACCAATATGTCCATCAGTACCAACTCCGAGAATTTGGAGGTCAATTCCTCCAGCATCCTCAATCATTTTTTCATAAGCTGGTCCAACTTTTAACGGGTTTTCAGCCATGCCATCCGGTACCTCAGTATTCGATTTCTCAATATCGATCTCGTTGAAAAGGTTTTCATCCATAAATGTACGGTAGCTTTGTGGATGATCCCCGGGAACTCCGACATATTCGTCCAGGTTAAAGGTTTTAACCTGTTTGAAACTTAATCCATAATTAGTATGGCGATCAATTAGTTCTTTATAGAGTCCAAGTGGGGTGGACCCGGTGGCCAATCCGATTACGGAATCAGGAAAGGCTTTGATTTGTGACTCAACTAAATCAGCACTTTTACGGGCGAGGGATTGGGCATCAGGGAAAATGAGTACTTCCATAGCTTGAAAAGAAGCATCATGGATAGCGAAGGATCAAGCTTTTACTTGATCAATAATCAAGAACCCTAATCAAGAAAGCGACGAATTTCAGTTATCAACTTGGTGGGTAACCAGAATTTAATGTCTTTTACGCTACCGTCATGGGTGTAAGAAAGAAACATTTCAGGGTACTTCTGATTAACCTTTTCGATTTCTTGCCAAATCATGGGACCAACCGGTTTGCCTGATCCATAGTAAAACCAGTTTTTTTCCTTTTTTAATGAGGATTCAGCCCAACTCAGAGCAACATTTGAAGCATTTGTAAGTTCTGATTCGTCGATAACGCCGTCTTTATTTGCGTCAAAAGCCTTAATTCCTTCCAGGTTATCAATTAAGAGTGTTTGAATTGCTTGAGATAAATCCGTGTCTTCAGCTTTTTGTCCCTTCGCTGATTCATCGGGAACCGCTTCTATTATGTCTTTTTTTTTCCGTCTTCGTCGGAGGCAATGGTTTTCTTTGCGTTTTCTAAAATTCTAGCTGCCTCTGCAGGATTTTCTGATAATTTTCCTAGAAATTCAGGAAGTTCGATACCCACATTTTTGGTGATTTGATGAAGAGGGGGTAGGGCACCCACGAGACCGGATACAAAGTTGGCCGTGTCATTTTTTCCGTCTTTTCCGCTGCCAGAATCCCAGACTGTGACTTTATCAATCTTCAGGTTGGCGATCGCCTTTACCTGTTCAGCGACCAATTGAGGAAGTTGTTCGGTTACCAAGAGGGTGCTTGCAAATTCGGCACCTCCAGCGCCACTGACAATTTTTGCAAAACCTTCCGCTTTACTCTGCAATGCGGCCAATGTTCCTTTTGCTTCGGCTTCCATAAGTGATTGGATGCCATCTGCCTCACCCTTTTTGATGCGCCTGGTTTTTTCAGCATCTGCCTCAGCCAAGGTTTCAATTTTAGCCTTTTCTACCTGAGCAGGTACAACAATGTCAGCATGCTGACTCGCCTTTTCTCTTTCGGCTCTTGCACCCTCAGCTTTTGTTTCCGCAGCATATGCTTCTTCGGAAGCCTGTGCAGATTTTACCTTTTCAGCGGCTACAGCCAATCTTTCCGCTTCCGCTTCCTGCTCTCTTCTTGAAGCATCTGATTGGGCTACCTTGATTCGGGATAAGTTTTCCCCCTCAGTAGCGGATGCACCTGCACTGGCCACTTGGATTCTTCTTTCACGCTCTGCTTCAGCAGCACCAATTTCACCATCACGTTCGCGTTCAGCAACACTTACCTTCGCTTCGTTGATAGCTCGGGCTGATGCTTCCTTACCCAATGCGTCAATATAACCGGACTCATCAGTAATATCCTTAATGTTAACATTGATAAGACGAAGTCCTACTTTCTTTAACTCGACCTCTACGCCATTGGTAATCTTTTCAATGAGCATGTCCCGGTCGGCATTAATTGCCTCAATGTCCATGGTTGCAATAACCACACGCATTTGACCGAAGATTATGTCACTGGCCTGTTCGCGAACGGCTTGTATATTTAGTCCAAGCAGTCTTTCCGCTGCATTTTCCATAACACCTGCCTCGGTGGAGATGCCCACAGTGAAGGTCGAGGGAGTGTTAACACGGATATTTTGTTTGGAAAGTGCTCCCTGAAGGGCAATGTCAATGGGAATGGGCGTGAGGTCAAGCCACTGATAGTCCTGAATGAGAGGCCATACAAAGGATGCACCGCCATGAACGCATTTCGAGGATCGACCGCTGCCCGTTTTACCGTAAATGACCAAAACTTTATCGGAGGGGCAACGCTTGTATCGGCTGAAGAAGAATACAAGCGTTCCGAGAACGACTATAATGAGAGAAACTATTCCAATGAGTAAGAAGTCCATGATTATTTATGCCCTGTTATGTTAATATTAATTTTTAGCTTTTTGTTTCCTGAAAGGACTCTTGTTCCAATGGAGACACTAAAAGAGTTTGTTGATCTACGAGTTCGGTTACCCGTACCGCAGCTTGGTTTGCGATTTTCTTTTCGTAATCAGTAACCGATTTTACAATTCGGAGTCTTCCCTGAACCATCACCTCTATTTGCCCCATTCCCTTACGATTTGGAGGAATGGGAAGATATACTGTCCCGATCTCTCCGATGCAGTTCCTGTAGTTAAGGGTGCCTTCTTCACGTAAACTATGAAGGTAACTCATGAGGTAAACTACGAGCCCAAGAAAAATCCCTCCCACAATCGTGGCTGCAAAAGTTGCAGTTCCTGTTCCCAGCCCATTTTGGATGGCTGCAGCTCCAGTCCATCCAAACCCAGTAAAAAAAGCACCTATGGATCGGATGGACAAAATTCCGGTAGCACCTCCTTCTCCTCCATCTCCTATATCAAAATCTCCCTCAACACCTTCCATTGCCCCACCCATCAGAGCGAGAACCATTTGGATCGTGAGAACCAGACTGGAAATTAGCCCGATTGCAACAAAAGTTTTCATTGCACCATCCATCTGTAGCCAGTAATCAATCATTTCTTATAATAATTTCTATTATAGGTCATTACTTTTTAGATTCGTCAAGGAAACATTGAAAAAATCTAAATATTAGTCGGATGAGTCAATTATTGCACGATCCTTTTTTTGAAGAGATTTAGAGAGGCAAAAGTGGAGAAAAGAACGGACAGAAAATAAATCAGGCATCCAAACTCCAAATGAACTTCAGTTCCGCCCGGTAAGCTTTTGAGACTAATCAATACGAGTGAAAGGACAAAAACCTCAGCCATTGAAAATTTACTGAGTTTACCAACTATAGACGCCATCCGGTTTAAATTTTTATTTTGACCGGGCTCACCAGCGGCGGCCCAAAAAAAATAAAGTTTTGAGATGGGAAAAAATATGGAAAAAAAGGTAAGAACAGAAACCAGAAACCATTCCATCGAATTGGCTAGTTCTATAATTATTCCGATTATCGAGTAAGTCACTGGCGTCATACTCTTGGGATCCAGGATTTCCATAAGCCAAGTAAGCTCTCCGGCTTTTGGAATAATTGTCATGGTCGGAGCAACCAAACCAATTCCCAGAAAGATTGAACTAAGGATAATTAAGGTTTTACTCATAAAGGAGAATTCTTACTCCTTCATGAAGTTTGCGAGGTCTCCCATGGTAGAATCAATTGGCAGTACAGTTATCACAATTCTTCGAACGCAGTTTTTACCTTCTTTTTTCAACTTTTTCTCATTACTGCCAATCCTGAGTGTTGAGAGCTCGATTAAAATATTTCCAGCGTCATCATCTTTGGCCACATCCTTATCGATCACAAATGCTGTTATGCTCGCATTTTTCTGATAACGCACTCTGGCTGCTTTAATGGCTTCATTGGGAGAGATTGTCTTATGCAAAAGATCACTCCACTTTAAATCGATTTGAAGTCCGGACCAATTGGCCAATAAGGTATCGTCCTTAGCTGAACTTTCAAAAATTTCGTTCCCCTGCCATTTAATTGAGTAGGCTATGTCTGGACCACCATCCCCACGATCCCAACCTTTTGAATCTTCATTTGTGGGGTAAAGTTCAATTTCAGATAGATAAAGGTAATAATTATTACCTTCACGCAACCGGTCTCCTGTGCTTTCTTTCGTGCCATTTTGCAAGCCGTTGCCGCTCTTGCCGTCGAAGGCAGATATTGCCCAGTACACCCCTGCTGCCAGTAGGATGACCAAGACAGGGATACATGCAGTTAGCCAAGGTTTCTTGGGTGCGTCAAAGTCGGAAAGATTCGACATATACTGGCACCAAACTGTTTCACTTGGCTAAGCGCAACCCAAAAGATGATTGTCTTGGAATTGAATCAGGAATCCACATCCGAGTTGAGAAAGCTTTCTTTTATTATATCCCACTCCTTTTTGTAGAGAAATTCGAAATCTCCATGCCCGGGTAGATCGACATTATCAAACGGTGAAATATGCAGGAATTCATTTTTGATTTCTGTAAGAGAAAAGAGTGCTCCGACACCGAGGAAATTATCATTCCAATTAATCTTAAGTCCTTCGTACTCATCGAATCTTAGATTCCTCTTGTATGCTGTTAGTGAAGTTTGGATTTCATCATGCAGTTGTTTCACCTCATTCCACGCCTGAAGTTGTTGGTCTAATTTCTCCTGCTCTCCCGGAATGAGGAATCTTAGTTTTGACTCGGGAATAATTGATAAAAGGATTATCACAATGACAGCGAAACCAAATGTGTAGATCAATTTTAACTGAGATGATTTGTTTTTGCTTCCGTAATTCTGAGAAAAAATTGATGAATCTTGAGTGATCGATCCAATTTTGAATTCCGTGCTTATTGAGTCATTCAACCGTTCTCTTTTCGCTTCATTTCGCAAGTGATTGATTAATTTTTGATCTGCAGGGTCAATGGCTTGATTGCGAAGGATTTTGATTATGTTTTTCATAATGAAATATCTCTAATCTTAGCTATTGTGCTGAGTTTTTGCCGACTGCGAAAAAGCAACACCTTAATTCCAGTTTCAGTTTTTCCCATGATATTGGCAATTTCCCGTATGGAAAGGTCCTCGGCGTAGTGCAAGCGCATGGCCTGATAGGACTTTTCATTTAAAATCTCCAAGGCAAGATTCCATAATGGCTGGATTAAGTTGTTTCCCGTTTCTTCTGAGGCGTCGCTCAGAGTCTCATCAATGAGGGTTGTTTCCTGTCTTTTGTTCTCCTTCTTTTTAGCATTAATGGCAACTCTGCGGGCAATGGTGAAAAGCCATGGGGCGAATGCATGTTGGCTGTTGAAAAGATGAATCTTTTGATAAGCTCGTAAAAGTGATTCTTGAGTAACATCTGCTGCGGAGGCATGATCGAACATACTCAATTGAAACCTTTGGATTGGGTTCCAGTACCTTCTCGCCAATTCATCGAAAGCTTGCAGATCACCATTTTGGGTTAAATTTGCAAGCTTTTCATCACTCTTTTCTGAAAGGGAGGCATCTACAGTTTGGCCTTCTTGCGATGAAAAACCGAAGGTAATTCCGTTTACCCTTCCTTTTCAGTATGATTTATATTTTTGAACTCCTTCATTCGCTTTGTGGCTTCTTGCATTTTTGTTTCGAAGAACCCACAAGAAAGTATTGCAGTCATTGAAATTGTGGTTTCCGTCCGGTCGACAACAAATTCAATATTATTCATTAGTTCATCCATTTCTGTATTAGCAGGAAAGGCACCCTCCGCTAAAGCAATCATGCTTGGCCAACTGCGAAATATATTTTCCAAATGGTTCGCCGTTTCATTATTTAATGCCTGAAAGTATACCTTAATATGAATATCATCACCTGATTCATCGATCGTTAATGCCATGTTTTTAAATTTTTTCAAAATGGCTTCATGAGCTGGATTAGTTTTATTTTGGTGCTTTGAAACATTTAGCACATTAGCGGCAAAAGTCATGATACGGGTGTTTTTCTTATCAATTGATTGGATGAAAGAACGAAGCGGGTTTTTCTTGTTTCCGTTTTTGCGATTCAAAAAGTCCTTAAGCAGCTCTTTGTTTGATGCAATGGCAACGCTATCTTTGGATAAAATGGCTAAAGCTCCTTTCTTGAATGAATATGTCTTGGTATTTAGATATTCATCGATTTCCACTGCATCATTCAAAGAAGCAAAGCCTTCTAGTTGCTTACTGTTAATTCCTCCTGAAAGGACAGCAGTGCCCTGATCTTTTTCACCCGAACCAAATGCATATATTTCCCTGATATCCATCAAATTTACTCCAAACGCATTCTTAAGGCCCTGCATCTTTTGATTAATGTTCGGTGCTTCATTCATTTTATCCATTATGAATTTGCCCATTCTTGATTCGTGAAAGGCTTCACCATTTAGATTGATCATCCAGTTGGCGTTCTGGGAAATCTTATAATCTTTTGCAGAGAGAAAGTTTGTTCCGAAAGATAATAATAAAAGAAGGAGTGATAATTTTTTCATTATGTAATGTTTTATATTGAGGGTTACAATATTCATTACACCCCAGGTTACACCAAGGTTACAAAAAACTAAAACTATTTCAGGGGATGCTCTTTAAGCAGAGCATTTGGAGAATAAAGTCCCACAAAGCTTTTCACTTCGCTACGAATTTTTGAAACTTGGGCAGGTTCAACAGCGGAGGCCTTATTACCAAATGAATTTCTCACATAAGTAAGTACCGAAGCAATTTCCTGATCATTTAGCATATGCTCAAACGGCGTCATCGGTACCTGACCAGGATATTTTTTCCCCAGGACTTCA
>MDSZ01210876.1_pt1 | contig 10513 bp, 8 predicted proteins | sample 811201 | NCBI WGS metagenome assembly MDSZ01 (sample SAMN05326647, study PRJNA326480) | marine metagenome | isolation source: seawater | place: Indian Ocean: North | collected 2010
AAATTTTATTTAATGCTAAAGATGAGAAAACATAAATATGTTCACAATAAAATTGATCATATGCTCCATTTTTTAAACACTCTAATAATGAAGGATCTTCTATTATAAGAATGCCTTTTTGAGATAACGAAGTATCAACCGCTTTGAAAATTTCATTAAAATTTTCTATATGACTCAAAGTATTTGCTGAATAAATTAAATCAGCTTTCCTTTTTTTTGTAATTTTTCTTGCTAGCCTTGAATTCCAATATTCACAATAAGTTTTATATTTTTTTCTTTTAGTAATTAAAGCTAAATTTTTACATGGTTCGACACCAACAACGTTTTTTCTATTAAAATTTTTAATAAATGCCCCATCATTACTTCCAATTTCTATTACAAAATTTGGTCTATATTTTGATTTGAGTCTTTTTGACATTATTTTGAATGATTTTTTCATTGTCTTTGACTCTGAGGATTTATAGGGGTAGTTTTTGTTAAACATTTTTTCTTTAGGTATAGTATTCAAAATTGATACAAGAAAATTTTTAGGATCGAATCCAACAATTAATCTAAATTTTTTTTCTTTAAATTTAAGATTTTTTTTTTCAATATATGAATTTGCTAAAGGCTGAAGACCTAAATCTAAAAATTTTTTCATAATCTAATTCTTAATAGATAAAAAACTCCTTAAATAAAACAAAATAAACTTTATTATTCCATTAATTTTAGCTAAATTATTTTTTGATTCTTTTAATTCAAATTTAACAATATTAAAGAAAAATAAAATTAAATTTTGCAAAAATTTTCTCAAAATTTTAATAATTCTTAATTTTTTAACTTTAAAATCATATAAAAGTTCACCAAAAGTAAAATTTACATTTCTAATATAGGTAATCTCTGGACTATTGACGGAAGATTTTCCTCCCTCATGCATCGCATAAATATTCTGTGCTTCCAACATTCTATATTTTGTGCCATTAATTTTTTTCATTAAGTAAATATCTTCCCAATAAAGAAAAAAATCTTCATCAAAAAATCCTATCTTTTTAAGTTTTTTAACATCACATAATAGACAAGCAGCATTAATTTTTTTTACGGTTTTATAACCCAGTTTTTTTTGTGAATTAATTCTAATTTTTTTTTTTGAATATTTTGGAGCAATAAATATTGCTTTTTTATCTTTTTTTAGAATCTTTTTAAGATTATTTATTGAAAAACTTTTAATAAGAATATCGGGTTGAGTAAATAAACAATATTTTGTTTTTACCTTTGAAAGTAGAAAATTAGATGATTTACTTAATCCTAAATTTCTGGAGGAAAAAAAATATTTAAAATCAAATTTTAAAATTTTTTTAATCATTTTTTTATTTTCTAAATTGCTAGCTTGATCAAACAAAATTACTTTGAAGTTTTTATATTGATTTAATTGATGTAAATTTTTTTTTGGTGTCTTAAACAAAGTTAATATTACTGTGATATCAGAGTTCATTATTTTATCTTATGTTAATCTTTATTAAGATCTTGAAAAATTATAGGCCATTCTAGTACTTTTGCATTCTTATTAAACCAGTAAGGTAAAAACCTCTCAGCTAAAAATGCATAAATTCTTTTTTTATTATATCCCTCTAAATCAAACCCAAAAATTTTTTCACATTTTTCTAACCAATTAAATATATCTTTATAATAATCTTTAATTAATTTTTTTGATTTTGAAATAAACATATTTCCTTGGTTATATGAGCCATTTTGATTTAAATAATTTTTAAAATCTTCTTTATTATTATCATCAAGTAATTCAATAGCTTTATCCAAAATTCCTGGTCCATGATATAGATCAAATTGAAATTTTATATTTCTATTTTTTTTAAAAAGAATTTTTGGATTTTTAAGTATCAATTTTTTTCCATGCTTTAAAGCTTTCATTAATTTAATCCCTTGAACATTAATTTTATCACCTAATATAACATCATACATGTTCCACTCTTCAGGAATTTTTTGAATTATTTTTTTGGAAAGTTTAGATAAATTTTCATCTAACTTATTCCCCCAAAATCTTCTATAAGTACAAAATCCCATCCAAGTATTTTCATCTATTTTATCAATCATATTTTTCCAAAACCAATAATGAAATGAGTATTCCCCATAATATGGATTTTTATGCGAAATATTATTGCCAGAATTATCTCTTAACCATTCAATTGAAAAATTGTCTTTTCCCAAGCCAACGGGCACATAATTAAAATTTTTCACTTTATTTAATAGTCTGTTCTCCAAACACAAACAATAAATAAGCAATTTATCTTTATCCTGCATAAATTAAATTTTCATAATTTATTTTGCTTAATAATTTATAACCTATAAACTATAATAATACCTAGATGAAGTTTAATTCTATTTCAAAAAATACCAATAAATTCTTTAGAAATTTAAGATATACTCTTTACATTAAATACTTTCTTGCTAATAGAAAAAAAATTTTTGATACTAAAAATTTAGCACAATTGGATAATCCATTAACGGATTTAATGAATAAGTTTTATAGTGATAAAGGAGATTCGAATAATTCACATAATTATACAAAATTATATGATGCTTTATTTTCCCAAATAAAAGAGAGGCAGCTAAATTTTTTTGAAGTAGGCTTAGGTTCAATAGATGAAAATGTAGCTTTTCATATGAAGTATTCTAACAAAAAATACATACCTCTAGCTTCTCTCAGGGCCTGGCGTGAGTATTTTCACAATTCAGAAATTTTTGGAGCTGATATAGATCCTAAAATAATCCAAAATTTCGATAGAGTTAAAACTTTCCATGTTGATATGATGAATAAGACTTCAATTTTAAATATGTGGAGTAAAATTCAAAAAAAAATGGATATCATAATAGATGACGGTTTCCATAGTTTTGAAGCAAACACTATTTTTTTTGAAAACTCTTTTGAAAATTTAAATTCAGCTGGTTATTATATAATTGAAGATATTCATAGAAAACCAAAAAATATTAAAAGATTTTACAATTATTTTAAAAAAATAAAAGTTCAATTTCAAATTATTGATCTACCTCATAAAAATAATATTCATGATAACTGTGTTATTTTAATCAAAAAATATTAGACATTTTAAAAAATATTCTTTTTTAAAATTTCAAATAAAAATTGGTTACCTGAAGCGTTAAAATGTTCATCGTTTGGAAAATACAAATCAAACATCCAATTTATATTTTTTTTTTTATAATCTATAAAATATGGTATTGTATCGATTATCTTACAGTTTTTGGTACATATTTCACTTGAAAACTCTGACCAATTAAAATTTTCTTGGCCATATTCTAAAGTTTCTACCCAGGGATATATTATTAAGTATAATTCTATTTTTTTTTGTGAAGAAATTTTTTGTATCTCACTAAAAATTGTTTTAATCTGAATTATACCAAATTCAAATTTTTCTCTATTCCAGAAACCTGTGTTAAGATTGTCTAAATTTTTATAAGTAAAATTTCCCTGAACTGAAGTTTTAATCCTTTTTTTAATTTTTTGCTTATTTCTAATATATCTAAGCTCTGTATTTATAATAGAGGAAAACTGCTTCAAGATTTTAAAATTTTTTTCTTTAAAATCAACTTTTTGATTTTTTTTATAAATATCATCATTTAAAAGTTTTGCCTCCATTACTCTACTATCAAACTTCCATCTTGTTGCTTCATCAAAAACATCTGACAAATCTAAAAAAACTAAAATTTTTTCTGGATTAATCCCATTATTAATCATTTCATTCAATTTATGTAAATAAACGCTTGGACTATAAGATGGGACTGCAAAATTTAAAAAATTATATTCTTTAAAATTTTCTTCCAGAAGGCCAATATAAGTATCCTTGTAATCTAATCCTACACCAAAAGTAAAACTATCACCAAATACAAATATATCTTTATTAGTTTCAATGTTTAATTTTTTATAATTTTTACGTACTCTTAATCCTTTTTCATCTGTAAAAATACGATTAGAGGGAAAACTAGACTTAAATCTGTAAGTTCCTGAGCAGTTTTTTTCAAGACTATAAAAATATTTTTCAAATAAAAAACAATTTTTTTTATTTAATAAAAAATTACTACTTAAAAAATCTAATAATAATATAAAAATAACTAAACTAGTTAATATTAAAATATAAAAAAAAAATTTTTTCATTATGCAAAGTTGAATTACTTTAACTTTTTTTTTTATTAAGTAAAAGATTTATGAGTGGCGGAGAGAGTGGGATTCGAACCCACGAAAGAGTTACCCCTTAACACGCTTTCCAAGCGTGCGCCTTAAACCACTCGGCCATCTCTCCAAGTCGTTAAATTATAAATTCTTTAAATTTTTCCTGATTATTTATCAAGTAATCAGGGAAGCTTTCATCTAATTCAACTTTATTATAAATTTCACCTCTCTCAAAAAGATCCTTTTTTTCAATAATTTTTTTTTTTATTACATCTACTGAAGAAAACCTATCATTGCTATATTCTTCATGAGCAAAAGTTTTCAATTTTTTTGATATTCTATCGGCTGACATTAAGTTATTGAAATGCCATCCACCGTTATGAAATAACTCAATATTCTTTTCTTTATCAAATCTTAAAAAATTATAGTTTATGTTTTTAGACTTTACTTTTTGTCTCATAAAATCAATAGATTTTAAATATTTTTTTTTACAAACTCTTGTACCCTCCCATGGAGTTTCATAATTATTAATCAAATTGAATTTATAATTAAAAAATTTTTGAAAAAATATTCCATATTTTTTCTTAAGGTAAAAGTTTTTTAATATCTTAGGGTTTGGAATTTCATCTGGATCAGAAAAAAAAATATAATCTTCAGGATCTGCAAAAGATAACTTTTCAAGAATATAATCTCTTTGCAAAGCTTGGTTTTGCCAAGGGTTGGTGTTTTTAGGAAATGGTTCATTTAAAATTATATGTTTTATTTTAGATTGATCATACTTTTTTTGTTTATCAAAGTTTATATTTTTTAAATTCCCTCTGTGATCATATTTTGACTCACAGATTACAAAATAATCTACAAAATCTTTAATTACATTATACCTAAAATCAAAAATATAATTTTCGTCAAAAAATGTGATACAATCAATTATTTTACTCATTTATCTTTCTTTATTTATTTTTAATACACCAATAAATGCCTCTTGAGGTATTTCCACTTTACCAAATTGTTTTGATCTAGCTTTACCTTTTTTTTGTTTTTCTAATAATTTTCTTTTTCTATCAGTCGCTCCACCACCATGAATCTTTGTTAAAACGTCTTTCTTAAAACCTTTTATGGTTTCTCGTGCGATAATCTTGCCGCCAATAGCAGCTTGCACGGGTATCATGAAATTATGTCTTGGAATTAAATCCTTCAATTTTTCACAAACTTCTCTTCCAGTTTTTTGTGCAAAATCTCTATGAATCATCATTGCCAAAGCATCAACAGGTTCTCCATTTACCAATATCCCCAATTTAACAAGATCACCTTCTCTATATCCTAAAATTTCGTAATCAAAACTTGCATAACCACTTGTCAAAGACTTTAATCTATCATTAAAATCAAAAACTACTTCATTTAATGGAATTTCATAATTTAAAACTGCTCGATTTCCTGAATAATTTAGACTTGTCTGAACTCCTCTTTTATCCTGACATAACTTTATAATCGAACCTAAATATTGATCAGGAGTAATGATAGTTGCCTTTATCCAAGGCTCTTCTATTAACTTTATATAATTTGGTTCGGGTAGGCTTGAAGGATTCTGCAAATCAATTTGTTTACCATTATTTAAGTGCACTTTATAAACAACACCTGGTGTTGTAGTTAATAAATTTACATCGAATTCTCTCTCCAGTCTTTCAGTGATAATTTCTAAGTGTAATAAGCCCAAAAAACCACATCTAAATCCTAATCCTAAAGCTGATGACGACTCTGCTTCATAAGAAAAACTTGCATCGTTAAGTTGCAACTTAGCCAGACCATCTTTTAATTTTTGATATTCAGAACTATCAACAGGAAACAATCCACAAAAAACCACAGGCTTACTTGGCTTAAATCCAGGTAAGGCGCCCTTTAAAGGTTTATTGGCATCACATATAGTATCTCCAACTTTAGTCTCAGATAAAACTTTTATTCCAGTTGTTATGAATCCAATTTCACCTGCACCTAACTCCTCCACATCTTTCGCTTTAGGAGTAAAAACCCCAACCTTTTCAACAATATAATCACGGTTTGTTGACATCATTTTAATTTTCATATTTTTATAAATTTTTCCATCAATAACTCTTACTAAAATAACAACGCCTAAATAAGTGTCATACCAGCTATCAACTAGTAAACATTTTAAAACATCTTTTTTATTTCCTTGTGGTCCAGGTAATATCTTAATAATTTTTTCTAATATTTCCTCAATTCCCTCTCCAGTTTTACCAGAAGTTGGAACCGCATTACTGGTTTCAATACCTATCACATCCTCTATTTGGTTTTTTGTTTTTTCAATATCAGATGCTGGTAAATCTATTTTATTTAATACAGGTATTATTTCATGATTGATATCTAAAGCTTGATAAACATTAGCAAGAGTTTGTGCTTCAACTCCCTGAGTACTATCAACAATTAAAATAGATCCTTCGCAAGCATATAATGACCTGCTAACCTCATAGCTAAAATCTACGTGCCCTGGAGTATCGATAATATTTAATATATAAACTTTTCCATTTTTTGATTTATAAGTTAATTTTACTGTTTGAGCTTTAATTGTTATTCCTCTTTCGCGCTCAATGTCCATAGAGTCTAAAACTTGAGCTTTCATCTCTCTCTCTGTAAGACCACCACATTTATGAATTATTCTATCAGCGATAGTGGATTTTCCATGATCGATATGTGCTATTATTGAAAAATTTCTTATATTATCAATTGTTGACATAATTCTTAAGATCTAATTTTTGCACCAGTCTTAGTTTCAACAGTATTGATGATCAATTTATTTATTTTTTCTAAATCCTCATCATTTAAAGTTTTATTCATTGATTGAATAGTAACGTTTAATGCTATTGATTTTTTATCTATTGGAATGTTTTCACCCTCATAAGTATCAAATATATTTACATCTTTTATAAGATCTTTATCAATTTCAGAAATAATTTGTATTAATTGCTGAGACTCAAAATTTTTATTAATTATAAATGCAAAATCTCTTTCTGATTTTTGAAAATCAGATACCTGATACTTAGTTTTTTGATCTTTAAGTAATTTTTTTGGTCTCTTTAAATTTTCTAAAAATATTTCAAACCCTACTAGGGCTTCAGTTTTGATATCAATTTCCTTCAAAATATTTGGATGAATTTCACCAAAATATGCTGCTACCTTCTCCTTGTTTTCTTTATTTAAAAAAATTCGACCAGATTTGCCTGGGTGATAATAATTAGGTGTTTTTGTATCTACAAAAATTTTTGATTTAGAATATCCTATTTCTTCTAAAGTCTGTATAACATCTTTTTTAACATCAAAAATATCAACTTCTCTCTCTTTATCTATCCAAGACAATCTTGAGACTTTTCCAGAACGCAAGCCACCAATTACTGTTTCTTGATCACCTGGATTTGATCCATAAAATACTGGTCCAATTTCAAATAAAGAGAGATCTTTTATACCTCTGTCTAGATTCTTATTTAAATAAATTATTAAATTTGAAAAGATTGAATTTCTTAAAACATTTAAATCTGAGCTTATAGGATTAACTATTTCAATGTCTTTCATACTTGATTTGAACAAATTATTAATTTTGGAGTTAGTGAATGACCACGTAATGGCCTCCTGAAAACCTTTGGAAGCAATAGATCTTTGTAAAAAGTGAAATAATCTCTGCGTTTTATTTAAAGTTGGTTTAGATCTTTTTTTTACCGGATCAATTTTTTTTATCTTATCATACCCATGGATCCTTACCAACTCCTCAACTATGTCAATAGGTTGTTCAATATCTGGCCTCCAAGATGGAACTGATAATTTTAGAAAATTTTTACTCAACTTAGTCTTAAAACCTAAATCTATCAAAATTTTTAAAATCTCTTTAATTGAAATTTTAAATCCTGTAATTTTTTCAAATAATTTTATTTCAAATTTAATAATCTTTTCTTGGTAATTGTGTATTTTTTGTATGTCTATTTTACTAATTTCACCACCACAAATTTTTTTAATCAAACTTGCAGCTTTAATTAATCCTTCTTTAATCGATAATGGATCTATACCTCTCTCAAATCTAAATTTCGCATCTGTATCAATATTTAATTTTTTTGATGTTCTTCTTATTGATCTAGGATCAAAGTATGCAGACTCGATTAACACATTCTTAGTATCAAATTCTGTTCCTGATCTTGTGCCACCAATAATACCTCCTAAACCAAGTACCCCTGTATCATCTGAAATAACACACATACCCTCTTGAAGATGATATTCTTTATTATCTAAAGCTTTAAAACTTTCACCTTTTTTGGAATTTCTAACAACTATTCCTTTTTTGATTTTATCGGCATCGTATGCATGTAAAGGTCTATTTAAATCTAGCATTACATAATTTGTTATGTCTACAATTGCTGAAATGGGTTTTTGACCAACCGAAATTAGTTTATCTTTCAACCATTTAGGACTCTCAATATTTTTAACATTAGTCACTAAGCAGCTCCCAAAACTCAAACAACCTTGATTTTTTTCTTTTCTAATTTTAACACTTATTTTTTGTTTGCTTTTTGAGCTAATTTTATCATTTTTATTTATTTTAAGTTTTCCAAATCCAGCAGTAGCTAAATCTCTTGCAATACCTCTTACTCCTAAACAATCTGGTCTATTAGGTGTAATTGATAAATCAATCAAATTAGACCGATTTTTTTTATCAAAATATTTTTTTCCAATTTTATTTTTGAAAAGTTTTTGATTAAGCTCACATATTCCATCACTTTCATCAGATAAATTAAGCTCAGACTCAGAGCAAAGCATACCATAGGAAGTTACTCCTCTTATCTCTGTTACGGAAAGTTTAATCTTATTTTTAGGTATTATTGATTCAGGGGGAGCATAGATTGTAATAAGTCCATCTGCTGCATTTTTAGCCCCACAGACAACTTTTACCATTTTTTTTTCACCAATATCTACATCACAAACTTTTAATCTATCTGCATTTGGATGTTTTTCGGTTTTTAAAATTTGTGCTACTACAAACTTTTCTAAACTAGAAAAAGTATTTTCCACTCCTTCTACTTCTAAACCAATATCTGTCAATTTATCTAAAAGCTGATTTTCTGAATTTTTTGTTTGAAGATGTTCTTTTAACCAATCAAAAGTAATTTTCATCTACTTAATCCCCTGTAATTTGTTGGTACATCTAACGGATCAAATCCAAAATGACTTAACCATCTATAGTCACATTCAAAAAAGGATCTAAGATCATTAATACCATATTTCAGCATTGCTAATCGATCGATCCCTATACCAAACGCATAGCCTTGATACTTCAAAGGATCTACGTTTACGTTTTTTAAAACTTTAGGATGTACCATTCCACATCCCAAAATTTCTAACCATTTATCACCTTCACCAATAACTATCTTTCCATCCTTAATTTCATAGCCAATGTCAACCTCAGCTGAAGGCTCTGTAAAAGGAAAATGGCTTGGTCGAAATCTCATTTTTATTTTTTCAACTTCAAAAAATTCTTTAATAAAATAATTTAAACATCCCTTAAGATCCCCCATATTTATATTTTTATCTATATGAAGACCTTCAACTTGATGGAACATTGGAGAATGTGTTTGGTCACTATCAGATCTATAGGTTCTACCAGGTGCTATTATTTTAAAAGGTGGATTATCTTTTAACATTGTTCTAATTTGAACTGGAGATGTATGAGTTCTTAATAATTTTTCTTTCTTTTTATCTAAATAGAATGTGTCGTGCATATCTCTTGCGGGATGGTTATCTGGCGTATTTAAAGCTGTAAAATTATTATATTCATTTTCAATATCGGGCCCCTCTTCAATACTAAAACCTATTTCTGAGAAGATTGCAGATATTTCATCAATTGTTTGAGAAACTGGATGGATTTTACCTCTAACAAAAGATCTTTCGGGTAAAGTGACATCAATTTTTTCTTTTTCTAATTTTCTGTTTATTTCATCTTTTTTAATATCGTTAATTTTTGAATCTATTAAATCTTGGAGCTCATCTTTCAAAATATTTAATTCAGAAGCAAATTTTTTTCTTTCAGATTCATTTATCGATCCAATTTTTTTAAATTGAGAGGAAATTAATCCATTTTTTCCAAATAAATCAGATTTGATTTGATTAATTTCAGATAGACCTAAATTTTGATTTAGTTTTGAAAAAAAATTATCTTTTATTTTTTTAAGATCAGACATCTTTATAGATTATTTCTTCAGCAGAATAAAACAATAGTGAAGATTAATTTAAAGCAGATTGTGCTTTTTGAACGATAGTTTTAAAGGCTTCTGGGCTATC